>WOYI010656099.1_pt1 | contig 29755 bp, 29 predicted proteins | sample 6423411 | NCBI WGS metagenome assembly WOYI01 (sample SAMN13441803, study PRJNA592873) | oil field metagenome | biome: oil field; feature: oil-well bore; material: oil-contaminated soil; isolation source: oil-contaminated soil from oil-well borehole | place: Germany: Wietze | collected 2016-10-18 ...
GTTTGCTGCTGTCTTTATGATAGTTTTGGTGGGGTAGTCCGACAGGCTGCTAGAGAAAACTCTTTCTTCAGCGATTCCAACCGATTTGGTTTTTTACTGGACAGTGACAATTGGATATATTGGTCTTGCACTTATAGAAATAAATTACTGGTACTTCAAACCGTCTGATGCGGCTGAAAAGTATTGGAAATGGATTTGCGAGACATCACATGAATTGGCAGCGAGTGTAGTTAGTCTCTTACGGCTAATAAGCGGGGTGTTAATTGGATTTGTAATTACATGGGCAGCGGCAGACTGGAGTGGGTTTAACGGAAAGGGCGGTGTAGTCTTTTTTCTATATGCGGTAATTGCGATGGGTGAAGCTGCATTTTTGGTTGGCTGGACAAAGAAGAGATCGCGTCAGACATATATATAAACCGGAGTAGGGTAAATTGAGCAACGATGAAGCTCATCGCTTGAAATGCTAGGCATCGCCAAATTCCCTAATTAGCGTACTTCGCTAACGGCAAGGTAGACAAGAATTGGTTGCGGACTCTTGCAGCGCGAAGGCTGGTCGACGGAAGGGGCTGAACGGTGGTTGATGCCGGTACTTATTTATCACTAACTAGGAGGGGCAAATATGGAATACAAAATTATTTCAAAAGACACAATTACTTTGTTGGAGTTGGAGGTCAAGAGTATGTTGCGTGATGGCTGGAAACCTATTGGGGGCGTGGTTGTTTTTCGTAACGAGTTCATGAATCGAGAATCATTTCTACAAACTATGACAAAGGGTGGCTAATGGTTCGCAGGGTCGAGCCTGCGTAGATACTGTTATCCAAGTCAACAGCCATGAAGTCCGCGGGCGCAATAACCAACGGGCATTGCGCCGTATGTTCACAAATGAGCGGGCTCAGCGTCATAATGGATTTCGGCGCAATGCCACAAAATCATCAAGGAGGTAAATGATGCAAATCGCAAAACAGCAAGTTGCTTCGATGCTTCAGAATTTGCCGGAGGATTGTTCGCTGGAGGATATTCAATATCATCTTTATGTGATTGAAAAAATCAAGAATGGCGTAGCGCGGGTGGAAATTGAAGGTGCCATCCCGCAACAGGACGCAGAAAAGAAATTAGCCAAATGGATACGCGAGTAAGTTGGTCGCCCGAGGCGCTGGAGGATGTAGATTCCATCGCGGCTTATATCGCCAAGGACTCGCCATTTTATGCATCTGCTGTGGTGCAAAAGATTTTGGATGTTGCCCGGAGTCTGGGTGATTTTCCCAACATCGGGCCGATGGTCCCAGAAATTGGTGAGCCTGCATTTCGCGAGCGTTTTGTTTATAGCTACCGAGTGATATACCGGGTGGCCTCGGAACAAGTGCTGATTGTTGCTGTGATACATGGAAGAAGATTGCTTACTCCGACGCTGATTGGCTTGGAGTAGCTTGCCCGACTTGTTGGGTATCGCAACGCTCCACCCAGCCTGCTGACCTTTAACAAACATAGATAACCAACCAGAAAGAGAAACATGACCACCCTCATCAAAACCGACACCAAACTCGGCGAAGGCGCAGAAGCCCAAGCCGGACAAACCGTCATCGTGCATTACACCGGCTGGCTGTTCGACGAGAACGCAGCAGACAACAAGGGTACGAAGTTCGACAGTTCGCTGGACCGTAACGAGCCGTTCGACTTTCCGCTCGGCGGCGGGCGCGTCATCAAGGGTTGGGACGAGGGCGTGGCAGGCATGAAGGAAGGCGGATCGCGCACCTTGGTGATCCCGCCCGAAATGGGTTACGGCCCGCGCGGTGCGGGTGGCGTGATTCCGCCGAATGCGACGCTGGTGTTCGATGTGAAGCTGTTGAAGGTGATCCGTACCGAGATGGTGGATACCAAGGTCGGCGAGGGCGACGAGGCGCAGGCTGGACAGCATGTGACCGTGCATTACACCGGCTGGCTGTTCGACAAGCATGCGGAAGGCAACAAGGGCGCGAAGTTCGACAGTTCGCGTGACCGCGACGAGCCGTTCGAATTTCCGCTGGGCATGGGCCATGTGATCCAGGGTTGGGACATGGGCGTGCAGGGCATGAAGGTGGGCGCTCAGCGCAAGTTGGTGATCCCGCCCCAAATGGGCTACGGCGCGCATGGCGCGGGCGGTGTGATTCCACCCAACGCGACGCTGGTGTTCGACGTGGAGTTGCTCGCAGTCAAATGAACATGCCGGCTAAACTGGCGTAACATTTAGATGTGAGAGTACGCAAGTAAAGGAGCGGCAGATGTTCCAGATTCGAGTTCACGGACGTGGCGGTCAAGGCGTAGTGACTGCCACGGAGATGTTGTCGGTCGCGGCGTTCGAGGAAGGCCGCCATGCACAGGCTTTCCCCAGTTTCGGTTCGGAGCGCACGGGTGCGCCGGTGGTGGCGTTCTGCCGCCTCGACGATAAAGAGATACGTCTGCGTGAGCCGATCATGGAACCGGATGCGCTCATCATCCAAGACCCTACCCTGCTGCATCAGGTCGATGTGTTCGCAGGATTGAAGGCGGATGGTTATGTGCTGCTCAATTCGGCGCACAGCTTCGAGCAGATCGGGCTGGGTGAATTGGTGAAACAGCGCGGACATTCCAAGATGTCCACATTGCCCGCGACCGAACTGGGTCTGAAACATGTCGGCCGCCCTATTCCCAACGTGCCGCTCATCGCGGGTTTCGCCGCACTCTCAGGTATGTTCAAACTGGAATCCGTCATCAAGGCGATCAACGAGAAGTTCTCGGGCAAAGTGGCCGAGGGCAACATCGCTGCCGCCACGGAAGCCTACGAGCTGGTGAAGCAACAGATGGAGGATCGCGCCCATGCTTAAGCAGATAGAAGGCAGCAAAGCCGTCGCCGAAGCCATCGCTTTGTGCCGTCCCGAAGTGATCTGTGCCTATCCGATCTCGCCGCAGACGCATATCGTCGAAGCACTGGGCGAGATGGTGAAGTCCGAAGAATTATCCCCCTGTGAGTTCATCAACGTGGAGAGCGAGTTTGCCGCGATGTCGGTGGCCATCGGTTCTTCCGCAGCCGGTGCGCGCTCCTATACGGCGACCGCTTCGCAGGGACTGCTGTTCATGGTGGAAGCGGTCTACAACGCCGCCGGGCTCGGTCTGCCCATCGTGATGACCGTGGCTAACCGCGCCATCGGCGCCCCCATCAACATCTGGAACGACCATTCCGATTCACTCTCGCAGCGCGACTCCGGCTGGATGCAACTGTTCGCCGAGACCAATCAGGAAGCGGTCGACCTGCACATCCAGGCGTTTAAGCTGGCCGAAGAACTCTCCATGCCCATCATGGTGTGTATGGACGGCTTCATCCTCACCCACGCCTTTGAGCGCGTGGATATTCCAACGCAAGAACAGGTGGATGGTTATCTGCCACCGTTCGATCCGCGCCAGTCGCTCGATCCGAAAGAGCCGATCTCCATCGGCGCGATGGTCGGCCCCGAAGCGTTCATGGAAGTGAAGTATCTGGCGCATGCCAAGCAGATGCAGGCGCTGGAACTGATCCCGCAACTGGCGGCCGAATTCAAACAGCAGTTCGGGCGAGAGAGCGGCGGACTGGTGCGTACCTATCGTGCAGAAGATGCCGAGACGATGATCGTGGCTATGGGTTCGGTGCTGGGCACGGTGAAGGACACAGTGGACGAGCTGCGTGAACAGGGTCACAAGATCGGTGTGCTGGGCATCATCAGCTATCGCCCCTTCCCCTTGAAAGAAGTGCGCGCCGCGCTGGTGAACTGCAAACGTTTCGTGGTGCTGGAGAAGAGCCTCGCGGTCGGCATGGGCGGCATCGTCGCTACCGATGTACGCATGGCGGTGACCGGCACTGGCTTGAAGGGATTCACCGCCATCGCCGGACTGGGCGGACGCAACATCACCAAGGCGTCGCTGCACAAGCTGTTCCTCGAAGCGGAGCAGGAGAAGCTGGAGCCGGTGACCTTCGTCGACCTGGACTGGGACGTGGTCAACAAACAACTGGAGCGCGAGCGGCAGAACCGCCACTCCGGCCCCATCGCAGAGAACATCCTGTACGACAAGGGGATGTCTTCGTCTGCCAAGTTTGGTTGAGGAGAACACGATGAGCTTTCAACCTGTGAAGTTCTACCAGACCGGCACCTACACCGTGGGCAACCGTTTGCTGGCGCCGGACGCGCGCAGCGTGCAGGCCGGTGAGCTACGCAGCAACTCGATCAACTCCGGCCACCGTGCCTGCCAAGGCTGCGGCGAGGCGCTCGGTGCGCGTTATGCCATCGATGCGGCAATGGCCGAGAGTAATAACCAACTGATCGCGGTGAACGCGACCGGCTGTCTGGAAGTGTTCTCTACACCCTATCCAGAATCGTCCTGGCAGGTGCCGTGGATACACTCGCTGTTCGGCAACGCACCCGCGGTGGCGACCGGTGTGGCTGCTGCGATGAAGGTGAAGGGCAAGACCGAGGTGCGCGTGGTGGCGCAGGGCGGCGACGGCGGTACCACCGACATCGGCTTCGGTTGCCTGTCCGGCATGTTCGAGCGCAACGACGATGTGCTGTACATCTGTTACGACAATCAGGCTTACATGAATACCGGCGTGCAGCGTTCGTCCGCCACGCCGCCGACTGCGCGCACCGCGACCACCATGCCGGTGGGCAAGGAGCCGGGCAACGTGTTCGGCCAGGGCAAGAACGTGCCCGAGATCGCCATGGCGCACGGCATCCCCTACGTGGCGACGGCGACCGTGGCCGACTTGCGCGATCTGGAATACAAGGTGCGCCGTGCGATGAAGATGCACGGCGCGCGTTACATCCATATCTTCGTGCCCTGCCCGCTGGGTTGGGGCTCGGCGTCGCACGACACCATCAAACTGGCGCGGCTGGCGAAAGAGACCGGCATGTTCCCGGTGTTCGAGGCCGAACACGGCGAAGTGACCGGCGTGCTGAAGATCCGCAACAAGCAACCCATCGAGGAATATCTCAAACCGCAGAAGCGTTTCGCGCATCTGTTCGGCAAACACGCGCATCCGGAGATGGTGGCGCACCTGCAAGCCATCGCCGACCGCAACATTCGCAAGTACGGTCTGCTGGAGGAGGTTAAAACTCCATGAATACCTCTAGAAATCGTAGCGAGCAGTCTGAGTGCAAGGAGCCGCGCAGTGAATGACGAAACATACCATGCAGGTAGGCTAGGAATGAACGAGCACGTGACGCAGCAATCGGGCTGCGCAGCAGATTTATAGAGGTGTTCCATGGCTAACAAACCCTTTGCTATTACCCTCAAGCCGGGCACTTCGCTGGCTAACCTGACCGGCTCCTGGCGTTCGGCGCGGCCGGTGTATCTCAACCGCCTGCCGCCATGCAACAACGCCTGTCCGGCCGGTGAGAACATCCAGGGCTGGTTGTTCCATGCCGAGTCGGGTGACTACGAGCAGGCTTGGCGTGTGCTGGTGCGCGACAATCCGTTGCCGGCCGTGATGGGACGCGTGTGTTACCACCCCTGCGAAACCTCATGTAATCGCGGGCAACTGGAAGAGGCGGTAGGTATCAATTCGGTGGAACGTTTCCTCGGCGACGAGGCGAACAAGCGCGGCTGGAAGTTCGATGCGCCCGCCGAATCTACGGGCAGGAAGGTGCTGGTGGTCGGTGCCGGCCCGTCCGGCCTGTCCGCCGCCTATCATCTGGCGCGCATGGGCCACAAGGTCGAGATCCACGAGGCCGGCCCGCTGGCCGGCGGCATGATGCGTTTCGGCATCCCGAAATACCGGCTACCGCGCGATGTGCTGGACGCCGAAGTGCAGCGCATCCTCGACTTGGGCGTGACGCTCAAGCTCAACACCAAAGTGGAGCACATCGAACAGAGCATGCAGGACGGCGCTTTCGACGCGGCCTTCCTCGCGGTCGGCGCGCACATCGGCAAGCGTGCCATGATCCCGGCGGGTGATGCTTCGCACATCGTGGATGCGGTGTCGGTGCTGCGCTCAATGGAGGGCGAGGACAAGCCGATGCTGGGGCGCAAGGTGGTGGTGTACGGCGGAGGCAACACGGCGATCGACGTGGCGCGCACGGTGAAACGCATGGGCGGCGAGCCGCTCATCGTCTATCGCCGCACGCGCGACAAGGCGCCTGCACATGATTTCGAGATCGAGGAAGCCTTGCAGGAAGGCGTGATGATCAAGTGGTTGTCCACCATCAAGCAGGCCGGTGTGGGCGAGATCACGGTGGAGAGGATGGAGCTGGACGAGAAAGGCTTCCCGCAACCGACCGGCGAATTCGAGAAACTGGAAGCGGACTCGGTGGTGCTGGCGCTGGGGCAGGATGTCGATCTGTCGCTGCTCAACGGTGTGTCCGATCTGGAGATCAAGGACGGCACGGTGCAGGTCGCGCCCAACATGATGACCGGCCATGCCGGCATCTTCGCCGGTGGTGACATGGTGCCGTCGGAGCGCACGGTCACGGTGGGCGTGGGGCACGGCAAGAAGGCGGCGCGCAACATCGACGCCTGGTTGCGCGACATCACCTACGCGCCCGAGCCCAAGCACGAGATCGCCACCTTCGACAAACTCAACCCGTGGTACTACTCCGACGCCGACAAGACGGTGCGCCCGATGCTGGACATGATCCGCCGCCAAACCAGCTTCGACGAGGTGCAGGGCGGGCTGGACGAGACGAATGCATTGTTCGAGGCGCGCCGATGTCTGTCATGCGGCAACTGTTTCGAGTGCGACAACTGCTACGGCGTGTGCCCGGACAACGCGGTGATCAAGCTCGGTCCCGGCAAGGGCTTCGAGTTCAACTACGACTACTGCAAGGGCTGCGGCATCTGCGAGGCCGAGTGTCCGTGCGGTTCGATCAAGATGGTGCCGGAAGACATCTGACCCGACTCCACTATGAATCATCTTTCCAATCCGTTGCTCATCACGGCGATGATGCTCGCCGTGTCCAATCTGTTCATGACTTTCGCCTGGTACGGCCACCTGAAGAACCTCGCGACTTCGCCCTGGTATGTGGCGGCGCTGGTGAGCTGGGGCATCGCACTGTTTGAATATATAGTGCAGGTGCCGGCCAACCGTATCGGCTACACTCAGCTCAGTCTGGGTCAGTTGAAGATATTGCAGGAAGTCATCACGCTGGCCATCTTCGTGCCGTTCGCGGTGATGTATATGAACCAGCCGCTGAAGCTGGATTATCTGTGGGCGGGGCTGTGCCTGATCGGCGCGGTGTATTTTATTTTCAGAACGTAATCCATGAGCAAACACATCCATATCCTCGGTATCTGCGGTACCTTCATGGGCGGCATTGCCGCCATCGCCAAACAAGCGGGCTATCGCGTCACCGGTTGCGATGCCAACGTCTATCCGCCGATGAGCACGCAACTGGAAGCGCAAGGCATCGAGCTGATCGAAGGCTTCGGAGTTGAACAACTCGACCTCAAGCCGGACGCGTTCGTCATCGGCAACGTGGTGTCGCGCGGCAACCCGCTGATGGAAGAAATATTGAATCGCGGATTGCCCTATGTCTCCGGCCCGCAGTGGCTGGCGGATACTTTGTTGCGCGACAAGTGGGTGCTGGGTGTGGCCGGTACGCACGGCAAGACCACCACCACCTCGATGCTGGCCTGGATACTGGAATACGCGGGGCTGAATCCAGGCTTCCTGATCGGCGGCGTGCCGCAGAACTTCGGCATCTCGGCGCGCATCACCGAATCACCTTTCTTTGTGATCGAGGCAGACGAATACGACACCGCCTTCTTCGACAAGCGCTCCAAGTTCGTGCACTACCGTCCGCGCACCGCGATCCTCAACAACCTGGAGTTTGATCACGCCGACATCTTTGCCGACCTGACTGCCATCGAGACGCAGTTCCATCATCTGGTGCGCACGGTGCCGGGCAACGGGCTGGTGGTGAGCAACGGTCGCGAGGAATCATTGCAGCGCGTGATGCAGCGCGGATGCTGGACGCCGGTGGAGCTGTTTGGAGTCACAGCTTCAACTCCCTCTCCCTCCGGGGGAGGGCTGGGGTGGGGGAACGGCTGGCAAATCGACGCTGAGGACAATGTTTTCTTCAACGGCAAGCTGCAGGGCACGCTGCAATGGGAACTGATGGGCGATCACAACCGCATGAACGCGCTGGCCGCGCTGGCCGCCGCGCGCCATGCCGGTGTGCTGGTCGCGCAGGGCTTGGCGGCATTGTCCGAATTCAAGAACGTGAAGCGCCGCATGGAAGTGCGCGGCACGGTCAACGGCATCACCGTGTACGACGATTTCGCCCATCACCCCACGGCCATCGACACCACCGTTGCGGGTCTGCGCCGCAAGGTGGGCAAGGCGCGCATTCTCGCCGTGCTGGAGCCGCGCTCCAACACCATGAAGCTGGGCGTGATGAAAGACGCACTGCCAGCCAGCCTGAAAGATGCCGATATGACTTTCTGCTACGCCGGCAATCTGGACTGGGATGCGCGCGGTGCACTGGCACCGCTGGGGGATCAGGCGGTGGTGAAGGACGACCTCAACGAACTCATCGATGCCATCGCCAGCGCGGCGAAGTCAGGCGACCAGATACTGGTGATGAGCAACGGCGGTTTTGGCGGGATACACGAGAAGCTGTTGCTTCGGCTGCAGGGCTGATTGCCTACTGCACCAGATACTCGATCACATCCCCGTCCGCTTCCTCGAAATTCCGCCCCAGGCTGATGGCGCCGGCTCCGTGCAGGACGATCTGCTGGTGGTTCAGCTCGATCATCTGGCCGTCGCTGAAACGCACGAAGGTGCCGTTCGCGCTGTGGTCGGTGAGCAGGAATTTGCCGAAATTGAATTCGATACGGGCGTGTTGGCGCGAGACGAGGTTGTCGAGGACCGCCAGATCCGAATCTTCCGCGCGGCCCAGCAGGGCACTGCGGTGTTGCTCGCCGAGGGTGCAAACATGGGTATCGTAACGCAGCATCAATTCGTTGCGGGACAGCGCGGGTTTACGGAATTGCTGTGTGCCGATGCGCGTACTGGTCGTGTCTTCCTGCTCCCATAACACCTGGAACACATCGAACGATTCTTGCTTGCCGCGAAATGCCGTGCGATGCAGGGGGCGCGTGTACTTGAGCAGTTTGTCCGGCAGTTCGCCGATCACCGCTTGTGAGGTGAGGATCTGCCGCGCGCGCGTGATGGCGGTGATGCGCGCCGCCAGATTGACGGTGTCGCCGAAAGCATCGTTGCGATCCAGCAGGACATCGCCATAGTGCAGGCCGATGCGCGCGCAGATCGGATGGCCGCCGCCGGGGCGCTGCTGCTCGACTTCCTGTTGCATGGCGCGCGCGGCATTGACTGCGCTCACCGCGTCCGGGAAGGAGCACATAACTTCATCGCCCATGGTCTTGATCAGTTTGCCATGATGCTGGAAGGCAACACTGGTGAAGATGGACAGCGTGCGGGTGACCATGCGCAGCGCGGCTTCGTTGCCGAGTTTGTCGTACAGGGCGGTGCTGCCGCTGATGTCGGCGAACAGAATGGCGAGATTCTGCTGCGCGTGTTCCATCAGCCGTTGGTACCGAACATCATGCGCCTGGCCACGAATTCCTTGGCGGGCGGAATGTGGTCGAGCAGGTTAAGCGCGGCGGAGCGCATGGGGCTCAGCAGCGGCAAATCATTGGAGAACAGACGCACCAGGCCGTCGGTGAAGCGGATGCCCGCGTTGCGGTCGATACGGCGCGAATCGCGGTAGGCTTTGCACATGGCGGCGGAGCCGATGCCGTCCGGCGCGTGGTCGAGGATGGTCTGCGCCAGTTCCCACGCGTCGCGGATGCCCATGTTGAAGCCCTGTCCCGCGACCGGATGCAGGGTCTGCGCGGCATTTCCGATCAGCACGGTATGCGGGAAGGTGATGTCGGGCGCGCGCTTCAGGCGCAAGGGGTAGCTGCTGCGCTTGCCGATGGCGGTGAAGTTGCCGACACGGTCGCCGAAGTGGCCTTGCAGAAAGCGCAGCAAGGTCCCAACGTCCCAGCCCAGCATGCTCTGCACTTGTTCGTGCGCGGCAGTCAGCACCAGCTCATAGCCATCCAAATAAGGCAGCAGCGCCATCGGGCCTTGCGAGGTAAAACGCTCGAAGGCGACCCCGTTGTCCGGTCTGTCCGTATTGACGTGGGCGATGATGCCGCTCTGGCCGTAGTCGGTGATCTGCGGCGGATGTTTTGGCTCAAGCAACTGGCCGCCGTCGGCGACCACAGCGAGTTTTGTGGTGAGGGTGTGTTGCATGCCTTGCTGTTGATAGACGATGGTCGATTGTTCATTGCTGCAGGACAGGTCGCTGACGGCAGCGCCGTACAGGCAATCGACATCGGTCTGATGCAAAGCCTGTTGCAAGGCGGCATGCAGCGCGGTGTAAGGCAATACGTAACCCATGTCCGGCACGTTCAGATCATCGGCGCGCAAAGTGGTGTGACCGGAGCTGTCTTTCTGTGTGACCTCGATCACCTTGATGCCGCTGACATTCTGCAGCGTCTGCCAGGCCCCCAGTCTCTGCAACAACAGGCGCGAGCCGTAGGACAGCGCCAGCGCGCGCGGGTCGGTGGTGTTGATCGCGGATTCGCGCGCTTCCAGCAACGCCACTTTCAGGTCGTTGTCGCGCAGGGCCAGCGCCAGCGCGATGCCGACCGGGCCGCCGCCGATGACGGCGACATCGTAGTGCTCATTCATGGCGCATCTCCTCCTCGATCTGTTCGATAGTCTTGGGTGCTTCCCGCGTGAGCACTTCATTTCCCTGCGCGGTGATCAGCACATCGTCCTCGATGCGGATGCCGATGTGCCACAGTTCCTTCGGCACGTTGTCGGCGGGACGGATATAGCAGCCGGGCTCGACCGTAAGGGTCATGCCGCTCTGCAGCGATCGCCAACTGCCGTCGAGTTTGTATTCGCCGACATCATGCACGTCCATGCCCAGCCAGTGGCCGGTGCGGTGCATGTAGAACTGCTTGTAGCTTTCCGTTTCCAGCACCGATTCCAGCGAACCCTGGCATAGTTTGAGGTCGATGAAGCCTTGCGCCAGTACGCGCAGTGCTGCCTGATGGGGTGCATCCCACGAATTGCCGGGACGGGCGGCGGCGATGGCGGCCTCCTGCGCGGCGAGCACGATCTGGTACACATCCTTTTGTGCGGGGGTGAACTTGCCATTGATCGGGAAAGTGCGGGTGATGTCGGAGGCATATCCTGCCAGTTCGCAACCCGCGTCGATCAGCAGCAGCTCGCCATCGTTCAAGCGCGCATCGTTGCCCACGTAGTGCAGCGTGCAGGCGTTGGCGCCGCCGGCGACGATGCTGGTGTATGCCGGATGACGCGCGCCGTGAGAGCAGAATTCGTGCAGCAGTTCGGCTTCCACCTCGTATTCATACTGGCCGGGGCGGGTAAAGCGCATGGCGCGGCGATGGGCCTCGCAGGAGATGGCGGCGGCGCGGCGCATGATGTCTTGCTCAACAGAGTCCTTGATCAGGCGCATCTCGTTCAACAACTCCTGCACGTCGCGCAGATGGGACGGAGCCTGGATGCCGCTGCGCGCTTTGGCTTTCACCGCTTCGCGTACTTTGAGCAGACGCGCGTCCCAATCGCTGCCCGCGCCCATCGGGTAATACAGGGTCGGTTGGTCGGCCATCAGCTCGGACAGCTTCTCATCCAGTTGCGCGATGGGGTAGGCGGCATCGAAGCCGAAGTGCCGCGCGGCGGCAGCCGGGCCGTAGCGGAAACCGTCCCAGATCTCGCGCTCGGGGTTCTTCTCGCGGCAGAACAGGATGGACTGCATCGCCTTGCCGTCGACCAGCACCAGCACGGCCTCGGGCTCGGCGAAGCCGCTCAGGTAATAGAAGTGGCTGTCGTGACGGTAGTCATAGTGCGCATCGGCATTGCGTGCCACTTCGGGCGCGGTGGGGATGACGGCGATGCCCTGCCCCATCTTTTCGAAAAGACGGCGGCGACGCAGCTGGAAATGGGCGTGATCAGACATGACCCGCATTCTGCGACGCATGCAATTGCTTGTCGAGTTCATCCAGCCGTTGCGGGGTGCCGATGTCCATCCACAGCCCGCGATGATGTTCGCCGCTTATCCTGTTCAGCGCGATCTGCTCGCGCAGCAGCGGTGCCAGCGGGGCTTTGCTGCCGCGCGGGATGTGGGTAAACAGGGCGGGTTGGTAGAGGCCGACACCGGAGAAGGTCAGGGCTGCGTGCTGCGTGCTGAGTGCTGAGTTCGTTACGCGGTCAGCATGCAGCCCGAAGTCGCCTTTTGGATTGTGCTCGGGGTTATCCACCAGCACCAGATGCGCCATGTCGTCGCTGGCGGCGAGCGTGGCGGCACGGGCGAGCAGCGCGCCGAAGTCGTAGTCACACCAGATGTCGCCGTTCACCACGGCGAACGGACCGTCGCCCAGCAGAGGCAGGGCGAACGCGATGCCGCCCGCCGTTTCCAGCGCGCTGCCTTCATCCGAATATGCGATGTGTGCGCCGTAGCGCGAGCCGTCGCCCAGTGCCTGTTCGATCTGCTTGCCGAGGTGGGCGTGGTTGATGACCAGATCGGTGATGCCCGCGCGTACCAGCCGCTCGATGTGCCACACGATGAGCGGCTTTCCGCCCGCCTGCAGCAGCGGCTTGGGGGTGTGGTCGGTGAGCGGGCGCATGCGCTCGCCGCGACCGGCGGCCAGGATCATGGCAAGCATTTAAAAATGACTTTCATGTTTGCGCTTTCTCCCGCTGGCGGGGGAAAGTTGGATAGGGGGATTGCGCAGCACCATGGGTCAGGCCTTCTCGATCTGCATATTGAGTTCGAGCAGGATGTTCAGAAGCGGCTTGAGGTCGATATAGCGCTCGCAGGCTTTGTGCAGGTATTCCATTACCAGCGGCATGTCCTTCAGGTAGCCGTCCTTGCCGTCGCGGTGATACAGGCGGGCGAAGATGCCCAGCACCTTGATGTGGCGCTGTACGCCCATCATCTCGTAGTCGCGGTAGAACTCGCCGAAGTCCTCGCGTACCGGCAGCCCGGCTTTGCGCGCCTTTTCCCAGTACGGGATCAGCCAGTCCATGACATCGGCCTCCTCCCATTTGACATAGGCATCCTTGAACAGCGAGGCGAGGTCATAGGTGATGGGGCCGTACACGGCGTCCTGGAAATCGAGGATGCCGGGCGAGGATAGAAAATTGCTTTTCTTGCTTGCTCCCCCGCCCGCTTGCGGGAGAGGGTTGGGGAGAGGGGAGCCGATATACATCAGATTGCGCGAATGGTAGTCGCGGTGCACATACACGCGGGGCTGGGCGAGGTTGTTGGCGAGGATGCGCTGGAACACTTCCTCCAGCTTGGACTTCTGTTTGTCGCTGAGCGTCACGCCCAGATGCTTGCCGATATACCACTCGGGGAACAGGTCGAGCTCGCGGCGCAGCAAGGCTTCGTTATAAGGCGGTAGTTCGTCAGGCTTGGAGGCAAGCTGGATCTTGATCAGCGCATCGGTCGCCGCAGCGTAAAGCTGCTTGGGACTTTCCGTCTGCAAAGCTTGCAAATAGGTGGTGTTGCCGAGGTCGGACAACAACAGGAAACCCTGCGTCACGTCTTGCGCGTACACATGCGGCACATGGGTGCCGGCCTGTTCGAACAGTTTGCCGATGTGCAGGAACGGTTCGCAGTTCTCGTGCTGCGGCGGGGCGTCCATCACTACCCGGGTAGTGCCATCGACAAAGGTGGCGCGGAAATAGCGGCGGAAGCTGGCGTCGGCGGAAGCGGGTGCGAGGGTGAACGTTTGGTCGGGGAAAAGGGATGAAAGCCAGTCGGTAAGCTGTTGTTGACGCTGCATTTGATTGCCTTAATGAGGGTTTTGTGCGATTTTAGCACCTTAATTTGACCGACCCGCCCATGCTTTTCCGTTCGCGCACGTTCGCACTTTTACTGTTGTTCACCCTGCCCTGCCTGGCGGTTGCCGAGACCTTGCCGCTCAAGTTGGATCGCACCTTCAAACGCCTGCCCCCTTTGGCCGAGCCGGGCGTGGCCTTCATCAGTGCGGACCGCTTGGAAGCACGACAGGGAGATCTGATTGAAGCGACCGGCAAGGTGGAACTGCGCCAGGAAGGGCAGGTGGTGAAAGCCGACCACTTGCTTTATGAACAGGAGAGTCAGGATGTTTACGCCGACGGAAATGTGAGCGTCGTGCAGGGAGAGAACGTGATGAACGGTCCCAAACTGAAGATGAATCTGGACCTTGATGTCGGCGAAATGGCGCAGCCGGAATTTTTCCTTGGTGAGAACAACGCGCGCGGTACCGCGGCTGTGATGAACATGGAAGGGCGCAGCCACCAGACCTTCCGTTCGGCGGTCTATACGACCTGCCCTGCCGGAAATGATGACTGGCTGGTCCGTATGAGCACGCTGGAACTTGATCGCGACAGACAGGTTGGGGTTGCATACAACGCCAGGGTGGAATTCAAGGGCGTGCCATTTCTATACACGCCGTGGATGGATTTCGCACTGAACGACGACAAGCGTTCCGGTTTTCTCGGCCCGATATTTGGCAGCACCAACTCCGGCGGTAGCGAGATCACACTGCCCTATTTCTGGAATATCGCGCCCAATCTGGATGTGACGTTCTCGCCGCGCCACATCAGCAAGCGCGGCACGCAGTTCAACAACGAGTTGCGCTACCTGCAGCCGCGATATAGCGGCGAGATCCATGCGGATGTACTGTCCGGTGATCGCATAAGCAAGCTGGACCGATCTCATTTCGGTATCAAGCACCTGCACGATCTTGGCGGCGGCTTCACGGCCGCGGTGGATGCGAACGTGGTGTCTGACGATGCCTATTACCGTGATCTGGCGGGGGCGCTCAGCGGCACCTCGCAAGCCAACCTGTTGCGCGAAGGTGTCGTGTCCTACGCGGGATACGGCTGGAGCGCCTCGGCCAGAGTGCAGCGCTATCAGACCTTGCAGGACCCGCTGGCACCGGTGGCGATACCCTATCGGCGCCAGCCGCAACTGACACTGAATACCAGCCGCCAGCTTGCGGACAGCACGCTGGATTTCACAAGCGAGTATGTCGATTACCGTCATCCGGATCTGGTGAGCGGACAGCGCGTGGTCATCAATCCATCGATCAACTATCCGCTGCTGAACGAGCAGGGCTATTTCCTGATACCGAAGCTGGGACTGCACTACACCAGCTATGTGCTGGATGCCAACAACACGAGCAACGTGCCGAACACGCAGCGCACTGTGCCGATGTTCAGTCTGGACAGCGGACTGATCTTTGAACGCAACGATTCATTTCTGGGCAATGCCTACATGCAGACACTGGAGCCGCGCGCCTACTATGTGCGCATCCCGTATCGTGACCAGTCTTTCTTGCCAAATTTCGACTCGGCGCTGGCACCGTTCAGCTTCAGCCAGATCTTCACCGAGAACCGCTTCCTCGGCAGCGACCGCGTCGGCGATGCGGACATGATGACTTTGGCGTTGACTTCGCGCGTGATCGACGGTGATGACGGCACCGAGCGCCTGCGTGTGGCGGTGGCTGAGCGATTCACGTTCAAAACGCCGCAAGTGAATCTTGGTGCCGTTGCAGACAGTAACAGCCGCTCGGATATCCTGCTGATGCTGGGTGGCAGGATGACGCGCGCCTGGAATCTGGACAGCCAGTTGCAGTACAACCCGAACCAAAAGCATACACAGACTTACAATGTCGCTGCGCGCTACAACTCGGAAGCGGGCAAGCTGCTGAACCTCGGTTATCGCTATACCCGCGATTCGCTGCGCCAGATGGATGTGTCGGGCCAATGGCCTTTGTTCGGCCGCTGGCATGGCGTGGGGCGATTGAACTATTCATTGCGCGAAGCCCGCGTCCTGGAGGCGCTGGGCGGGCTTGAGTATAATGCCGCGTGCTGGTCGATACGGGTGGTGGTGCAGAGCTTTACAACGGCGACCAATGAGCGCTCTACCGGCATATATGCCCAGCTCGAATTGAGCGATCTGTTCCGGATCGGCTCGGATCCGCTGGAAGCATTAAAGATCAGCGTCCCCGGTTATACCAAGCTGAATGAATTAACATCCGCCAAGCCGGAACAAGGCTTGCATTGATCCCCTTTTACGAAAGAAGTACATGCTGATAATCCGAATCGCGCTCACGATGTTGTTTGCCAGTTCCGTCGCCGCGGCCGAAACCGCAACGGCGCCAAAACTCCTCGATGATATTCGCGTTGTGGTGAATGACGATGTCATCACCCGCCTGGAACTCGATGAACGCATGCGGGTGGTTATCAGCCAGTTGCAGCGCCAAGGTACCAAGCTGCCGGACAGGAACATCCTCGAGAAGCAGGTACTGGAGCGCATGATCATGGAAAAGCTGCAGATGCAGTTTGCCAAGGAGACGGGGGTGCAAGTGGATGATGTCCAGCTGGAAGGCGCGCTGCAGCGTATCGCCCAGCAGAATAAATTCCCTTCACTGCCGGCCTTCCGCGCCAAGCTGGAAAAGGAAGGGATAGACTTTGCCAAGTTCCGTGAAGAGATCCGCGGCGAGATGCTCACCGGTCGTCTGCGCGAGCGCGAGGTGGACAGCAAACTGGTCATCAGTGAAGCCGACATCGAAGCGTTTCTGGCCACACAGGAGACGCAAGGCAACAAAGGCGAAGAGTTGAAGCTGGCGCATATTCTGGTGGTGGTGCCGGAACAGGCGACCGCTGTCGGAATCCGCAATTTCCAGCGCAAGGCGGAAGATGCGCTGGCCAAGCTGAAAGGTGGCGCGCCCTTTTCGCAAGTGGCTGCGGGATATTCGGATGCACGGGATGCGCTGCAGGGCGGTGAACTGGGCTGGCGTCCGACCAATCAGTTGCCGGCATTGCTCAGCGAACCGCTGGCGAGCATGAAGCCGGGCGAGCTCAGTCCGATCCTGCGCAGTCCTTCGGGTTTTCATATCATCAAGCTGCTCGACCGGCGCAGTTCGGACACGCCGGTGTTTATCACCCAGACACATGCACGCCACATCCTGATCAAAACCAGCGAACTGGTATCCGAGAACGAAGCCAGAGCACGCTTGCAGGAGATCAAGCGCCGCATCGACAAGGGGGCGGATTTTGCCGAACAGGCCCGTTTGCATTCCGAGGATGGCAGTGCCGCCCAAGGCGGCGACCTGAGCTGGATATCGCCCGGCGAGACGGTGCCCGAGTTCGAAAAAGCGATGGATGCGCTCAAGGTCGGACAAGTCAGCGGTCTGGTGCAATCCGGTTTCGGCTGGCATCTGATCCAGGTGCTGGAACGCAGGAACACCGACATCAGCACCGAGCAAAAGAAACAGCAGGCACGCAAGGCTATCCGCGCATACAAATCGGACGATGCCTACCAGGACTGGTTGCGCCAGTTGCGCGATCGCGCCTTTATCGAATATCGCGAGTGATACGTGATCGGCGCGGAGCGATTTCGTTCGCCTCCTCTCCCGCTTTCGGGAGAGGATTGAGGAGAGGGTAGGTGTCGACTCCGCTAATCATCACCAGCGGCGAACCGGCAGGTATCGGCCCCGACCTGTGCCTGCAACTTGCCCAGGAAGCGCAGCCGCTGGTGGTGATCGCAGATAAAGCGCTGCTACAGCAGCGCGCGGTGCAACTCGGTATCGAAGTCGGTGTGCGCGATTATTCTCCTGCCGAACCCCTGGCGAGCGGCAAGCTGAGTGTGTTGCATGTGCCGCTTGCGCGTCCCGCGACAGCCGGCCAGCTCGACAGCTCGAACGCATCTTATGTGCTGGAGACGCTGCGCCGTGCGGCACAGGGATGCATGTCCGGCGAGTTCTCCGGCATGGTCACCGCCCCGGTGCACAAAGGCATCATCAACGATGCCGGCATTCCATTCACGGGCCACACCGAATTCCTCGCCGAACAGACGCACACACCGCTGGTGGTGATGATGCTCGCCGGCGGCGGCATGCGCGTGGCGCTGGCCACGACCCACCTGCCTTTGCGCGAAGTGGCGGATGCGATCACCTCTGACTTGCTGGAAAGCATCCTGCGCATCCTGCACCGCGATCTGCAAAGCAGGTTCGGCATCGCGCAGCCGCGCATCCTGGTGGCAGGTTTGAACCCGCATGCCGGTGAAGGCGGTCATCTCGGGCGGGAAGAGATCGAGGTGATGATCCCGGTATTGGACAAGCTGAGCGCGGAAGGGATGGGCGTGAGCGAGCCTTTGCCGGCCGACACGCTGTTCGCCGCGCACCGCCTGCGCGATTGCGATGCCGTGCTGGCGATGTATCACGATCAGGGTCTGCCGGTGTTGAAGCACGCCAGCTTCGGCGAGGGGGTGAACATCACCCTGGGTATGCCCATCATCCGCACTTCGGTCGACCACGGCACGGCGCTGGAGCTGGCGGGAACAGGCAGAGCCAATGCCGGCAGCTTGCTGGAAGCGATCAAGGTCGCGGTGGAGATGGCAAAGTGTGAAAAGGCTTTCACCGCAGAGACACGGAGACACAGAGAAAAGCAAAATCCAAACTCAATATGAAAATAAATCCCGCGCTCCTTTTCCGGCTTTCCTCCGTGTCTCCGTGTCTCCGCGGTGGGTGTTTTTTCCATGCATAAAGCCGAAAAGCAATTTAGTTACGGCAGTACGCGCTACGCGCATGAGCCTTCTCCGAAACGCTTTCTGGAGATTTGCAAATGAATCACGAAGCCAAAAAGCGTTTTGGCCAAAATTTTCTCGTCGATCAGAACATCATCGCCGACATCGTGCGTTGCATCCGCCCGATGCCGGATGACAACATGGTGGAGATCGGTCCCGGCCTGGGCGCGCTGACGCGGCCGCTGCTGAAGACGCTGAACACCCTGCATGTGGTGGAGATCGACCGCGACATCATCGCCCGCCTGAAAACCGACTATCCGCAGGACAAGATCGTCATCCATGAAGGCGATGCGCTGAAGTTCGACTTCGCCACGCTGGGGGTGCCGCTGCGCATCGCCGGCAACCTGCCGTACAACATCTCCTCACCGCTGCTTTTTCACTTCGCCAACTATGCCGAGGGCATCACCGACATGCACTTCATGCTGCAGAACGAGGTGGTCGAGCGCATGGTGGCGGCGCATTCCACTGCGGCTTATGGACGCTTGTCGGTGATGCTGCAGTACCGTTTCCACATGGAGAAGCTGTTAGATGTGCCGCCGCAGTCGTTCCGCCCCGCACCCAAGGTGGATTCGGCCATCGTGCGCATGGTCCCGATGTCCGCACAGCAGATTGCAGTCAAGGACGAAGCCTTGTACGCCAAGGTTGTGGCTTCTGCATTCGGCCAGCGCCGCAAGACACTGCGCAACACGCTGCGCGACTATCTCGCGGAAAGCGACTTCGCCCGGCTGGATATCAACCCCCAGCTGCGCGCCGAGAACCTGGGCGTGGCGGAATATACGCGCATCGCCAATTTCCTCCTTGAGCGGGCAGCCCCATCCCCTTGAGCCGCTGAAAGGCTGGCTTTCGGGTAGAATCGCACCTCATTCATCACCTGCAGACGGCGCTTCTTCATGTCCGACATTCCACCTATCGTTTTGACCTTCGCTGCCAGCGATCCCAGCGGCGGTGCCGGGATGCAGGCCGACATCCTGACCATCGCCAGCATGGGCTGCCATCCTTTGTCGGTGATCACCGGCATCACGGTGCAGGACACCAGCGGCGTGGAGGAGATTCAGCCGGTGGACGCCGATCTGGTGATCGACCAGGCGCGCACGCTGCTGGAAGACATGCCGGTCGCGGCGTTCAAGATCGGACTGCTTGGCAGTGTGGACAACATTGCCGCCATCGCCGAAATAGTCTCGGACTACCCGGATATTCCTCTGGTCTTGGATCCTGTGCTGGCCTCCGGGCGCGGCGATGAACTGGCCAATGAGGACATGCTGGACGCGTTGCGCGAACTGCTGCTGCCACAAACGACGATCCTGACCCCGAACAGCATGGAAGCGCGCAGGCTGGTCGTTGATGAAGACAACGAAGAAGATGATCCGTCTCTGTCGGAATGCGCCAAGCGCATTCTGGGGATGGGTTGCGAATACGTGCTGATCACCGGCACGCACGAACATACGCCCAAAGTAATAAATACCTTGTACGGCGAGCGAGGTCAGATGAGAAGTGACGATTGGCCTCGCCTGCCGGGCATCTATCACGGTTCCGGCTGCACGCTGGCCTCGGCCATCGCCGCTTTGCTCGCCAACGGCTTGAGCATGGAAGATGCCGTGCGCGAGGCGCAGGAATACACATGGGAAGCCCTGAAATATGGCTTCCGTCCCGGCATGGGGCAACACATCCCGGATCGTTTGTTCTGGGCGCGCGACGAAGATGACGCAGGCGAGGAGACGCGCCATTAAAGGCCGGGATTCAATAATGCCTATGCGAGCATCCGCTGCGCGGATTGCCTGCTTACCCCGCTTCTCGTTTGCTTCCTCTCCCGCTTGCGGGGGAGGATTGAGGAGGGGGTAAGCCGTGAAGATCATCCACGGCTTATACGCCATCACTCCGGACGAGCCGGACACGGCCAAACTGATGCAACAAGTGGCACAGGCTTTGCGTGGCGGTGCGGGTGTTCTGCAATATCGAAACAAGCTTGCCGATGCGTCCTTGCGGCTGAAGCAGGCATCGGATTTGCGCGATATGACGCGCGAATCCGGCGCGCTCTTCATCGTCAATGACGATGTGCGGCTGGCTTTGCAGGTGTCCGCCGATGGTGTGCATCTGGGTGCGGAAGATGGCGATATCGCGGCGGCGCGGGTGATATTGGGGCGCGACAAGTTGATTGGTGCCTCTTGCTATAATCGCGTGCCGCTGGCGGTCGAAGCCGTGCGGCAAGGTGCAGACTATGTGGCGTTCGGGGCGTTCTTTCCGTCGAGCGTGAAACCCGGGGCCGTGGCGGCGGAAGTTGCCCTGTTGCAAGGCGTGCGTCACGAGCTGAAGGTGCCTGTCGTGGCGATCGGCGGCATCACGGTTGTAAACGGCGGGCAATTGGTCAAGGCAGGCGCGGATGCGCTGGCGGTGATCTCGGCCTTATGGCAAGCAGCGGATATCGAACAAGCAGCAAAAGAATTTTCCCAATTATTTGAGCAAGGTAATCCAGCATGACTTCGCATAATCAACAACTGTTCGACGAATCCCAGAAGATCATCCCCGGCGGCGTGAACTCTCCGGTGCGCGCGTTCAAGTCGGTCGGCGGCACGCCGCTGTTCTTCAAGCGCGGCAAGGGTGCTTGCGTGTGGGACGCGGACGACAAGCGCTACATCGACTACGTGAATTCCTGGGGGCCGATGATCGTCGGCCACTGCCATCCGGAAGTCGTGAAGGCGGTGCAGGATGCGGCGGCCGAAGGCTTGGGTTTCGGTGCGCCGACCGCGAGCGAGCTGGAGATCGCCGAGCTGCTGTGCAAGATATTGCCGTCGCTGGAGATGGTGCGTCTGGTCAGCTCCGGCACCGAAGCGACCATGACCGCGATCCGTCTGGCGCGCGGTTTCACCGGGCGTTCGCGCATACTCAAGTTCGAAGGCTGCTACCACGGCCATTCCGACGGTCTGCTGGTCAAAGCCGGTTCCGGCGCGCTGACCTTCGGCCAGCCGAGTTCTTCCGGCGTGCCGGCCGAGATCGCCGCACTGACCACGGTGCTGGATTACAACGATGCAGCCGGTCTGGAAAAAGCCTTTGCCGAATACGGCGACGAGATCGCCGCACTGATCGTCGAGCCGGTGGCCGGCAACATGAACCTGATCCTGCCCAGGCGCGAATTCCTCGATGCGATGCGCAAGCTGTGCACCAAGCACGGCGCAGTGCTGATCCTCGACGAGGTGATGTCCGGTTTCCGCGTCGGTCTGCAAGGCGCGCACGGCTATTTCGGCATCAAGCCGGACCTGATCACGCTGGGCAAGGTGATGGGCGGCGGTCTGCCCGCCGCCGCGTTCGGCGGTCGCCGCGACATCATGCAATGCTTAGCCCCGCTGGGCGCGGTGTATCAGGCGGGTACGCTGTCCGGCAATCCGGTGGCGGTGGCGGCGGGTCTGACAACATTGAAGCTGGTGCAGGCACCGGGCTTCTACGAGCGGTTGACCAAGATCGCCAAGGACATGACCGAAGGCATCGCGGCCAGCGCGAAGAAGCACGGCATCCCGTTCAGTTCCCAATCCATCGGCAGCATGTTCGGCCTGTATTTCAGCGAAAAAGTCCCGACTTCTTATGCCGAGGTGATGGCCTGCGACAAGGAAGCATTCAACCGCTTCTTCCACGCGATGTTGGCCGAGGGCGTGTATCTCGCCCCATCCGCGTTCGAAGCGGGCTTCGTGTCGGCAGCGCATAGCGATGCCGACATTGCGGCGACCATCGCGGCGGCGGACAAAGTCTTCGCGGCCTGGAAATAATGGGACTCTTCTCGCGGGCGGTATTCTTCACCACCGTCAACCATATGAAAGATCTGCCGCTGCATGGCGGCAAGGAAGTCGCGTTCGTCGGACGTTCCAATGCGGGCAAGTCCAGCGCGATCAACACGCTGGCAAACCATGTGCGTCTTGCCTATACAAGTAAAACACCGGGCCGCACGCAGCACTTGAACTATTTCGATCTCGGAGATAACCGCTTTCTGGTCGACCTGCCCGGATACGGCTATGCCCAAGTGCCTTCGGATATTCAGGCACATTGGGAACATCTGCTGGGTCAGTACTTGCAAACGCGCTCGGAACTGGCCGGACTGGTAGTGATCATGGATGCCAGACATCCGCTGACAGAACGGGACCAAGGCATGCTGGACTGGTTCGCCCCGACCGGAAAGCCGATGCATATTCTGCTGACCAAGTCGGATAAACTGAGCCGCCAGGAGTCGACCAAAACGCTGCGCGAGGTGAAGGAATTTCTGGCCGAACACTTTCCGCAATGTACGGCGCAGTTGTTTTCCAGCCTGAAAAAGACGGGTACCGAGGAAGCGGAAGCCGTGATCGCTGGTTGGCTGAAAGATTGACAGGCAAAAAAATGCCCCTGAACCAAAGGGGAAAGATTCAGGGGCAGAAGGTCTTTACAGGGTAAAGACGCCCGCTCAGGGAGGAGAAACGGGAAGCAGCTCTCGCTACTCGTAGCCTCAGACGGAGCTATGCGAAAATAGTTCCATTACTTTACAAAAATGTTGGGAATTGTCATGCAGATACTCGGAAAGTACCCTCAATCCAGAATGCGCCGGATGCGCAAAGACCGGTTTTCGCGGGACTTGATGCGGGAGCATGTGCTTACACCGGAGGATTTCATCTATCCGGTGTTTGTGCTGGAAGGCAGCAACAAGACCGAGGATGTGAAGTCCATGCCGGGGGTGCAGCGCAAGACGCTGGATCTGCTGCTCAAGGATGCCGAGCAATGCATGAAGCTGAGCGTGCCGGTGATGGCGATATTCCCGGTGATCGAAACGGCGAAGAAGAGTCTGGGGGCGGAAGAGGCCTACAACCCGGACGGGCTGGTGCCGCGTGTGGTGGCCGAGCTGAAGAAGAACTTCCCGGAATTGGGCGTGATGACCGACGTCGCACTGGATCCGTATACCAGCCACGGCCAGGATGGTCTGATCGATGATAACGGGTATGTGCTCAACGACGAGACCATCGCGGTGCTGACAAGGCAGGCGCAGACCCATGCGGCGGCAGGGACCGACATCGTCGCGCCTTCCGACATGATGGACGGCCGCATCGGCGCGATCCGCACCGCGCTGGACGCCCATAAGCACATCCACACCCGCATCATGGCCTATTCGGCCAAATATGCCTCCAGCTTCTACGGCCCGTTCCGTGATGCAGTGGGCTCAAGCGGCAACTTGGGCAAGGGCAATAAATACACCTACCAGATGGATCCGGCCAATTCGGATGAGGCCTTGTGGGAAGTCGGTCTTGATCTGCAGGAAGGTGCAGACATGGTGATGGTCAAGCCCGGCATGCCTTATCTGGATATTGTTCGGCGCGTGAAGGATGAGTTCAAAGCGCCGACTTTTGTCTATCAGGTGAGCGGCGAATACGCGATGCTGAAAGCTGCGGCGCAGAACGGCTGGCTGAATGAGGAAGCTTGTGTGCTGGAGGCATTGCTGTCGTTCAAGCGTGCCGGTGCGGACGGCATTCTGACTTACTTTGCGCTGGATGCGGCCCGCTGGCTGAAATCAGGCAGCTAACAGCGCCTCGACTGCCGCAAGGTCAGCATGGGTCTTAGGGTGGCGACTGCCACTGAAGCGGGCGCTTAGCGGCAGCACGACGATGTGAGTCTGAATTCCGGACTCGGCAGTCAATGTGTAGCTGGGGACAGCTTCCTCGCGTCCACTGATTCGCACCCGCCATTCCCCGCTCTCGAATTCGACCTTGTTTTTAAGCAAATAAAGCAGGACGGCTTTGGCATCGTCTGAGAAAAGCATCAGATTGATATCGGAATTCACACCAGCCGAACCGCTCAGTACCGATCCAGTGAGGTAGGGGTGAAACTGGGCGAGTTGCTGCATGTTGTTCAAGGCTTCCAGTCGCAGGCTTCGCAGTATGGAAGGATGTTCTTCATGCCGATACAGCGCGCGATATTGTTGTAGTGCCAAATCAACTTCTTTATTGCTCGGCAGATGTTGGGTGTCGTCAGCCCCCAGTTGACGGGCGGCCTTGCGTTTGGCGAAAGCGTGGTCTGTGATGCTGCCATCGGCCATCAGCTTGGCAGCCTGATGCGCAAGCTGGGCGCGCATCAGGTCGCGATGAGGTGCGGGAGATTTGCGCATCAGAACAGCTGATCGGATCCGGATTCGGTCGGTTTGAACATTTCCAGCAGCCTGGTGCTCTGCTCAGGAGGTACATTCTCCTCGTAGAAATACTCGATATGAGTTCCGTCCGGATCCCGCAAACCTTCATCATTGATACGCGCCGTCACCATGTGGGGCGGCACGGTGTACTCGATTTCGGGCGTGTCCTTCAGCATTTCACCCATGTAGTCCATCCAGATCGGCAGGGCGGCACCGCCGCCTGTTTCTTTTTCGCCCAGACTGTGTGGAGTGTCATAGCCCAACCAAGTGACAGCAACGAGCGTCGGGTGGAATCCGCAGAACCAGGCATCCATCGACTCGCTAGTCGTGCCGGTCTTGCCGGCGAGATCCTGTCGGCCAAGTTGCATGGCGCGGATCGCGGTGCCGTGTTTGACGACATCCTGCATCATGTTGACCATGGTGAATGTGTTGCGGAAATCCAGAATCTGTTCGGCATCTTTCCCGGCTTCTACCGGGACTGTCTGGCTGATGACATTCCCTTGCGCATCTTCGACGCGCTGAATCAAATAGGGCGTGACACGATAGCCGCCATTGGCAAAAACCGAATATCCGCCCAACATTTGCCAGGGGGTGGCAGAAACAGCACCCAGTGCCATGGTCAGAAACGGGCCAACCTTGTCCCGATCAAAGCCGAATTTGGTGACATAGTCCTGTGCATATTCAAGACCTATGGACTGGAGCACGCGAATAGAGACCAGGTTTTTTGATTTGATCAGACCCTGACGCAGGCGCATCGGGCCTTCGAACCGTCCTTCATAATTCTTGGGCTCCCACAACTCGCCGCCGGTGTCGGACAAATTAACAACGAGCGGGGCATCATTGACGATGGAAGCAGGCGTGAACCCTTTCTCAAGCGCAGCAGAATAGATGAAGGGTTTGAAGCTGGATCCGGGCTGGCGCCACGCCTGCGTGACATGGTTGAACTGCTTATGGTTAAAGTCGAAGCCGCCAACTAATGCATAAATTGCACCAGTGCGAGGGTCTGCCGATACAAATGCGGCCTCTGCTTCTGGAAGTTGGGTGATCTCCCAAGTGTCCGCAGGCGTCTTGATAATGCGAATCAAGGCCCCTTTTTTTATACGCGGATGCAAAACAAGGTGACCTGCAACCAATTGCTGCGCAAAACGCAGACCTTCTCTGGAAATCTCAACCGTTTGCCCCTCTTTGGTGCGGGCGGAAATTCCTTTGCGGCTTACGGATAAAACGACGGCAGGAATGAGTTCATCGCTGTTTGACACATCCTGCAAGGCCTTGTCGAGCTGTGCTTCCGTGTTGTTCTTCTGAAGATCAACAAATCCCTCAGGGCCGCGATATTCATGCCTGTGGTCGTAATCCATAACCCCTTTGCGCAAAGATGAATAGGCGACACTCTGATCCTTGACACGAATGGAGGTAAAGACGTTGTAACCTTGGGTATAGACGTCTTCCTGAAAACGGTCATACATTTCCTGCCGGACCAGCTCGGAAACGAAGCTGGCATTTACGGGAAATTCCTGATGATAGGCAGACTGCTTGGTTTGAACCGGTTCAGTAAGTGCGAGAGCGAATTCCTCTCCACTGATATAGCCCAGGTCGCGCATGCGACGAAGAATGTATTCCTGTCTGAGTTTGGCTCTGGATGGGTTGACGACAGGATTATAGGCACCTGGTGCTTTCGGCAATCCAGCAAGCATGGCCATTTCAGATGTGGTCAGCTGACCGAGCGGCTTGGAATAGTAAGCCTGTGCAGCAGCCCCGAAACCATAGGCCCGTTGACCAAGATATATGTGATTAATGTAGAGCTCTAAAATCTCGTCCTTAGTGAGATTGTGTTCAATCTTAAAGGCGAGGAGCATCTCATTGAATTTTCGACTAAGTGTTTTTTCCTTTGATAGGAAAAAGTTGCGGGCAACTTGCATGGTGATGGTGCTGGCACCCTGCTTGACGCCGCCGGAAGAAAAATTGGAATATGCCGCGCGCAAGACGCCGACATAATCGACACCACCGTGTTCATAGAACCGATCATCCTCGGCAGCAAGTATGGCAAGCTTCATTCGCTCAGGGACTTCTTGAATCTTTACCAGCTCGCGTCTCTCCTCGCCGAATTCGCCGATGAGTACGCCCTCAGCGCTGTAGATGCGCAGCGGCAATTTGGGGCGATAGTCGGTAAGCGCTTCAAGGGAAGGAAGCGTCGGATAGGTGAGAATCGCTGCAAAGATGAGAAGCAGGAGCGGCAGAAGCGGAAGCATCAAAATACCTACCGCAGGATAAAACCACCAGCGTGAAGTCATAAACTGTCTATTCTTGATTAAAGTTTAGAATTCCATTATATCGCCCCGGATATGAAAAGGACGAACATAGAAAAAACTTTACACACTTGGGAGTTATTGCTAGGATTTAAACCAGTTTATACGGAAGTGCGCTAACTATCCTATGATTAAAGGAAATTTCGACATCCCGTTAGATTTTCTGCAAACCTCCACGCCACCAATGATTGGCGTGGATATCAGTTCGTCCTCAGTCAAGATGCTTGAATTGAGCGAAGCTCCGAAAAAGAACGGGTTTGTGGTGGAGAGGTATGCGATTGAACCTCTGCCATCCGATGCGGTAAGTGACGGCAACATTAATAATCTGGACGCAGTTTCGGAGGCGCTGCAACGTGCGTGGAAGCGCATGGGCACGCGCATCAGGAATGTGAGCCTCGCGCTACCGGCTGCGGCAGTCATCAGCAAAAAAATCATGTTGCCAGCGGGATTGCGTGAGGACGATCTGGAGTATCAGGTTGAATCCGAAGCAAACCAATATATTCCCTTTGCGCTGGATGAGGTCAATCTAGATTTCCAGGTAATCGGCCCCTCCCCTAACAACCCGGACGAAATCGAGGTTCTGCTGGCGGCATCACGCAAAGCAAACGTAGAGGATAGGGTGGCGGCAGCTCAGACAGCGGGATTAAAGGCTGTGGTTATGGATGTAGAGCCGTATGCAGCAGAAGCAGCTTTCAACCAAATCAGTTCGCAGTTGCCTGGCGGTGCTGAAGACCAATGCGTCGCAGTTGTTGATATTGGCGCTACTGTGATGAACGTAAACGTACTACGGAATGGGCAGTCGGTATATACGCGCGACCAGCAGGTAGGTGGCAGCCAGCTTACCCAGCAGATACAAGCAGCGTTTGGCCTAACAGCGGAAGAGGCGGAGGCGGCCAAAAGGAATGGTGGTTTGCCGGAAAACTATGAAAGCGATGTTTTAGCCCCATTCCGTGAAAATGTGGCGATGGAAGTGGCGCGCGCCTTGCAATTCTTCTTTACCTCAACCCAGTACAACGAGGTGAGCTATGTTGTGCTATCGGGTGGCTGCGCAGCTCTGCTGGGTTTGGATGAAGCGGTAGCTACTCGCACCCAGGTAAGTACATTGGTGGCAAATCCATTTGAGCTGATGACGCTTTCATCAAGAATCAAGCCGAGACAGCTTCAAACTGACGCGCCTGCATTGATGATCGCCTGCGGTCTGGCGATGCGGAGGTTCGATCCATCATGATACGAATAAATCTATTACCGCACCGCGCGGAAAAACGGCGGGCCAAACAGCTGCAATTCATCGTACTTAGCGTGCTATCCGTTCTGCTGGGTGGGGTTCTGGTAGGGCTTGTGCATGTGGCAATCGGGACACAGATTTCCTATCAGGAGAGACGGAACGAATATCTGAAGCAGGAAACTATGGTGCTGGATAGGCAGATTGCAGAGATAAAAAAACTGCGACAGCAGACGCAATCGCTTTTGGCCAGAAAAAATGTAGTGGAGAATCTGCAGTCTACCCGCTCGGATGTGGTGCATCTGCTGGATCAAATGCTGCGAATTTTGCCTGAAGGAGTTTACCTGAAATCGCTTCAGCAATCAGGGCAGAGAATCAGCCTTGTGGGCTATGCACAATCCAACGCGCGCGTCTCTACCCTGATGCGTGCCATAGACGACTCTCCATGGCTGAACTCCCCAGCCTTGGTGGAAATTCATGCGGCGAATGTCAGTGGATCACGTCTAAACGAATTCTCTTTGAACTTTAATCTGACAAAGCAGGCGGACTCCACGAGCGCAGTTGCTTCAGGCGCAAGCAAGAGGAAATAAGAGATGGCCATGAACTTTTTGGAAGAGATAAAGAATATTGATCCCCAGAAGCCCGGAAACTGGCCATGGTTGGTCAAGCTGGCCTCATTCTTATCCATGTTTTTGGTGGTGGTGGTGGCAGGGGGGTTCTTTGATTGGCAAGCTCAGTATGAGAGCCTGACGCAGATTAAAAAAGAAGAAGAAAATTTGAAAGAAGCCTATCTCGTCAAGAAGCGGGAGGCAATTAATCTGGACATTATCAAAAAGCAATTGATAGATACGCAACAGTCTTTTGGAGCGTTGCTAAAACAGCTGCCAAGCAAATCAGAGATGGACGCTTTGCTTACAGATATAAACCAAGCCGGGTTGGGGCGTGGGTTGCAGTTCGAACTTTTTCGACCGGGAGAGGAGATTGCTACGGGGGTATTTACTGAGCAGCCGATTGCGCTGAAAGTGACTGGCAGCTATGACGATTTGGGAAATTTCGCAAGTGACATCTCTCAATTGCCCCGCATTGTGACATTAAACGACATTAAGATTTCGCCCACTACAGGCGGGATGTTGAGCATGGAGTCTACAGCTAAAACCTATCGCTATCTGGATGAGGCTGAACTGGCAGCGCAGAAGCGCGCCGCCCAAGATGCCAAGAGGAAGAAGAAATGAGTCCCCGCCTATCTATAGCGCTATTGGTTGTATTTATTGCAGGCTGTGGCGGAGAAGAGTTTCAAGATCTGAGAGATTTTGTGGGCAATGCTGGGGCAGATATGCGTGGAAAAGTTGAGCCTCCACCGGACATCAAGCCATATGAGCCTTTTGCTTACGACAACGCCACTTCCCTGCCCGATCCATTCAAACCGCGTAAGACAAAAGCGGGTGGGTCGGGCCGGGGCGGCTTGAACCAGCCAGATTTCGACCGCCCTAAAGAG
>WOYI011359364.1_pt1 | contig 29712 bp, 21 predicted proteins | sample 6423411 | NCBI WGS metagenome assembly WOYI01 (sample SAMN13441803, study PRJNA592873) | oil field metagenome | biome: oil field; feature: oil-well bore; material: oil-contaminated soil; isolation source: oil-contaminated soil from oil-well borehole | place: Germany: Wietze | collected 2016-10-18 ...
GGTACCTCCCGCTCGCGGGGGAGAGCGAAGCGACCCGGGAAATCGGTTCAGCGGGGACTACCGCGGCCGGGACCAGGGGCACGGTTACCGCAGGCCGCAGCGTAATGACCCGGGAAACATGCCCGTCCGGCGCGACGATTCGCGAGAGCCGTTGCGTGCCCAGCGCGATCCGCTGGCCGACAATCAGGGCCGGGTCCGGTCCAACCGCGACGAACACCGGCAATGGCGCAAGCAGAGCTGGCTCGGCCGCTTCGTCTCGACCTACGGCTGGCGGGCCTACGCGTTGCCGATCCTGGCCGTGGTGACCTGCATCATCCTGTACCAAACGGTGACCGGTACCGGGACAGCCCCCAGCCCGGTCAACGCCGAGGGACCCGTGCAGGGTCCGCCCACCATCGACGCCCCCAGCACCGCCATCGTCGGTGCACCGCCCAAGGGCCTGACCGAGTTCGACGCCAATCTGCCGACCGGCATCCTGCCCGGCGGCGGCCCGTTCACCCAGGCCGGCGCCCAGACCTGGCACATCGTGCCGGGCACTTCACCCAAGATCGGCCAGGGCACGGAGAAGACGTTCACCTACACCGTCGAGGTGGAGGATGGTCTGGACACCGCGTCCTTCGGTGGTGACGAAGGGTTCGCCCGGATGGTCAGCGAGACCCTGGCCAACCCGAAGAGCTGGACCCACAACCCGCAGTTCGCGTTCCTGCGCGTCGACAACGACAGCGAAGGCCCGCCGGATTTCCGGGTGTCGCTGACCTCGCCGCTGACCATCCGAGAGGGATGCGGCTATGACATCCCGTTGGAGGCGTCCTGCTTCAACCCGGCGTATGGGGGTGATCAGGCGCGGATCTTCATCAACGAGGCCAGATGGGTGCGCGGCGCCACCTCGTTCCAGGGCGATATCGGCTCCTACCGGCAGTACGTCGTCAACCATGAGGTCGGGCATGCCATCGGCTACCGCCAGCATGAACCGTGCCTGGAGAACGGTGCGCTGGCGCCGATCATGATGCAACAGACTTTCTCGACCGGTAACAACGACGGTGCGCGGTTCGACCCGGATTCGGTCAAGGCCGACAACCTGACCTGCCGCTTCAACCCCTGGCCGTATCCGATCGCTTGAAGCCACCCAGCACGGCGCACACTGGGAACGTAATGCCCTGAATTGCTGTTGAGTACGAGTGCCTGGTCTGATTGGCTCAGGAATTCGTCGACGACTCGAGGAGCGCACGGTGACGTCGTTGCCACCGCTGGTGGAGCCAGCCGCTGAACTGACCCGCGAAGAGGTTGCCCGCTACAGCCGGCACCTGATCATCCCGGATATGGGTGTGGACGGGCAGAAGCGGCTGAAGAATGCCAGGGTGCTGGTGATCGGTGCAGGCGGGCTCGGCTCGCCGACGTTGTTGTACCTGGCTGCCGCAGGTGTCGGCACCATCGGCATCGTCGAGTTCGACATCGTAGACGAGTCCAACCTGCAACGTCAGATCATCCATGGCCAGTCCGATATCGGCCGCTCCAAGGCTCAGAGCGCCAGGGACTCCGTGCTGGAGATCAACCCGCTGGTCAATGTCGTCTTGCACGAGGTGCGCCTCGAGCCGGAGAACGCCGTCGAGATCTTCGAGCAGTACGACCTGATCCTCGACGGAACCGACAACTTCGCCACCCGCTACCTGGTCAACGACGCCGCTGTCCTCGCGGGCAAGCCGTACGTGTGGGGCTCCATCTACCGCTTCGAAGGTCAGGTGTCGGTGTTCTGGGAGGACGCCCCCGACGGTCTGGGCCTGAACTACCGCGACCTCTACCCCGAGCCGCCCCCTCCGGGCATGGTGCCGTCCTGCGCTGAGGGGGGCGTGTTCGGCATCCTGTGCGCGTCGATCGCGTCGGTGATGGGCACCGAGGCCATCAAGCTGCTCACGGGTATCGGCGATCCGCTGCTGGGCCGGCTGATGGTCTACGACGCGCTGGACATGACCTACCGGACCATCAGGATCCGCAAGGACCCGGCGACCCCGAAGATCACGGAACTCATCGACTACGACGCGTTCTGCGGCGTTGTTTCCGACGATGCCGCCGCTGCCGCGGCCGGCGCCACCGTAACCCCGCGTGAACTGCGGGAACTGCTCGATTCCGGTAAGCCGGTGGCGTTGATCGACGTCCGCGAGCCGGTCGAGTGGGAGATCAACCACATCGAGGGTGCCGAGCTGATCCCGAAGTCGGCGATCGAGGCGGGCCACGGCCTGGCCACCGTCCCGCAGGACAGGACCGCGGTGCTCTACTGCAAGACCGGGGTGCGTTCGGCCGAGATGCTCGCCGTGCTGAAGAAGGCCGGATTCGCCGACACACTGCACCTGCAGGGCGGAATCGTGGCATGGGCGAAACAGCTCGAGCCCGACATGGTCATGTACTGACCCCGTGTCGACCGGAGCACCCCTTAGGCTGGCGTGCGTGCCTGACGATCTGCCACCCGACCACGTGATGGCGGCGTTTGGTTTGGCCGGCCGGTCGCCGATACCTTTGGGGTCCAGCTGGGAGGGCGGCTGGCGTTGCGGCGAGGTGGTGCTGTCGATGGTCGCCGACCATGCGCGTGCCGCCTGGTCGGCCAAGGTGCGTGAGACGCTGTTCGCCGACGGTATCCGGCTGGCCCGTCCCGTCCGCTCCACCGACGGTCGCTACGTGGTCGCTGGCTGGCGTGCGGACACTTTCGTGGCAGGCGCTCCGGAACCTCGTCACGACGAGGTCGTCTCCGCCGCGGTCCGGCTGCATGAGGCCACCGCGAAACTGGAGCGTCCGCGCTTCCTGACGCAGCCGCCGGTGGCGCCCTGGTCGGATGTCGACGTGTTCATCGCGGCCGACCGTGCCGCCTGGGAGGCCCGGCCGCTACACGGGTTGCCGCAGGGCGCGCGGGTATCACCGGGTTCGGCGGATGGCCAGAAGTCGGTCGAATTGATCAACCAGCTGGCGTCACTGCGCAAACCGACTCGCAGCCCAAGCCAGTTGGTGCACGGAGATCTTTACGGCACAGTCCTTTTCGCCGGCACGGCCGCGCCCGGCATCACCGATATCACCCCGTACTGGCGTCCGGCATCCTGGGCCGCCGGTGTCGTGGTCGTCGACGCACTGGCCTGGGGTGACGCCGATGACGGCCTGGTCGACCGATGGAGCCCACTGCCGGAATGGTCGCAGATGCTGTTGCGTGCGTTGATGTTCCGGCTCGCCGTGCACACCCTGCATCCACGGTCGACGGCGTCGGCGTTCCCGGGTCTGGCCCGCACCGCAGCTCTCGTCCGGCTGGCGCTCTAGTCCCGGCGGGTTGTTCTCGCGCCGGGCCACCTCTGCGCGGCTTTCTACACCACGGTCGCTGTTCGTGAGCGAGCACAGCCCGGGCGTAGAAAACGACGAACGGTGCGGCGGGCCCCACGCGTCAAAATTCGTGCCGGTACTCCCGCAGCGGCACCCGGCCGTCGACGGCCAGCACTCCTTCGGCACCTAACCGCTCCAACTGTCGGGTCGCCAGTTGCGGCGCCGGGCGCCCGGAAGCCGGGATCACCCGGTGCCACGGCAGATCCGAGGAATCGGTGCGCATGATCCAGCCGACGATCCGTGCACTGGACAGCCCGGCCTGCTCCGCGATGTCACCGTAGGTGCTGACCTGCCCGGCGGGTATCCGGGCGACCAGCGCCCGCACCGTCTCGACCTGATCCTCGGTGACCGGTGCCACGCTCAACCCAGGTGCCCGCGGATGATCGCTGCGGTCTCGGCGGGCAATGCCTGAGCGACCATGTGATCGCAGTCCACCTCGGTGAGCGTGAAGCTGTCACCGAGCGCGTCGCGCAGGGCGCCGATCAGTGTCTCGGTCGCATAGGGCGGTGAGGTGCGGGTGGCCAGCACCAACGTCGTCGGTGTTCCGCTGCGCGGCAACGGGATCGGCCGGGTCAGCTCGCTCCAGTAGGACATCGTTGCCGGGACGCTGATCCGCCAGCCGAGACGCCCGTTGGGCAGTGCTGTGAGATGCTCGTCCAGTTCGCGCTCGAGTTCGTCGGGATCCCTACCTGCGACCTCTCCCCATGACCCGGACAGTTTGTCGGCCATCGCCTCGTCCCGGTCGGGATAGTCGGGGCAGGAGAGCATCGCATCGGCGATCTCGGCCATCCAGGCGCCGTCGAGGGCCACTGCCGGATCCAGCAACACCAGCCCGGAAACCAGATCGGGCCGGGCCGCCGCGAGGTTGAGCGCGACCGCGCCGCCGAACGAATGCGCGACCACCAGCACCGGTGCGCCGCCCTCGGCATCCAACAGGGCTGCCAGCGCCTCGACATTGGCCTCCAGCGTCCATGGCGCCGCCCAGCTGGAACGGCCGTGCCCGATCAGATCCGGTGCCAGTACCGAGAACTCGGGCAGGTACTTCTCGGAGAGAGATTCCCATCGCCGGCCGTGCCCGGTGAGCCCGTGTACCCCCAGAATCTGCGCCGGTCGGGACGGGCCATAACGGTAGGTGTGCAGGCCATTGGTCACGGCTCGATCGTAGGGGGCGACGCCGACGCCGGTGGTCGCCGGGCCGTAAGCACTGGTCGACGGCAGTTGTCAGACCCCCCTGATGAGATGAACCACATGTCCGCACCGCACACCGATCTCACCCCGAAAGTGCTCACCGAGCCCGGTGTGCGCGGCACCGTGCGACTGCTCGGTGGCGCAGGCACGGGCAAGAGTTCACTGCTGGTGGACACCGCGGTGGCCCACATCGCGGCCGGCGCCGACCCGGAAAGCGTGCTGCTGCTGACCGGTTCGGCCCGGCTCGGGGCGCAGGCCCGTGCCGCTGTGACGGCGGCTCTGCTCACCGCGGGTGCGCGCGGCGTGGTGCGGGAGCCGCTGGTGCGGACTGTACATTCCTATGCCTTCGCGGTGCTGCGACTGGCCGCACAGCGCAACGGCGACCCGCCACCGCGGCTGATCACCAGCGCCGAACAGCGCGGCATCATCAGGGAACTGCTCGCCGGCGATCTCGAGGACGGCGCCGACGGCTGGCCGTTGCCGCTGCACCCGGCGCTGGGGACCGCGGGGTTCGCCACCGAACTGCGTGATCTGTTGGCGCGGTGCGCCGAACGTGGTGTGGACCCGGTGGCGTTGCAGCGGCTGGGCCGGTTGTCGGCGCGGCCCGAGTGGGTGGCTGCGGGCCGGTTCGCCGCCACCTACGAGCAGGTGATGCTGCTGCGCTCCTCGGTCGGGATGGCCGCCCCGCAGGCCACCGTGCCCGCCCTCGGCGCTGCCGAACTCGTCGGCGCCGCGTTGGACGCGTTGGCCTTGGACGCGGGGTTGCTCGCCGCCGAACGTGCCAGGGTTCGGGTGCTGCTGGTCGACGATGCCCAGCAACTGGATCCGCAGGCGGCGCTGCTGGTGCGGGTGCTGGCCGCCGGGGCGGACCTCACCCTGCTTGCCGGCGACCCGGATCAGGCCGTATTCGGTTACCGCGGTGCCGATCCGGCGTTGCTGCGCACCGATACCCCCGCCGTCGTGCTCACCGAATCGCACCGTTGCTCGGCGGCGGTCGCCGCCGCGGTCACCGGGATCGCACGCCGGCTGCCCGGTGCCGAGGGGCTGCGGGAATTCACCGGTTCGCCGGGCCGTCCGGGTTCGGTGGCGGTCCGGATCGCCGGCTCGGCGCACGCCGAGTCCACGCTCATCGCCGATGCATTGCGCCGTGCCCACCTGATCGACGGTGTGCCGTGGTCGCAGATGGCCGTCATCGTCCGGTCGGTGCCGCGGGTCGGCGCCGCGCTGGGGCGCGCGCTGGCCGCGTCCGGAGTGCCGGTCGACCTGCCATCGGCCGATTCGGGACTGGCGCAGCACCCCGCGGTGCGGGCCCTGCTCACGGTGGCCGAGGCGACCGCGAAGGGCCTGACCGGTGCGGCCGCGATGGACCTGATCACCGGGCCCATCGGGCGGGTCGATCCGGTATCGCTGCGGCAGTTGCGGCGGGCCCTGCGCCGGCTGTCGGGCCACCAACAGGAGTTCTCCGAACTGCTGGCGCAGTCGGTTCAGCGCGTCCCTGCGGGGCTGACCGCAGACCTGGCCCGTTGCCTGCAGCGGGTGCAGGCGGTGCTTCGCGCCGCCCAGCAGAGCCACCGTGCCGGTGAAGACCCCCGGCACACGCTGTGGCAGGCGTGGAATCGCAGCGGCCTGCAGCGGCGCTGGGTCACCCTGGCAGACCGGGGCGGCGCCGGAAGCGCCGCCGCCGAGCGGGATCTGGCGGCGGTGACGGCGTTGTTCGACATCGCCGACCAGTACGTCACGAACACCACCGGCGCAACGCTGAGCGGCCTGGTCACCCATGTCGACGCGCTTGAGTTGCCGGCCATCGACGCCCGCCCCGACCGGGTGGACACCGTGGCGATCTGCAGCCCGCACGCCGCACTGGAACGGGACTGGGAATTCGTGGTGTTGGCCGGTCTGCAGGAAGGCCTGTGGCCCAACACCGTTCCGCGCGGCGGTGTGCTCGGTACCCAGCATCTGGTCGACATTCTGGACGGTGTCGTAGGAACCGACGGCGGCCCGACAGCCAGGCTGTCGACCCGCGCACCGTTGCTCGCCGAGGAACGCCGACTGTTGATCGCCGCGATGGGCCGCGCTCGCGATCGCCTGTTGGTGACCGCTGTCGACAGCGAAGCCGGCGATGCGGCAATGCTGCCGTCACCGTTCTGCGCCGAACTGTCCGCGCTGACATCATCGGCCGACGCTGACGCCCCCGAACCCGAGGTCACGCCGCTACCCGTCCCCCGGGTGCTGACCCCACCCGCGCTGGTGGGCCGACTGCGTTCGGTGGTGTGCGCTCCCGATGCTGCGGTCGACGATAACGTCAGAGCCTGCGCGGCAACGCAATTGGCCAGGCTCGCCGAGGCCGGTGTGCCTGGCGCGGACCCCGCACAGTGGCAGGACCGGACCGAACCCTCGACGGCTGAGCCGCTGTGGTCGGGGGATGAGCACATCACCACCCTGTCGCCGTCCACCCTGCAGACGCTGTCGGACTGCCCGCTGCGGTGGCTGCTGGAACGCCACGGCGGATCCGACAGTCGCGACGTTCGCTCGGCCGTCGGCTCACTGGTGCATGCCCTGGTGTCGGATTCCACCAAGACGGAGAACCAGCTGTTCGCCGAACTGGAGAATGTCTGGGCCGGAATGCCTTTCGAATCACAGTGGTATGCCGACAACGAGCTGGCCCGCCACGGCGCCATGCTTTCGGCGTTCGCGCAGTGGCGCCAGTCCACCCGCGGCCAGCTCACCGAGGTCGGCACCGAGGTCGAGGTCGACGGCGTGGTCGCGCCCGGGGTCCGGGTGCGCGGACGCATCGACCGGCTCGAGCGTGACAACGCCGACCGGGTGGTGATCGTGGACGTCAAGACCGGAAAGAGCCCGGTCACCAAGGATGACGCCCAACGCCACGCCCAACTGGCGATGTATCAGCTGGCCGTCGCCGAAGGTGTGGTGCCCGAAGGCGATGAGCCCGGCGGCGGGCTGCTGGTCTACCCGGGCAAGGCGACCGCCGGTGGGGTCACCGAACGCGCCCAGGACGCACTCACCGCGGACACCGCCGCGCAGTGGCGCGAGACCGTCATCGAGGCGGCCGCGGCCACGCAGGGACCGCAGTTCGTGGCGCGTGTCAACGACGGTTGTGGGCACTGCCCGGTGCGCGCCATCTGCCCCGCCCAGAACCCGGAGAGTCAACCGTGATCGCACGGCCGCAGTACAGCCCTAACGAGCTGGCCGAGGCGCTGGGGCTGTTCACTCCGACCGCCGAGCAGGCGGCGGTGATCGCCGCGCCGCCCGGCCCCCTGGTGGTGATCGCCGGAGCCGGTGCCGGCAAGACCGAGACGATGGCCGCCCGGGTGGTTTGGTTGGTGGCCAACGGATACGCCCGGCCCGGTGAAGTCCTCGGCCTGACATTCACCCGCAAGGCAGCCGGTCAGCTGTTGCGCCGGGTGCGCACCCGACTGGCACGCCTGGCCGGCACCGGCCTCGGCCGTGACATCCGCGCCGCGGATCCGCCGACCATCAGCACCTACCACGCATTCGCAGGATCGCTGCTGCGCGACCACGGGCTACTGCTGCCGGTCGAACCGGACACCCGGTTGATCGGCGAAACTGAGCTGTGGCAGTTGGCGTTCCGGGTGGTCTGCGAACATCCGAGGGTGCTCGACACGGAGAAGTCGCCGGCCGCGGTGACCGCCATGGTGCTCCGGCTGGCCGGAGCCCTGTCCGAGCACCTGGTGGACACCGCCGCGTTGCTCGACTCGCATGCGGAGCTGGAACGGCTCATCCAGCACCTGCCCGCCGGTGGCAGCCAGCGTGACCGCGGCCCCAGTCGGTGGCTGCTGAAGTTGTTGGCCACCCAGACCGAACGCACCGAACTGGTGCCGCTGATCGACGAACTGCACCGCCGCATGCGGGCCGAGAAGGTGATGGACTTCGGTGCCCAGATGTCCGCGGCGGCAAGGCTGGCGGTGTCCGCCCCGCAGGTCGGCGAGCAGCTTCGGCAGCGGTACCGGGTGGTGCTGCTCGACGAGTACCAGGACACCGGACATGCGCAGCGGATCGCCCTGTCGTCGTTGTTCGGTGGCGGCGTCGACGATGACCTCGCGTTGACTGCCGTCGGCGATCCCATCCAGTCGATCTACGGCTGGCGCGGGGCGTCGGCGACCAATCTCCCTCGCTTTGCCAGCGACTTCCCGCTCTCGGACGGCACCCCGGCGCCCACCCTGGAACTGCGCACCAGCTGGCGCAATCCACCTGAGGCGCTGCAGCTGGCGAACGCGGTGTCGGTGCAGGCCCGCAAGCGCTCGGTGAGCGTCCGCGAACTGCTGCCCCGCCCGGACGCCGAACCGGGCACCATCCGGGCCGCCCTGCTCTATGACGTTGTCGCTGAACGTAATTGGGTGGCCGAGCAGGTGGCAGCCCGCTATCGGGCCACCCCCACGCCGCCGACCGCGGCGGTGCTGGTGCGCCGCAATGCCGATGCCGCCCCGATGGCCGAGGCGTTGACCGCGCGCGGCATCCCCGTCGAGGTGGTCGGCCTGGCCGGGCTGCTGGCGATCCCTGAGGTCGCCGATGTGGTGGCGATGCTGCGGCTGGTCGTCGACCCGACCGGCGGTGCCGCCGCAATGCGGGTGCTGAGCGGGCCGCGCTGGCGGCTGGGGGCGCGCGATATTGCGGCGCTGTGGCAGCGGGCGGTCGCACTCGACGTGCCCGCACCGGGGCAAGCGGGCACCGTGGAGCGCATCGTGGCCCAGGCCGCGCCCGACGCCGACACCGCCTGCCTTGCCGACGCCCTCTGCGATCCCGGCCCTCCCGAGCTGTACTCGCAGGTCGGCTACGGCCGCATCGTCGCACTCGGACGCGAACTGACCGGTCTGCGTGCGCATCTCATCCATCCGCTGCCTGATCTGATCGCCGAGGTGCGCCGGGTTCTCGGTGTCGACGTCGAGGTCAGGGCGGCGCGTTCGGTGCCTGCCGGGTGGGGCGGCACCGAGCACCTCGACGCGTTCGGCGATGTGGTGGCCGACTTCACCGCCCGCTCCGACGGCGCCGCGGCGGGCCTGCTGGCCTATCTGGATGCGGCAGCGGTCGTCGAGAACGGGTTGGCGCCGGCGGAGATGACGGTATCGACCGACCGGGTGCAGATTCTCACCGTGCACGCGGCGAAGGGACTGGAATGGCAAGTGGTGGCCGTCCCGCATCTGAGCGGGCGGGTTTTTCCGTCCACCGCGATGGCCCGCACCTGGTTGAGCGACGCCGGGGACCTGCCGCCACTGCTGCGCGGAGACAGAGCCATATCCCGTCGCTCCGCTCGCCCGGATGCCCCCGTGAACGAACACGGGGTTCCGGTTCTGGATACCTCGGATGTCAACGACCGGAAGACGCTGTCGGACAAGATCGCTCACCACAAGGACATGTTGGCCCAGCGTCGCGGCGATGAGGAGCGCAGGCTGCTCTACGTGGCGCTCACCCGCTCGGAGGACACCTTGCTGCTGTCCGGGCATCATTGGGGGCCCACCGAGGCCAAACCCCGCGGGCCTTCGGAGTTCCTGCTGGAGCTCAAGAGCATCATCGACACCTCAGCGGCTGCCGGGCAGCCATGCGGCATCATCGACGAGTGGGCGCCCGACCCGCTCGACGGTGAGCTGAACCCGTTGCGCGGCGGCGTCGTCGAAGCAGTGTGGCCGGTCGAGGTCGCCGGCGACCGGCGCGCAGATATCGAGCGTGGCGCCGCGCTGGTCGCGCAGGCCGCAGAAGGAGCGGTCGGGACAGCGCTCGACCCCGAGGACTGGACGGCCGATGTCGACGCGCTGCTCGCCGAGCGGGAACGAGCCGCCGAGCAGGCCCCGGTGGAATTACCCGGGCAACTCTCGGTGAGTACCCTCGTCGACTTGGGCAAGGATCCCGCCGCTGCCCGTCAGCGCTTGCGGCGACGGCTGCCGGCCCGCCCCGATCCACATGCACTGCTGGGCAACGCATTCCATGAGTGGGTGCAGCGGTACTTCCACGCCGAGCGGCTGTTCGATCTGGACGATCTGCCCGGCGCGGTGGACCGCGAGACCGGCCGGGCGCACGCCGAGGAACTGTCCGATCTGCAGGCGGCATTCGCCGGGTCGGCCTGGGCGTCGCGCACCCCGATCGACGTCGAGGTGCCGTTCGACATGATCCTCGACGGCCCGCGCGCCACCGTGATCCGCGGACGCATCGACGCCGTGTTCACCGAAGCCGACGGCGGTGCGGTGGTGGTCGACTGGAAAACCGGTGCGCCGCCGAGCACCCCGGAGGCCCTGCAGCACGCCGCGGTCCAGCTTGCGGTGTACCGGCTGGCGTGGGCGGGACTGCAGGGTTGCCCGGTCGATTCGGTGCGGGCGGCGTTTCACTACGTGCGTAGCGGGGTGACGGTCATGCCGGATTCGCTGCCCGGTGCCGATGAGCTCGCGGAGCTCCTGCTGGACGCCGAGGAGCTGCGGTAGATCTTGTACGCCTGGGTGATCATCGGAACCTGCAGCGGCAGCCGGGCCACTGCCCCGATTCGCATGGGCAGCGGCTTGTCCTTCCACAACCGGACCATGTTGACGTTGGCCGGGAACACCCCGAGGAACAGTGCAATGGCGGCCAGCGCTCCGACCCTGCGGGTTTTCGGCGCGATCAGCAGTGCGCCCGCGGCGACTTCGGCCACGCCCGAGGCGTGGGTGTAGAAGCGGGCGCTGCCGGGCAACTCGCTGGGCACGATCGTGTCGAACGGCTTGGGCGCCACGAAATGCAGCGCGCCCATGCCGACCAGCCACCCGCCCATCTGAATGGCGCGCGTCGAGCTTGCTTGCTTCTGATCTACGGATGCGGGGTTCGTCATGGTTACATTGTGACGTGCCAACCCCGCGCCGATCGGTGATTCATGGCCAGAGGTAGGTTGCGCCGGCAATTGGCGGCGGTCAACCAGAGCCTCACATCGCGTCATGACGCCGACCTTGTCGATGTCCTCACCATCCCGGAGAGGTTCGTCAGCCCGGGCCGGCGCATCCTCACGCGGGTGCTCTACGCGCTGAGCGCACTGTTCGCCGCAGTGCTGATCGTGTACCTCGATCGCCACGGCTACCGCGATATCGACGATGCCCCCAACCCCGACGACCCGCTGTCGCTGCTGGACTGTCTGTATTACGCCACGGTGTCGCTGTCGACCACGGGCTACGGTGACATCACACCGGTGAGCCCGTCAGCCCGGCTGGTCAACGTTCTGGTCATCACCCCCCTGCGGGTGGCATTCCTGATCGTCCTGATCGGAACCACGGTCGAGACGCTCACGCATCAATCGCGGCAGGCGTTGAAGATCCAGCGATGGAGGAAAAGCGTGCGTAACCACACCGTTGTCGTCGGATACGGGACCAAGGGCCGCACCGCGGTCGCCGCGATGATCGGCGACGACGTCGCGCCCGCAGACATCGTGGTGGTCGAACAGAATCCGGCGGCACTCGAACGAGCCAAGGGCGCCGGGCTGGTCACCGTGCGGGGCAGTGCCACCGACTCGGAGGTGTTACGGCTGGCCAGCGCGCAACACGCCAAGTCGATCATCGTGGCGACCAATAGTGACGACACCGCCGTCCTGGTGACCCTCACCGCCCGCCAGCTGAATCCGACGGCCACCATCATCGTCGCGGTGCGGGAGGCCGAGAACCAGAACCTGCTCAAGCAGTCCGGCGCGGACTCCACCGTCGTCACCTCCGAAACCGCCGGCCGCCTGCTCGGCATCGCCACGCAGACCCCGAGCGTTGTCGAGATGATGGAGGACCTGCTGACCCCCGATGCGGGATTCGCCCTCGCCGAACGTCCGGTCGAGACCAAAGAGGTCGGCGGCTCGCCGCGCCATCTCACCGACATCGTGCTCGGAGTAGTCCGCGAAGGTCACCTGCTGCGGGTCGACGACGAACGGGTCGATGCATTGGAGCTGACCGATCGGCTGCTCTACATCCGCTCCAAGGACGATCGTTAAGCGATGAGTTTCACGCTCCGCAACGTCCCACTGCTGTCACGCGTCGGTGCCGACCGCGCCGACGCGCTGCGCACCGATATCGATGCCGCGATCGCGGGATGGCCGGATGCCCTGGTGCTGCGGGTGGACCGCCGCAATCAGGTGCTGATCGCCGCGGGCAGTGTGGTTCTGGGCCCGGCTGCGGCTCTGGGTGACGGCCCGCCCGAGCAGGCGGTGTTCCTCGGCCGCTTGGAGGACGGCAGACATGTGTGGGCGATCCGCGGCGCGTTGGAGGCCCCGGAGGACCCGACCGTCGAGTCCGAGGTGCTCGATCTGCGGCGTACCGGTTCGATATTCGACGACGCCAGCGCCCAATTGGTGTCGACGGCCACCGCACTGCTGAATTGGCATGACAACGCCAGGTACAGCCCGGTCGACGGCTCGCCGACCAAGGCGATCAAGGCCGGTTGGTCACGGCTGAACCCGGAAACCGGTCGCGAAGAGTTCCCGCGCATCGACCCGGCGGTGATCTGCCTCGTGCACGACGGCCACGACCGGGCAGTGCTGGCCCGCCAGGCAGTGTGGCCCGAGCGGATGTTCTCGATCCTGGCCGGATTCGTCGAGGCGGGGGAGTCCTTCGAAGCCTGCGTGGTCCGCGAGATCGCCGAAGAGGTCGGTCTCGAGGTCACCGATGTGCACTACCTGGGCAGCCAGCCATGGCCCTTCCCGCGCTCACTGATGGTCGGTTTCCACGCGCTCGGCGATCCCGAACAGCCGTTCTCGTTCAACGACGGCGAGATCGCCGAGGCGCAGTGGTTCACCCGGGCCGAGATTCGCGATGCTCTGGAAAACGGTGACTGGAGCAGTGACTTGCCGTCACGGCTGCTGCTGCCCGGGTCGATCTCCATCGCCCGCGAGATCATCGAGTCCTGGGCGGCCCTGCACTAACCGAGCTTGGCCTTTACCTGCTTGATGTTCGGATTGGTGAGCGTGGACCCGTCCGTGAATTTCACCGTCGGCACCACGTGGTTGCCGTTGTTCACCGACCCGACGAATTCCGCGGCGGACGGATCGGCCTCGATGTCGATCTCGTCCCAGGCGATGCCCTCGGCTTTGAGCGCGGTCTTGAGCCGGTTGCAGTAGCCACACCACGACGTGGTGTACATGGTCAGCTGGGCTTCAGAAGTGGTGGCCATGCTGCGAACAACCCATCGACGTCGGTGCGAGATTCCACTAAGCCTATGCGGCGGGTGACCGGCGCCAACATGGATGTCACAACCCCCTGCCATGATGGACGGCATGCCGTCGGTCGACAGTCTGCTCGGCGACCTCGACGACGAACAGCGCGAGGCCGTGCTCGCGCCGCGCGGCCCGGTCTGTGTGTTGGCCGGCGCCGGCACCGGTAAGACGCGCACCATCACCCGTCGCATCGCGCACCTGGTGGTGGGCGGTCATATCGCGCCCGGTCAGGTGCTTGCGGTGACGTTCACCGCCCGCGCGGCCGGTGAGATGCGCAGCCGGCTGCGCAGCCTCGGCGAGCAGGCCGGTGTGCCGACGGCCGCGGTCCAGGCGGTCACTTTCCACGCCGCCGCGCGGCGTCAGCTGCAGTACTTCTGGCCGCGGGTGGTCGGCGACACCGGCTGGCAACTGCTGGACAGCAAGTTCTCGGTGGTGGCGCAGGCCGCCAACAAGGCGGCAGTGAAGGCCGGCACCGATGACGTGCGCGACCTCGCCGGTGAGATCGAATGGGCCAAGGCCTCATTGATCACCCCCGAGCAGTACGCGGCCGCGGTCGCCAAGGTCCACCGCGACGTCCCCATGGATGCCGGCACCGTCGCCAGGGTCTACAGCACCTACGAAAAGCTCAAAATCCACCGCGATGGCATCGCGCTGCTGGATTTCGACGACCTGCTGCTGCACACCGCGGCGGCCATCGAGAACGACGCCGCCGTCGCCCAGGAGTTCCGGGATCGCTACCGCTGCTTCGTCGTCGACGAGTACCAGGACGTGACCCCGCTGCAGCAGCGCGTGCTCAACGCGTGGGTCGGTGACCGCGACGACCTGACGGTGGTGGGGGACGCCAACCAGACCATCTACTCGTTCACCGGGGCCACCCCGAAGTTCCTGTTGGACTTCTCGCGGCGCTTCCCGGAGGCCACCGTGGTGCGCCTGGAACGCGACTACCGCTCCACCCCGGAGGTGGTGTCGCTGGCTAACCGCGTCATCGCCGCGGCACGCGGCAGGATGGCCGGCAGCAAGCTGCATCTGGTCGGCCAGCGTGACCCGGGGCCCAAACCCTCCTTCGCCGAGCATCCCGATGAGGTGGCCGAGGCCACCGCCGTCGCCAAGAAGGTCGCCAAACTCATCGAATCCGGTACTTCCGCAGCAGAAATCGCGGTGCTGTACCGGATCAACGCCCAGTCCGAGATCTATGAGGAGGCGCTCACCGAAGCCGGCATAGCCTTCCAGGTGCGCGGCGGTGAGGGATTCTTCAGCCGTCAGGAGATCCGTCAGGCACTGCTTGCGTTGCAGCGCAACGTCAACAGCGAGTACGGGGACGACCTACCTGGCCTGGTGAGGTCGCTGCTGGAGCCATTGGGCCTGACGGCCGATCCGCCGGCCGGCACCAAGGCCAGGGAACGTTGGGATGCCCTGGCCGCGCTTGCCGACCTGGTCGATGACGAAGTGTCGCAACGCCCTTCGCTGGATCTGCCGACGCTTCTCGCTGAGCTGCGCCAGCGCGCCGACTCCCGGCATCCACCGGTGGTGCAGGGTGTCACGCTGGCCTCGTTTCATGCGGCCAAGGGGCTGGAATGGGACGCGGTGTTCCTGGTCGGGCTGGCCGACGGCACCCTGCCGATCTCGCACGCCTTGGCCCACGGTCCCGACAGCGAGGCCGTCGAGGAGGAGCGCCGGCTGCTCTACGTCGGTGTTACCCGCGCGCGGGTGCATCTGGCGCTGAGCTGGGCGCTGGCCCGCACCCCCGGTGGCAGGCAGGGCCGGCGGCCCTCACGTTTCCTCAATGGTGTGGCCCCGCAGTCGCCGACCGACGGCGGCCCGGCCCGGCCGAGGCGCACCAAGGGTGCTGCACCGCGCTGCCGGATCTGCAACGGGGCGTTGAGCAGTCCGACCGCGATCATGCTGCGCCGCTGCGAGAGCTGCCCGTCCGATGTCGACATCGAACTGCTGGCCGAACTCAAGGATTGGCGGCTGCGCGTCTCTCAGGAGCAGAAGGTGCCTGCGTTCGTGGTGTTCACCGACAACACGTTGATCGCGATCGCCGAGGCAATGCCGGCCGATGCCGCGGCTCTGGTGGCGATCCCCGGTATCGGTGCCCGCAAGCTGGAGCAGTACGGACCGGATGTGCTGGACCTGGTCAAGGCGCGGTCCTGAACCTGGTCGAAACTCGGCCAACTTTCACCCAAATTCCGCCACATGCGCTGGTCAGAAAATCGCTTGTGCGTTTGGGCTGTGAGCATCTAGCCTTCAGGATCACAAGTTCCGTGTGATATTTTTGTCTGGCTCAGCGAGAGGGGGGATCCGGCATCATGACGATTTTTACTATGCACAAAGTCGTAAGCGTAAGCGTCAGCGGTGTGCGGCTGTCCGCCTCCGCCGTCGCTGGCATCTACGCCGTCGCTGGCATTCCCGCCAACCATCGAGCTGACTGGGCGCCCGCTGCCGCCGCGCCGCAGCACAAGCGCCGCACAGCCGATGGGATCGCTGAGTCCGTGAATCGGGGCACCACCTAGGTAGCCCCACAACCGCCGAAAAGGCCACGGACCCGCGAGAACCGGATCCGTGGCCATTGTTTTCGGAACACCCGAACATCCTGGTCAACCGGTCCGGACAAGTACACCGACACCGAAACAACGACCAGGAAGTAGGGAAAGACATGTCCGTCCAGGCATGCCCTGAACGAATACTGCCCGCGGTGCCGTGCCATGCGGCCGATCCCGACCTGTGGTTCGCCGAGAACCCGACCGAGTTGGAGCGGGCCAAGGCGCTGTGTGCGGATTGCCCGATCCGTGGCCTGTGCCTGAACGAGGCGCTGCAACGTCAGGAGCCGTGGGGCGTCTGGGGTGGGGAGATCATCGAACGCGGATCGATCGTGGCGCGCAAGCGGCCACGTGGACGTCCGCGCAAGGACGCCCAGGCGGCCTAGCTTCGGCTAGGCCGCGACCTATGCCGCCTGGTCGGCGAAGCCCGGAACCAGTTCGGTGGCAATGGCTTTCATGGGAACATGGGCATCCAGCTGACAGCAGATCGCGACGGTCGATGCGATCACGCGCAGCGGGATGGCCAGATTTGCGGGCAGATCGAGCTGGCGGGCCATCTTGATGTGCGCCACCGAATTGTCCATTTGCCCCGCGGCCATCCGCTGCAGCCAGCGCCGGGTGTAGTGGAAGACCTCGACCTCGACCGGCTGCACGTACTGGCGCAGCATGTCGTCGACTTCCTGGGTCGAGACCTCCTGACCCTTCTGGATGAACCCGGCGGCCTCCATCGCGGGCAATAGTTCTGCGTAGTTCTTGTCCCGCGCCAGTCGAATGCACGTGCCGAGCGCGGGCGGGAATCCGCCGGGCAGCGGTGCCACCGCGCCGAAGTCGATAACTCCCATGCGGCCGTCGGGCATCAGCATGAAATTGCCGGGGTGCGCGTCGCCGTGCATCATCTTGAGGCGCTCGGGGGCGCCGAAGGTCAATTCGCTGAGCCGGGTGCCCATCGCATCACGCTGCTCGGGGGTGCCCTGGCGGATGATCACCGACATCGGGACGCCTTCGATCCATTCGGCGATGACGACCTTGGGTGCGCTCGCGATCACCGCGGGTACCACGAAATGCGGGTCATCGGCGTAGGCCTTGGCGAATGCCCGCTGATTGTCGGCTTCGAGCCGGTAGTCCAGTTCCATCTCGGTACGCCCGATCAGTTCCTCGACCACGCCCTCGACATCGGCGCCAGGGGCGAGCTGCTTGAACACCCCGACCAGACGCTGAATCGTCTTCAGGTCGGCGCGCAGCGCCTCATCGGCACCCGGGTACTGAATCTTGACCGCGACTTCGCGGCCATCCGACCAGATCGCCTTGTGTACCTGGCCGATGCTGGCCGAGGCGACCGGCGTGTCGTCGAAGGAGATGAAACGCTCGCGCCATTTGGTGCCGAGCTGCCCGTCCAGGACACGGTGGACCTTGGCCGCCGGCAGCGGGGGAGCCTCGCGCTGCAGCTTGGTCAGTGCCTCGCGGTAGGGCTTGCCGTAGCGCTCGGGGATGGCGGCTTCCATCACCGAAAGTGCCTGCCCGACCTTCATGGCGCCGCCCTTGAGTTCACCCAGCACGGTGAACAGCTGCTGGGCGGCCTTGTCCATCAGCTCGGCGGTCACCTCGTCTTTGGATTTGCCCGCCAACCGCTTGCCGAACCCGAGCGCGGCCCGGCCGGCAAACCCCACGGGCAGTGAGGCGAGCTTCGCGTTACGGGCGACGCTGCCTCGTTTGATTTCAGACACCCGACCATCATCCATGATGTACCTGAGTATGCCGCAACAAACTGGCAACAAGCGATGTCAACATGCGCACGCCGGGTGGCGCGACCAGCGGCGCGTCACCACTGAGCCGGTGCCCACGTCGAATTCCACGGTGGTGTCCAGAGTGATCGGGATCGGCGGCACGTCCCGGGTGTCGGAGTCATCACGCATCGCCCGGACCACCAGATCGACTTGGGTGAGTGCCAGTGCGACGGTGCCGAGCACGGTGGCCCGGTCCGCGGCGGTGACGGCATGGCGAAGCTGTGCGGCCAGGGCGGGCCAGGCCGCGTCCCGGTCGCTGCGGTGCAGATCGGCACACGCCAGACACGATGTGACGCCGGGGATCACCAATGGGCCGACCAGCCCGGTGCCATCGCGCACCCGGACCGGCAGATGGGGTACCCGTGCGGTGTGCAGGTCGCGCAGCACCCACGGATCGATGACGAGCGCGTCGGCCAGCACGACCAGGTCGGTGCGATCGGTGGTCACCACAGCGTGGCGCCGGTTGCTGCGGGTCACCCGGGTTCCCGAGCAGCGCAGCGACCCGGCCAGCAGATCCGACAGCGGGCCCCGGCCGTGCACCCGCACCGACACCGCCCGCAGCGACAGGCGGGTGCGGGTCACCACACCTGCGGCGACCAGAGCGTCCAGCAGTTCGGCGACGGTGTCCGGTGCGGTTTCCGTGGGCAGGCCGAGATCCACAGCGCGCGTGACCAATTCATCGGCGGTGGCCGCGTCCTGCATCGAGCGCAGCAGTCGCGATAGTGCCGCCGCGCTCAGTCCGGCCGGTGGGTGAACCAGGACGGCGCGACGCGGATCCCAGCCCACTTGCACGGTTCCGTCGGGCCGCAACAACACCGGCATCGCCGAGTTGAGTGCGTAGCGCCGCATGCCATGACTGTGTCACAACCGGCGCGGGTGCCGCCTCAGTTATCCACAGGGCCGTCGGGACCCTGGTTCTTCTCCAGGTCGGCCAGCGCCTCGTCGATACCGCTGGTGTCACCGCCGACGGCCCGGTCGATGAACGCAGCCGGGTCGTCGAGATCCTCGCCGCGGGGCAGTAGATCTGGGTGCTGCCACACCGCGTCGCGGGCATCGGAGCCCACGGCCTCGGTCAGCTTCTCCCACAGGTCGGCGGCTTCGCGCATCTTGCGGGGCCGCAACTCGAGCCCGACCAGGGTCGCGAAGGTCTGTTCGGCGGGGCCGCCGGTGCCCCTGCGGCGGCGCAGCGTCTCGCTGAGCGCGGACGTGCCGGGCAGCCGGTCGCCGAGCGCGGCGATGACGACGGTCTGCACCCAGCCCTCGATGAGCGCCAGCAAGGTCTCCAGGCGCTCCAGGGCGGCGGTCTGCTCGGGTGTCGCCTTCGGTTCGAACATGCCCTGACTGAGCAGCTGTTCCATGGCCGACGGATCGGTCAGCGCGGCCGGGTTGAAGCTCTGGGCCATGTCCTCGATACCGCTCATGTCGATCTTCATGCCCTTGGCGAAGGCCTCGATCGCGCTGAGCAGCTGGCTGGACAGCCACGGCACATGGCTGAACAGGCGGTGGTGCGCGGCCTCCCGCGCGGCCAGGAAGGTGAGCACCTCGCTGCGCGGCTGTTCCAGCCCCTCGGTCAGGGCGTCCACGGCCTCCGGCATCAGTGCGGCCACGCCCTTGGGGCCCAGCGGCAGTCCGATATCGGTGGAGGTGAGCACCTCCTTGGAGAGCTTGCCCAGCGCCTGGCCCAGCTGGCTGCCGAACGCCATGCCGCCCATCTGGGACATCATCGCCAGCAGCGGTCCGGCCATCGCCTGAGCTTCCTGCGGCAGCGCCGAGGCCCACACCGTGGAGATCTGCTCGGCCACCGGATCGCACAGCCGCTTCCAGGTGTCCAGGGTGTTGTCGATCCAGTCCGTCGGCGTCCACGCGACGGTCCGGGTGGTGCCGGCCGGCAGCGCGGTGGCCCCGTCGAGCCAGGTTTCGGCCAGCCGCACCGCATCGGCGACGGCGGTGGCGGTCGACTCGGGTATCGGCGCCACGAAACCGATCGCGCTCGACGCCAACCGGCGGGCCAGGTCGTAGTTCACCGGGCCGGCCTGTTGGCCGGGGCCCACATTGCCTGCCCCGCTGAACATCTCACCCAGCCGGGAGAAGATCTGGCCGAGGTCGGACATGTCGAAACCTTCACCGCCCAGACCGAAGGGGTCCCCGGAGGGATCTTTCTTGCGTTTGTCACGCTCAGGGTCATCTCCGGGGGAGAAGCCGAAGGGCAGGTCAGCCATGGCGTCAACGGTACCCACCGGCGGCGGCGCGGGTGGGGCCGCGGGTCACGCTGTGGGTGAACGCGCTCTACTGTGGGCGGCGTGAACAGGCGGACTATGACGCTGGTGGTCGCTGTGGTGCCCATTGTGGCGTTCGGGTTGCTGCTGTCGGTGGTGACGGTGCCGTATGTCGCGTTGGGCCCGGGTCCGACGTTCGACACCCTCGGCGAGGTGGACGGTAAGCAGGTCGTCGACATCAGGAGCACCGACGGGGTGGCCGGTGAGGTGACCTATCCGACCTCCGGCCATCTGAACATGACGACGGTGTCCCAGCGCGATGGACTGAGCCTCGGCCAGGCGCTGGCGCTGTGGATGTCGGGCCGCGATCAGTTGACTCCGCGTGAACTGGTGTATCCGCCGGACAAGTCCAAGGACGATATCGACAAGGAGAACACCACCGATTTCAAGCGCTCCGAGGACTACGCCGAGTACGCGGCGCTGTCCTACCTGAAGTACCCGAAATCGGTCACGGTGGAGTCGGTCGAGGAGAAGGGTCCCTCGGCGGGCAAGCTGGAGCGAGGTGACGCCATCGACATGGTGAACAACGTCGAGGTGCCCAACCTGGAGGCGTTCCAGGAGGTTCTGAAGGACACCAAACCCGGCGATCAGGTCGTCATCGACTACCGCCGCAAGAACGCCCCGCCCGGCACGGCGACCATCACCCTGGGCAATCACCCGGAGCGCGAGCAGGGTTACCTCGGCGTCGGGGTGCTCGATGCGCCGTGGGCGCTGTTCGATATCGAGTTCAACCTGGCCAATATCGGCGGGCCGTCGGCCGGACTGATGTTCAGCTTGGCGGTCATCGACAAACTCACCACCGGTGAGCTCAACGACGGCAAGTTCGTGGCCGGAACCGGCACCATCACCGCCGACGGAACGGTGGGCTCCATCGGAGGTATCACCCACAAGATCCTGGCCGCCCGCGAAGCCGGCGCGACGGTGTTCATGGTGCCTGCCGGTAACTGCGCCGAGGCGCTGACGGCGCATGAGGACGGCCTGCAGCTGGTGAAGGTGGACACGCTCAGTACCGCGGTGGACGCGTTGAACACGATTTCTGCCGGTGGCGAACCCCCGACATGCTGAGAGGTTCCGTTGTAGGTGGTGCGTAGAGTTGGGCGCAGGCTTGGCAACCTCGACCAGGATCAAGACTGGCTGACTGACGCCACGGACCATGGACTGGAGTTGAAGAGTTGGGTATGCGGCCCGCGGCGCGAATGCCGCAGCTGACACGACGGAGCCGGGTTCTCATCGGCGTCGCGGTAGTTGTAGTTCTGTTGCTGTTGGTGGGACCACGATTCATCGACGGCTATGTCGACTGGCTGTTCTTCGGCGAGCTCGGCTATCGCTCGGTGTTCACCACGGTGCTGCTCACCCGCATCGTGCTGTTCCTGGTGGCGGCCGCGGTGTTCGGTGCGGTGGTGTTCGCCGCCATGGCGCTGGCCTACCGGACCCGGCCGGTGTTCGTGCCGACCGCGGGACCCAACGATCCGGTGGCGCGGTACCGCACCACCGTGATGAGCCGGCTGCGATTGTTCGGCATCGGCATCCCCGTCTTCATCGGCGTGATCGCCGGATTCGTCGTCCAGAGCTTCTGGCCGCAGGTTCAGCTGTTCCTGCACGGCAGCGAGTTCGGGATCACCGACCCCCAGTTCGGCATCGATCTCGGCTTCTATGCGTTCGATCTGCCCTTCTACCGGCTGATGCTGTCCTGCCTGTTCGCGGCGGTGTTTCTGGCATTCGTGGCGAACTTGTTGGGCCACTACCTGTTCGGTGGTATCCGGCTGGCCGGTCGTTCCGGAGCGCTGCTGAGCCGCGCCGCCCGCATCCAGCTGATCGCCCTGGCCGGGACCCTGGTGCTGCTGAAGGCCGCGGCCTATTGGCTGGATCGCTATGAGCTGCTGAGCAACACCCGCGCGGGCAAGCCGTTCACCGGAGCCGGTTACACCGACATCAACGCCGTGCTGCCGGCCAAGCTGATCCTGCTGGCGATCGCGGTCATCTGCGCCGTCGCGGTGTTCTCCGCTCTGGTGCTGCGCGACCTGCGCATCCCGGCGATCGGACTGGCGCTGCTGCTGCTGTCCTCGCTGGTGGTGGGGGCGGGCTGGCCGTTGATCGTCGAGCAGTTCAGCGTCAAGCCCAATGCTGCGCAGAAGGAAAGCGAATACATCAGTCGAAGTATCACCGCGACCCGAGATGCTTACGGGCTCAACGACGATGTGGTGACCTACCGCGATTACAGCGGCGTCGCCGACACCTCCGCGCAGCAGGTGGCCGCAGACCGGGCCACGACGTCGAACATCCGGTTGCTGGATCCGACGATCGTCAGCCCGGCGTTCACCCAGTTCCAGCAGGGCAAGAACTTCTACAACTTCCCCGACCAGCTGGCGATGGACCGCTACACCGGGCCCGACGGCCAGATCCGCGACTTCGTGGTGGCCGCGCGTGAGCTGAATCCGGATCGGTTGATCGACAACCAGCGGGACTGGATCAACCGGCACACCGTCTACACCCACGGCAACGGTTTCGTGGCTTCGCCGGCCAACACCGTGCGCGGTATCGCCAACGACCCCAACCAGAACGGTGGCTATCCGGAGTTCCTGGCCAGCGTGGTCGGCGCCAACGGCAGTGTGGTGTCCCCGGGTCCGGCGGCGCTGGATCAGCCCCGGGTGTACTTCGGACCCGTCATCGCCAGCGCGCCCGAGGATTACGCGATCGTCGGCAAGAACGGCGACGTCGACCGCGAGTACGACTACGAGTCCAACACCGAGACCAAGAACTACACCTACGGCGGCACCGGCGGCGTCCCGATCGGCAACTGGCTGGCCCGCGGCATCTTCGCGGCCAAGTTCGCCGAGCGGAACTTCCTGCTGTCCAATGTGATCGGTGAGAACAGCAGGATTCTGTTCAACCGCGATCCGGCGCAACGCGTCGAGGCGGTGGCGCCGTGGCTGACCACCGACAACGGTGTCTATCCGGCGATCGTCAACAAGCGCATGGTGTGGATCGTCGACGGCTACACCACACTGGACAACTACCCGTACTCGGAGTTGACCACGTTGTCGAACGCGACCATCGACTCCAACGAGGTTGCGGTCAACCGGTTGATGCCGGACAAAGAGGTGTCCTACATCCGGAACTCGATCAAGGCCACCGTCGACGCCTATGACGGCACGGTGACGCTGTATGCGCAGGACGAGGCCGATCCGGTGCTCAAGGCGTGGATGGCGGTCTTCCCCGGCACGGTCAAGCCGAAGGCGGACATCTCCGAGGATCTGCAGCAGCATCTGCGGTACCCGGAGGATCTGTTCAAGGTGCAGCGTTCACTGCTGGCCAAGTACCACGTCGACGATCCGGTGAAGTTCTTCACCAACGCCGACTTCTGGGATGTGCCACTGGATCCCAACCCGACGGCCAGCAGCTTCCAGCCGCCGTACTACATCGTGGCCAAGGATCTCGCGCAGCAGAGTTCCGCGGCGTCGTTCCAGCTGACCAGTGCGATGAACTGGATCAGACGTGACTTCCTGGCCGCCTACATCAGTGCGAGTTCGGATCCGGACAGCTACGGCAAGTTGACCGTGCTGACCATTCCGGGTCAGGTCAACGGCCCGAAGCTGGCGTTCAACGCGATCAGTACCGATACCGCGGTCTCTCAGGACCTCGGTGTGATCGGCCGGGACAACCAGAACCGCATCCGGTGGGGCAATCTGCTGACTCTGCCGGTCGGTAACGGCGGCCTGCTCTACGTCGCTCCGGTGTATGCCTCGCCGGGCACCAGTGATGCCGCCTCGTCGTACCCGCGCTTGATCAGGGTGGCGATGATGTACAACGACAAGGTTGGCTACGGTCCGACGGTCCGCGACGCGCTGGATGAGATCTTCGGTCCCGGCGCCGGTGCGACGGCAACGGGTCCGGCGCCCACCGATGGGCAGCCGGAACGGCCGCCCGCTCAGCCGGCGGCCAACCCGCAGGCTCCGGCGCAACAGGGCACCGTGCCGACGGCGACGCCGCCCGCCGCGGCGGTGCCGCCCGGTGGCCCGGTGCAGCTGTCCGGTGCGAAATCGGCTGCCCTGCAAGAGGTCAACGCGGCGCTGGACAATATGCAGCAGGCTCAGACGAGCGGCGATTTCGCCGAGTTCGGTGAGGCGCTGCAGCGGCTGGACGACGCGATGAACAAGTATCGCGAGGCTAAGTAGTTAGACGCGCTGACTCTGCGTCCACGGCGCACAAGTTCGAGTAGGTGTAGCCGTGAGCGCAGAGTCGGTGTCGCGTTTGCCCTGCTGCCCTGCTGCCCTGCAACGTCGCCCCGGCGCGGATGCGGCCAGCATGGCGCGGCTATGACGGGGACACCCGGCACTGGCCGACCGGCATGGCCCGCCGGCGTTCTGGAGACCGGTCTAGTGGTGCGGCGCTCGGGTTGAAAATGGCGCTGACCACCCGATTTGGTGGTCTGCACGCCCTTGGGTAATGTTGTGTTTACCAACGCGGGGTGGAGCAGCTCGGTAGCTCGCTGGGCTCATAACCCAGAGGTCGCAGGTTCGAATCCTGTCCCCGCTACTAGGTAGAACGGCCCTCGGAGATCCCTCCGGGGGCCGTTCTCATGCGGTTTGTGAACGCATTTGTGAACATTAGTCAAGCTAACTAGAGCGCTCTCCCTCCGAGGTGACTGTCGGAGCCGGTCAGTGGCTTCACTCGCCGACTGCGAGCGTGAGCTGATCAAGGAGCGAACCTTGATGCGGGAGTCATCCCGCGTCAAGGGCACAAGGTTTCGGAGCCCACGGGAAGGTTGACGAGGCCGAGCACATCGCCACCGTCAGGTGGACGAAGGCCGACCGCCACACGGGTAGGGAACATCGCCATGTACCTCGGGTCAGCCGAGCGCCGTTGTACAGATACTTCTCCGAGAGCGCGGCGTAGGCCGACCAGAGCGAATATCGCCAGGTCAGGGAGTGGTGATAGTCGCTGCTGGCGACTGCCGTCAGGTTCGTTTGCGCGGTGCGGCGCGTGTGGGTGCCGGGGTGCACTGGCGCGTTGGGAGTGGGGGCCAATACATCTCGGCGGCGTCCTTGGCTACGGCAAGCGACTCGGTGAAGGGCTTCGACCCCATCGTTGGCGTTGCGCTGCAGCTGGGCGAGTTGTTCGGCGTGCGCGCTGCGCGACGCTTCCCGTTCGGCCCGAGCGGCGTCGTCGATCTCGCGGTGGGTCTGGTCGAGATCGCGGCGCAGCCGAGTTGCTGTGTCGCATTCTCGGTCCGCGGCGGCCTCGGTGGCGGCTTCGCCGGCCAGAAAATCAGCTTCCTCGCGGTCGCGTGTGCCCGCTCGGCCTGGTCGTCGGCGAGCCAGTCGCCGCATTCGGTTGCCGCGGCACGCCGCTCGGCCTCGGTGAGCTCATCGAGGTACTGCCGCAGGCGCGATGACGAAACAATTAACGAAACGAAACGAAACTACGAAACGAAACGAAACGAAACGCCATGGCGGCAGAGTTGGGCGAGGGTAGGGGGTCAATGTCAGTTCTCACGCGAAGTGGCGAATTCTCAGGGATCTGGCGAAACGGTGGCGAGTTCTCACCGAAGTGGCGAAAGATGGACGGGTGCTGGAGGCTTTTGAGCTCAACGGGGTTTCGCTTGCCGTAGGTGAGGACGGGTTCGATGCGGTATTTGTGACCGCGTCCGGGGACGGGCGGCGGGTGCCGTGGCGGTGGCTACCACAGGTGGTCGATGAGATTGGGGGACCGGTGCGGGCGTTGCGGTCCCACCACGGTCAGCGCAATTTCCCGGGCTGGTATTGGTCTTCGACGTTGGGCCAGCGGGTCGGGTTCGAGTCGTGGGTGGCGCGGGATCATTTGTTGGCGCTGGATTTCGACCCGGACGTGGTGGACATCGTGTCGCAGCCGTTTTGGTTGGTCTGGCGAGATGGGCAGGGCAAGCAGCGGCGCCATGCGCCGGACTTCCTGGTGCGGCGAACCACGGGCGGGTGCACGCTGGTACTGGATTCGCGCCCGCGGGAGTCGATCGGGGATCGGGCCGCGTTCGCAGCGATGTCGCAGGCCAGCAGCATGGTCGGCTGGGAGTACGCGCTGTGGGATTGCCTGGATCCGGTGGTGGCGGCCAATCATCGCTGGCTGGGCGGCTATCGGCACCCGCGTTGCTTCGACGAGGCGCTCGCCCGGGAACTGCTGTCGGTGTTCATCGAGCCGCAGCCGCTGATGGACGGCGCCGACGCGGTCGGCGATCCGTTGGGAACGTTGCCGGTGCTCTATCACCTGCTGTGGCGGCACTGGCTGGTGGCGGATCTTTCGGCGGTGCTGTCGCATCGCACGATGGTGCGGGTGTCACCCGAAGTGGCGAATCTGTCGAAAGACGTGGCGAGTCGCTCGCAGGTATTGCCGCGGCGTCGACGGCGAGTCCGGTGATGTTCGAGCGTCCCGGTGTGCTGTCGGTGGGTGACCAGGTGGTGTTCGACGGGACGGTGCACACAGTGGTGGCGATTTCTGGAACGACGATCCGCTTGCTGTCCGAGGCTGGGCAGGCCAGTGTGGTGGCGTTGCCGTTCCTGTTGTCAGCGGAGGATTTCGAGCTGGCGGGGTCGGGTCCGGCGGCGCCGATGATCGAACCGCGGGCACTGTTAGATGCATTGCCGGACGAGGTGTTGGCGGCGGCGAAGGATTGGGAACGCCACGTTGTCGAGGTCGAGACCGGCGTGCCGCCGGACGCCCCGACAGGTATCGGGCCACGGCCGGGATACGACCCGGTGACGCAGTCGATGGCGGCGCGGGAGAAGGTCAAGGCGGCGGAGTTGAGCGCGGCGGGGCGCCAGACGAGTGCCCGCACAGTTCAGCGGATGAGGCGGCGCTATCGGGAGCAGGGGCTGTGGGGTTTGGTCGATTCCCGTTACGTCCGAATGTTGGGGCCGACCGGGCAGGTTGATCCTCGGGTGGTCGCGGCGTCCACGGTGGTTGTGGCGGCGCAGACCAGCACGTCGACGGGCACGAAATCGCGTGCCATCGCCCAGATCCAGCGGTTGCTCGACGACGAGCACGGGCCCGGGGTGGTGCCGATGCCGTCGCCGGCGACGTGTTATCGGTTGCTGGACACACTCGCGAAAGGTCGGCATACCTTCGGGTCGGCGGTTACCCGCCGGCAGACAGCGAACAAGCCGGACCGCGTCTACACCCCGACGATGGCCGCCCGGCCGGGGGAGCTGGTGCATTTGGACGCCACCCCGCTGGATGTGATGGCGGTCATGGACGACGGGGTGATCGGCCGCGCCGAGCTGGTGCTGGCGGTCGATATCGCCACCCGGACTATCTGTTCGGGGGTGTTGCGTCCGGTTGGCGCGAAAGCCGTTGACGCGGCGCTGATTCTGGCGCGGATGACGGTGCCCGAGCCGATGCGGCCGGGCTGGGATCAGGCTCTGGCGATGTCGGCCTCCCGCATCCCACACCAGCGGATGGTGTCGCTGGACGCCCGGATGGCGCTGGCCGCCGCCAAGCCGGTGATCATCCCCGACACCGTGGTCATCGACCACGGCAAGGTGTTTCTCTCGGAGGTGTTCCTGCGCGCCGCGGACACCCTCGGCATTTCGGTCCAGCCCGCGCACGAACTGACCCCGACCGACAAGGCGATCATCGAACGTACCTTCGGATCCATCAATACTCTGTTCTGCCAACATGTTTCGGGATACACCGGCCGCGATGTCACCCGCCGCGGCGCCGACGTCGCCGATCGCGCCGTCTGGTCGCTGGCGGATCTGCAGGAGCTGTTCGACGAGTGGGTTATCGCGGGGTGGCAAACCAGACCCAATCAGGGACTACGACACCCGTTCAACCCTGATCAGGCCGCGTCGCCCAACGACGCCTATGCCGCGTTGGTTGCCGCCGCGGGCTATGTTGCGGTCGCGTTGACCGGCGACGACTACATCGAGCTGCTGCCCGCGGACTGGCGAACCATCACCGACACCGGCGTCCAGATCGACTACCGCACCTACAACAGCAGCGAGCTGCGGCCTTGGGCGGGGCAAAGCTCCGGGGTCGCGAGCAAGAACGGGCGCTGGGAAGTCCACTACGACCCCTACGACGTCTCCCGGATCTGGGTCCGCAACCACCGCGGTCGCGGCTGGTTCACCGTCCCCTGGACACATCACAACATCGTCCGGCAACCGTTCGCCGACTTCACCTGGCGCGCAGCACGCAAGCTCGCTGCCGCGCGCGGAGTCGACGACGCCAACGAGATGGCCGTGGCGGTCCTCCTGGCCGCGCTGCTGCGCCGCGCCGAGGCCGGACCCGACACCACCCGCGCCTTGGCCCGCACCACCTCCACCAGGGACATGCCCAATCATCTGCCCAGAGAACTGGCCACCGATATCGGCCGCTGGCCAGCTGAGGTGCCTGAATCTGCGCAGCAGGTCGCGCTACCCGCTGCACCGGCAGGCGACGGCAATATCGACCCGGATACCGAAATCGATGCCGAAACGGTGGTGCCGTTCGGATTGCTCGACATCCTCGACGACTCGCAGGGCCGTTGGTGAGCTCCCTACACCTGGATGCCCGCCATCCCCTGGCCACCAAAGAGGGGTGGGCATCGTTTGTCGGCACCGCCAGTCCGGAACCACCGCAGCTGCTTTCCGCCCCTGACCTGGACAGGATGGATGAGCTTGAGCGGGAACTCTACACCGAGGCCCGTCAGGACTATCACTCGTCGCTGCTGCTGGTCGCGACGCCCGATATCCGCAAGGTCATCCATACCGGGCAGAAGCTGATCATCAACAACCGCAGCAAGCAGCTCGGTCGGCGCGGGCTGTTGGTCTCCGGCGCCAGCGGCACCGGCAAGTCGACCTCGATCACCCAGTTGGGCAAACGTTTCCAACTCGAGTTCGAACGCCGCAATCCTGGTATTCCCGATCGGATTCCTGTCATCTACATCCTGATCCCTCCCGACGCCGACTCCAAAGCCCTCACTTCTGAGATCGCGGTGTTTCTGGGGCTGCCGGTCGGCCGCTTCGACAGCCCGCAAGCGTTGGCACACGCGGTTGCCGCGGTGATGCGCCGAGCCGCAACCAGGCTCGTCCTAGTAGACGAGCTTCACCGGCTCGACCTCTCGACGAAGAAAGGCAAAGGGGCGTCTGATCAGCTGAAATACTTCTTCGACACGGTGTCGGCGACGTTCGTCTACGCGGGACTGGATCTTGAAGAGACCAATATGTTCTCCGGGATCCGCGGCCGCCAGATCGCCGGGCGGTTCATCCCAGTCAGGACGGCGCCGTTTTCCTTCAACACCATCGCAGCCAAGAACGACTGGAAAAAGCTGGTCGCCACGATGGAGCAGTCGCTGCGGCTGCACCGGCACAAGCCCGCAACCCTCATCGAATGGGCTCCCTACCTGCACGCCCGCACCGGCGGCATGATCGGCA
>WOYI011388887.1_pt1 | contig 29686 bp, 20 predicted proteins | sample 6423411 | NCBI WGS metagenome assembly WOYI01 (sample SAMN13441803, study PRJNA592873) | oil field metagenome | biome: oil field; feature: oil-well bore; material: oil-contaminated soil; isolation source: oil-contaminated soil from oil-well borehole | place: Germany: Wietze | collected 2016-10-18 ...
CCGTGTCGGGATGTGGCCCAGCTTGGTAGGGCACTGCGTTCGGGACGCAGGAGTCGCGCGTTCAAATCGCGCCATCCCGACCATTTTTTTAATACGATATCTTTTATTAACCGACAACTGATGCCAGTTTGAAGATCGGCAGATACATAGCTATAATCATACCGCCAACGACCCCCCCCAGGAAAACCATCATTACCGGCTCCAGCAGCGCAGTCATTGAATCCACCGCAACATCAATTTCTTCGTCGTAAAAATTAGCAATTTTACTGAGCATGGAATCCAGAGCACCGGTAGCTTCTCCCACGGAAATCATCTGTATAACCATGGGTGGGAAAATGTCGGTCTCCGCCAACGGTTCTGCTATAGAACGACCTTCACTGATACTTTGGCGTGTCTTCATTAAAGCATTCTCAATAACTTTATTTCCGGAAGTTTTACTGACAATGGTTAATCCTTCCAAAATGGGAACACCGGAAGTCATCATTGTTGAAAGCGTGCGCGAAAATTTAGACACAGCAACCTTTTTCATCAATAGCCCGAACACTGGAGCTTTAAGTATCAGGGAGTCAATCATCAAGCGCCCTTTTTCCGTTTTATAAAATCTCTTAAAGGCGATGTAAATGGCAACAAATAGGGCTATCATATATAAAAAATAATGTTGGGTAAATTCACTTGCATTAATTAAGAATTGAGTAGGTCCGGGCAATGTTCCGCCCATACCTTCAAACATTGTTTTGAACACAGGAATGACCTTGAGCAGCAATAAAGCAACGACAGAAACAGCTATAACCAAAACAGCTATGGGATAAGTCATTGCACCCTTCACACGTCGTTTTAACTTCAATGCTTTTTCCATATAACTGGAAAGGCGTTCCAAAATAACATCCAGCATACCGCCTGCCTCACCAGCAGCAATCAAATTCACAAAAAGATCATCAAATATTTGGGGATATTTTTTTAAAGCATTGGTTAAACTGGTACCGCCCTCTATATCTTCCTTTATTGATCGAATAATTTTAGCAAAGTTTTTATTCTGTTCTTGTTGAGCTAAAAGGTCCAGGCACTGAATAAGCGGCAGGCCGGCATTGATCATTGTGGCAAAAACCCTGCAAAAGACAACCACATTTTTTTCATTTATCTTTCCTTTCAAGAAAGGTAAATATTCAGAAATATCTTTAGGTTTCGACTTAACTTCAATGGATTTATACCCCTGCCGGCGTAAAATACCACGAACGGTAATCTCGTCGGCCGCATCCAGCTCTCCTTTTTTTACCTCATTCTTTTTTGTTGTACCTTCCCAAATAAAAATCGGCATATTCTAAAATCCTTTTCTTACATTAGAATAACTTTAATCCATGAATACTTTAAACCAACTTCCATATAAATTCAACAAGTTAAATTAGAAAATTTATGGGCAGCCGCGAATTGTTTATTTTTTAACTGCCCTGGTCTGACTGCGTTGACAAAATATCTCATATTGAATAATACCGGAAGCCACAGCAACATTTAACGAATCAAAGCTTCCCGGCATGGGAATTGTCAGCAAAAAATCACACTTCTTCTTCACTAAAGGCCTGATACCTTTTGCCTCTCCTCCCAATACCAAAACTACAGGACAATTAAAATCCATCTCGTGCAAATTACTTCCACCGCGAACTTCCGCTCCGAAAACCCAAAATCCTTTATCTTTCAAATAATCAAGCGTTTGCGATATATTAACCACTCTGGCGACAGGTATTTGCGCGACGCTTCCGGCAGAAGCTTTATTAACAACCGCCGTAACCGGAGCAGCTCTGTCCTCAGGGATTACTACACCGTTTGCGCCTAAACAATGAGCAGTACGAATTATTGATCCCAGATTGTGGGGATCCATGATATTATCAAGTACTAAAATTAAGTCAAAATTGAAAGATTGATTACGGTTTTTTATTAATTCATCTAAATCCGCATAAACAAAAGGCTTGCACAGGCCGATAACTCCTTGGTGATCAGAAGTTCCGGCCAATTCATCCAGATATTTACGGTGAGAAAATTCGACAGGAATTACTGCTTGTCCAGCTATTTCTATTATTTGTTTTACAGAAGATCCGCCCCGCCCGGAGGCGATGATAATTTTTCTTAATCCGCCTTCCCGCCGCTGAAGGAGAGCCATAATGGAATTTATACCGTAAATTACCTCCATGTCCTGCTTTCCATTTTTGTGACTGAATTATCTTGCTGCTAAACCATCAGCAATTTCCTGAACAATTTGCCGGCAAGCTTCCAGAGGTTCCTGGGCCGTGCTAATCGGCCTTCCTACAACAATATAATCGGCGCCTGTTTTTACAGCTTCATAAGCACTGAGAGTTCTTTTTTGATCGTCTTTTGTTTTTACGTCTGCACCGCGTATGCCCGGCGTTACGATGATAAATTTATCGCCAAGATTCGCTCGTAGCACTGCTATATCCTGTGCCGAAGCCACCACACCCGATGCTCCTGCATTTTGCGCCAATCTGGCCAGATGAAGAACCTGTTCCCCGGTCGTTCCCGGAAACCCAATCTCTGCCAAATCAGCGTTATTCAAACTGGTAAGAACCGTGACCGCCAGAACAATTGGCCGCGTCCCGGCAATATTATCAGCACAGGTCCACGCAGCGGTTACGGCCTCTTTAATCATTTGAGTGCCGCCCGATGCATGAACATTAAACATATCAACATTTAACCTGACAGCGGCCTGGGCTGCACGGGCTACTGTGTTGGGAATATCATGAAATTTCAGGTCTAAAAATACCTTTTGACCTCTCTTTTTGATACTTTCAATTATTTTCGGCCCGACAGCAGTAAACAATTCCTTGCCGACTTTAAACATACCGACATGGTCCGAGAGTAGCTTCACCCATGACAAAGCTTCCTCATAATTGTTCGCATCAAGCGCAAAGATCAGTTTATCGCCCGCCGTTTTATTCGATATATTCTTCATCGCCGATGAACTCTGAGCTATCCGGAATTGGTTTGAAGTCTTCCTTCGTTCCGTTCAAATATTCAGGATTGGCATAAACGACTTTACCTGCGGCAATCTCGCGCAGAGCCAACACAATCTCCCTGTTTTTACTGGGTACTAAAGGTTTTGCCTCTTTCAGCAACTGATGAGCGCGTTTCGACGCCAGCGAAACAAGTCCAAATCTGGTTTTGGCAACAAGTAAAGAATCTTCTATTGTAATTCTAGCCATGGATCCAAAATCTCCTTAAAATATATTATTTTTTTTAATCACAGGTATAATCCTAAAGCAAGTTTTGAGTATTATACCCTCCGCTTCGTCCCGACAGTGTCGGGATTCAACTTACCAATTCCGATACACTTCGTTTTCAGAATTGGAGTTTCACTAATAAACTTTTTAATTTCACTTTGCAACCTGCTTCTTTTGCATTTTTGGGCTGTATAAATAGAAATCAATTGATTGACAGCCGTGTCCAAATCTTTGTTAAAAATTACGTAATCATACCACGAAATTTCTTTTAATTCACTTTCCGCCTGATCAAATCGATCTTGAATAACTTTATCGGTTTCGCAACCACGTCCTTCCAAGCGCCTTAAAAGTTCGTCACGGGACGGGGGAAGCACAAAAACATAAACACCTCCCTTAAAATTTTGTTTTATTTTTTTCGCCCCCCGCGGTTCGATATCCAGCAATAAATCCTGACCTTTATGAAGAAACGACTCCATAGTTTTCTTTGAAGATCCATATAAGTTACCATAATTTTCTACCCATTCAACAAATTCACCCTGATCAATACGCGCCTGAAATTCATCACGAGAAATAAAATGGTAATCTTTCCCGTCCCCTTCATTCGGGCGTGGAGGCCTGGATGTATAGGAAACCGAAAATTTTATTTCCGGACAGGCTTGCAGCAACTTTTGGCAAATAGTGCTCTTCCCTGTTCCTGAAGGCGCGGAGACAACTATAAATAATCCTCTGGCCATATGTACTTACTCTATATTTTGCGCCTGTTCACGCAATTTACCCAATTCACTTTTAACTTCAATCACCTGACGAGTTATTTCCACATCGCTGCTTTTTGAACCAATTGTATTAATTTCGCGATTCATTTCCTGTAAAAGGAAATCTATTTTTCTGCCTTCGGTTCCCTCGCTTTGCAGCAATTCTTCAAACTGTCCGATATGACTATGCATCCGCACTATTTCTTCCGTAATATCACTTCTTTCCGCCATAATTGCAACCTCTTGATTTAAACGGGCATCTTCAAGCGCGTATCCGGCAGTTAACTCTTTTATTCTTTCCGCCAGACGCTTTTGATATTCAATAACCACCTGTGGCGCACGTAATTTAATGGTTTCCAGAATTTCCGTAATCGCCTTGAGCCTCATATCCATATCTTGAAACATGGCAAGGCCTTCATCCTGCCGCATATTGCTCAGCATCGCCAGCGATTCCAAAAACGTTTTTTCCACCTGATTGAGAAAATCAGGACTCAATTGCACCTCCAATGATGGCGTAAAAATATCACGAAAGCCAGCCAACGTTTTTAAACTGATGGGAGCTTCCAGGTTGAATTCCGCTTTAAGCCGGTTCAAAACATTAAAATAATCACGGGCAATTTCTAAATTGAGATTGACTTTGGATACATCGGCGCCTTCGCCTTCCAACCGGATGGACACTTCTATGCGTCCGCGTTTGAATCTTTCACTAATCTTCTTTTTGAACTCCGTTTCCAGAGGAAAAAGCGCTGAAGGCGTCCGCAGAAATATCTCCAGAAAACGGTGATTTACAGACTTAGCCTCCGCAATAATATTTCTGCCTTCTTGAACTGTTTCTACCCGGCCATAACCGGTCATGCTTTTTATCATTTATACACCATATACCAATTTAAGGAACTTTACGTATTTTTTATAACTGTTGTGGCATTTTTAACTGCAATAAATATCTATTTCTGATTTTACCAAGCATTAAGAGTTGCTTTTCATCAGCATAATCAGGGTAAGTCCAGGGTAAAGAACAAAACTTCTTCCCCTGATAAATCAGGGTCAAGTCGGCATAAATTCCATCCCGCAAATAGGGACGGTGTGTATACGCCTTGCCGGTAGCCAAAATCAAATGTGCCTTTGATATGTAACCGGGATCAATATTAACCTGCCTCCGAATATCCAATACCAACCTGTCTTCAATACTGTTTGTTGCCAGCTTTATATCGGGTAATTCCTCTGGCCGGATTAATTTTTCCATGGACAGAAAGCGCCGCACAAGATTCTCTCCCATTTCAGCGCTGTAATAATTCGTATAATCAAAGAGCATTTCTTCGCTTACAAAATCCGGCTGTCCATATTCTGAGGACAAAATTTTTATCGTTTCGTTTAACAGTGGAGTCTCTTTAGCAAAAATGCTGAAGACCAGTTTTACCGGTTCAACCGAGTTCGGCTTGCTCATAATACTTCTATAAGTTCTTTCTGAGAGACAGTGGCCGTGCCAATTTTTCCGACCACTATACCCGCGGCCAGATTAGCCAGGCATGTCGCCTCTTTTATATTAGCCCGCGCGGCGAGACCCAGGGCAAGCATGCCGATAACTGTATCACCGGCGCCAGTCACATCATAAACTTCTTTGGCTTGAGTCGAAAAATGAGTATGAACAATTTTCCGGCCATTTTCAAAAAGGCTCATGCCTTCTTCTCCCCGCGTAATAAGCATAGCTTGAAAAGCGTATTTCTTTAAAAGAGACTCGCTTAATCGCTGAATGTCATTGGCATTGGTTATTTCCATACCGGCGGCACGCTGGGCTTCATGATGGTTGGGAGTAATCACATGCACCCCTTTATATATGGAAAAATCGCTTTGTTTCGGATCAAGACAGATGAAGATATTTGAATCTTTCGTTATTGTTTTTATTCCTTCAATAAGCTCCCTGGAAATGACCCCTTTATTATAATCGGAAATAACAATAGCTCCGATTTTTCCGCGTAATGATTTTACATATTCCAGAATTTTATTGGTGCTGGATTGAGGAATAGGCTTTCTGTTTTCCTTGTCAAAACGCACCATTTGCTGGCCGTGCGCGACAATTCTCGTTTTCAGAGTAGTCGGCCGTCCCTTTTCCACGACAATGCCTTTTGTGTCAATTTTTCGTCCGTGCAACTCCACAAGCAGTTTTTTCCCTATATTATCGGCGCCGATGACGCCGGCCACATAAACTTTGCCGCCCATCGCGTAAATGTTATTGAGCACATTGGCACAGCCGCCAAGCAAAATGCTGTCCTTTTGGACATCAACCACAGGCACAGGAGCTTCAGGCGAAATACGGGAAACATTTCCCCAGATGAAATGATCAACCATTACATCTCCGACCACAAGAACCCCCGCCTGGGAAAAACTGGCAATGATTTCCAATGCTCTTTTTTTTGTTAGAATCCTATGCACGTTTTGAAAATGACTCCTGAAAGAATTTACCCTGAAAATTAAAAAAAGCGCTCATCGCGCCCGTGTTCAAAAAAGCGGGGTCATACTATTACCAAGACCTTAATTTGTCAAATGTTTTCTCAAAATGAAAAATACTTATAGGAAACCGGCTTTTCTACTTTTACGATTATCTTGACACATAACAGCCATTTTCTTTATATTAAACCTCTCAAACAATGAGTCCTGATCAATTCCAATGTCTCTGGATAGACTCTTTAAGGACATCATAATAAGGTTTTCTATGTTAAATATTGAGCAATTTCGATATGGTTCCGACAATTTTGCCTACATAATCCATGGGAAGACACAGGCAATGGCTGTTGATAGCGGGGCATGGGAAGAAATCCTGTCTTTTCTGAAAACCAATGACCTGTCGCTTGAATTTATCACTAACACACATTCTCATTACGACCACACATCAGGAAATGATTATCTGCTAAAAGCGAATCACGCACATTTTTTGAATTCTGCCGCCTTACCCGACAATCATAAAATTATTATTGATGGGGAAACAATCCTGGTTTACCGGACTCCCGGACATACGGACGACTCTGTCTGCTTTCATACAGGCAATTGTTTGATCACCGGCGACACCATCTTCAACGGAACCATTGGCAATTGTTTTTCCGGCAATCAGAAAAATTTTTATCTCTCTATCAAAAGGCTGATGTCGTTGCCTGATGAAACCATAATTTATGCCGGTCATGATTATATCCGCGATTCCCTTGCCTTCGCCCGGCATCTGGAACCGGATAACGAATATATCGATCGTTTCCTGAACTCTTACGACCACAATCACGTTTACTCAACTATGGCCGATGAACGCCAGATCAACCCTTATTTGCGCTTTAATGAAAAAACAATCGTTAATCTACTCAAAAACAATAATCTTCCCTGTGCCACAGAATGGGAACGTTGGAATTCCTTGATGTCTATAGAATAAAATGTTTTTTGCTAATTCCACTTATTGATCCACTTATTGATTGACACACGTGTTTAATTCTTTTATGATTAAAAATATCTGGCACTGTTGCAGAACATCTTCAAGAGTCCATAAAAAACGGACAGGATGGAAGGATGAAGGAAATCAAAACAGCAACGAAGAACTCTCAGCACAAAAAGACCACAACTTCCCGTAAAGTATCAGTCGTCAAAACAAAAAAAACGCAAAACATTTCCGCTTCCAAAAATAAGAACGTCAAAAAGAATAATAATGCCCCTGAGCGGGAGGATTGGTTGCAGAAATCTAATTTAATTTTTAAACTTAATCCAGCCGCAATGGTCTTGTTTAGCTTTCCGGATAGAAAAATCATCGACGTAAATGAAAGCGCCGTGAAAATGTCAGGATTTAAAAGGGAAGAAATGATCGGACATACCCATAACGATCTGAAAACCTTTTCGGAAGAGAAAGACAGTGCGAAAATTTTTGAAGAACTGGTATCCAAAGGTTCCATTAAAAATTACGAGCTGAAGATCAGACGCAAAGATGGTAAATTGATCGATAGTCTCTTCTTCGGAGAAATATTTGAGAATCAGAGTAAGACATATATTCTTATTAGTATGATAGATCTGACTTCCTACAAGCTTTCCGAAAGGGCTCAACGCGAAAGTGAAGAAAAATATCGGACTATTCTTGAAACCAGTGAAGAGGGTTACTATGAAATAGACCTTGCCGGTAATTTCATATTTGTCAACGATTCCGTTTGCAGGCTTCTCGGATATTCCAGAAAAGAATTAACGGGAATGAACAACCGGCAATATATGGATAAAGAGACCGCCAGAAAAGTTTTTCAGACGTTTAATAAAGTTTATCGAACAGGAGAATCTACTAAAGAATTCGACTGGGAAGTAATAAGAAAAGACGGGGCAAAAAGATACATAGAGCAATCTGTCTCGTTACAAAAAGATTCATCGGGCAAACCCATCGGGTTTAGAGGAATTCTCCGTGATATCACCGAACGCAGAAAGACGGAAGAACTGCTGAAACAGAGCGAAGCTCAATACCGTTTGCTGGCCGATCACATGAAAGACCAGGTGTGGCTCATGGATCTAAACCTGAAAATGACATATATCAGCCCGTCCGTGGAAAAATTACTGGGATACACAACGGAAGAAGTTGTGAAACTCCCTATGTATAAACTTCTCACGAAAAGATCTTCACAGAAAGCGATGGAAGCTTTTTCCAGAAAGATGGAAAAAGCTTCGGCAGTTCCTTCCTCTAAGATTTTAATGGAACTTGAATACCGCTGTAAAGACAGCCGTATTATATGGATTGAAGCCACGTTTAGTTTCATCATGGACGAGAATGGAATACCTATGTCCATTCTAGGCGAAGGAAGGGAAATCACCAAGCGCAAACAAATAGAGGAATCTCTGCAAAAAAGTGAAGAGAACTTCCGCCACTCTCTTGATGATTCACCGCTGGGGGTACGTATATCAACGGTAGAAGGCGAAACAATTTATGCCAACAAGGCTGTTCTGGATATGTATGGATATGACAGCATTGAAGAACTTAAAAAAATACCCATACAGGATCGCTATACGCCGGAGAGTTATACTCAGTTTCTGATAAGAAAGCAAAAAAGATTGCTGGGTGAGCTTGGCCCATCCGAATATGAAATAAGCATTGTAAGGAAAAACGGCGAAATACGCCATCTCCATGTTTTTCGAAAAGAAATCTTTTGGAGCGGTAAAAAACAGTCTCAGGTCATTTACGAAGATATCTCTTTGCGCAGACAGGCCGAAGAGAAAATCACTACTATATTGGGGAATTTACGGAAATCTATCAGAACAACTATTCAGGTATTGGGCACAGCATCGGAAGCAAGAGACCCTTATACGGCCGGACATCAGAAAAGAGTCGCCGATCTGGCCCGCATGATTGCCACCGAGATGGGCCTTCCCCAGGATTCAATTGAAGCAATCCGTATGGCCGGCGCCATTCATGATATCGGGAAGATTTCCATACCATCGGAAATTCTGTGCAAACCGACAAAACTGACCGACCTTGAGTACTCTCTTGTCCAGGCTCACACCCAGTATAGTTATGAAATAATGAAAGACGTTGAATCTCCCTGGCCATTAGCCAACATTGTTTACCAGCATCATGAGAGAATAAACGGCTCCGGTTATCCGCAAGGGTTAAAGGGCGAAGATATTCTCATTGAAGCTCGCATCCTTGCCGTTGCCGATGTGGTTGAGGCCATGGCCTCCTATCGGCCTTACAGACCTTCTTTAGGGGTGCAAAGTGCGCTCACAGAGATTGAAGATAACGCCGGGATTCTCTATGACAGCAAGGTAGTGAAAACGTGCTTAAAGCTGTTTAGGGAGAATAGATTCAAACTCGAATGAAAGAACGTTTATGCTTTATTCAGTACTCTTATATGCAATATAAAAGTTAAAGTAATTGGCAGTGAAAAACATTGACAAAGCCGTTTTGCAGATATGGAAAGGAAAATCAATTATGACCTTCCCGGAAGACACAAGAAGCCGCAAAGACGAGATAAAGCCTTTTAAACAGGGAGCTTTCTATCTCGCCATTGAATCGGGTGCGCCGATTGTGCCTGTTACTATTATCGGCAGTATTGAAGATTTAGAAAGTGAGGCTACTTGAACCTTTCTACTGTTATAATTTTGGGCATAGTTCAAGGCTTGACCGAACTTTTTCCTGTCAGCAGTTCCGCTCATCTGGTTATTCTTCAAAGTTTTTTACCGGATTTTCATCAACCGGGAGTTGCTTTTGACGCGATACTGCATCTGGGCACACTGTTCGCCGTCGCTTTCTATTTCCGTGTTGATATCTGGAGAATGTTCAAAGCTCTTCTGCCCAACCAATCGGCAACACTTTTCGGCGCAAAGGAAATTATTTCTTTAAGAAAGATCATTATCTTTTTAATTATCGGCACCATGCCTGTCGTTTTTTTCGGTTTCTTATTTAAAGACTCTATCCACGGCATTTTCGGATCCGCTCAAGCGGCGGCATTTTTTCTAATCATTACTGGATTCCTGCTATTTTTTTCCGACAAAGTAACGGATGCCCGGCGCGATGAAAAAGATATGAATCTTACCGACAGCATTTTAATCGGGCTCGCCCAGGCTGTGGCCCTTTTTCCAGGCATTTCCCGCTCCGGAGCTACTATAACCGCCGGCATTTTCCGCAAGCTAAACCGGTTCACGGCAGCACGTTTTTCCTTTCTGCTTTCCCTGCCGGCCGTTAGCGGCGCCGTAATATTAGAATCCAGCTACTTCCAACAAATTCCATCTTCGGAAATCTGGCTATATCTTATCGGTTTCCTCTGCTCCATGATAGCTGGTTTTATATCTCTTAAACTTTTTTTTCTGGTCATCCGTGAAGCGCGTTTGAAATTCTTTGCTTACTATTGCTGGATTTTCGGATTGTTTACTTTACTTCTTGTCAATAAATAGAAATTTTTTATTTGCGGCCGCAAACCTGAAAAAAAGATGTTTTCTTCCATGAAAGAGTCCAGGCTGTAATTCAGCAATAAGTTTAATTAAGAATTTTTACAAATAAATTTCCGCTTGAATTAATCAACAATTTATTTCATACTGATACACATTCCATAATCAGAATTGATGTAAAATTTTTCTAGTTATATCAGTGGCTTCATTAAGTAATTCTTTGCAATAGGAAAGATGAAAAATCATGGAAAAATTTGCAAATTATATTCTACGGGAAAAAATACACGAAACCAGAAATTCAATTATTTACCGCGGGAACAAAGAAAATGAAACTCAGCCGCTGATCATTAAACTGCTAAAAACCGCATATCCAACACCTTCGGAAATTGCACGATTCAAACAGGAATATAATCTTGTAAAAAAGCTTGATATACAAAACATCATCAAAATATTCGATCTTGTCGAGCATGATGACAAATACGCCATTATCGAAGAGGATTTCGGCGGTGAATCGATTAAAGAAAAATTAAAAATAGAAAAGTTTGGATTAAAATCATTTTTACAGATTTCATCAAAAGTATCTGAAACAATGGGATTAATTCACAAGAATAATATTATTCATCTGGATATCAAACCTGATAATATTTTGATCAATTCGAAAAATGGTGAAATCAAGATAACCGACTTTGGCATTTCCGCAATCTTAACACATGTAAATGACGAACTGTATAATCCTGATGTTATTGAAGGAACACTATCATATATGTCCCCGGAGCAAACCGGCAGGATGAACAGGGGCGTGGATTACCGCACGGATATATACTCTCTTGGTGCAACCTTTTACGAAATGCTGACCGGCGAGGTTCCCTTTAAATACAAGGATCCGATGGAACTAATTCATTCGCATATTGCGCGCCAGCCTTCGTCTCCCAGCGATCTGAACTCTTCCATTCCGCCGGTATTATCCGCTATCATTTTGAAGCTGTTATCAAAAAATCCGGAGGAGAGATATCAGAATTGCCTGGGATTAATGGCTGATATCGACGAATGTCTGAATCAGTTGAACCAAAAAGGTAGCATTGATGAATTTCCAATAGCAACAAAAGATTTTTCCATAAGGTTTAATATCCCCCGTACTCTTGTAGATCGTGAAAATGAAAGACTTGAATTAATGAGCTGCTTTGAGCGGACGTGCAAGGGCTTAAGCGAGATGATGCTGGTGACAGGCCAGCCGGGAATCGGCAAATCCGCTCTGGTTAATGAAATTTACAAACCGGTTATCGCTAAAAAGGGTTATTTCATTTTTGGCAAATATGACCCATTTAGAAAGGATGTCCCTTACACAAGCGCTATTATACAGGCTTTTCAGGGACTCATTCGGCAGATCATCTCCGAGAGCGAGGAAAAAATTCAGTCATGGAGAAAAAAACTTCTTTCTACTCTGGGACCAAACGGGAAAGTCATAACGGATGTCATACCGGAACTGGAGATTATCATTCAAAAACAGCCCGACTTACCGTTACTTGGTCCGGAAGAATCAATGAACAGATTCAACCTGGTATTTCAAAACTTTGTAAATATTTTTACAACTGAAAAACATCCTTTAGTGATTTTCCTGGATGACCTCCAGTGGGCTGACCAGGCCAGCTTAAAGTTCCTGGAAGACTTAATGACCACTTATGAAACAAGATATTTGTTTTTGATAGGAGCTTACCGGGATAACGAGACAAATGATGCCCATCCTCTTACGCTTGCGCTAAATAAAATTCGCAAGAAAGGCAGAAACATACACAGCATAACACTTGGCCCTCTGGATGTGGCCAGCATCAACTTGATAATTATGAATGTGCTTTTATGTGATGCTGAAAGATGCATGCCTCTTGCCGAGCTCATCAACAGGAAAACAGCAGGCAATCCATTCTTCGTTATTCAGTTCTTGAAAAACGTTTACGATAATCATCTTCTGGAACTTAATCCCAAAACCGGATGGGAATGGGATATAAATAAAATACGGGAGATGCAGGTCACCGAAAACGTTATAGAATTTATGGCCCAAAAAATTTCCCATTTCCCGAAGAAAACTCAGGAAATATTAAAGATATGCGCATGCATTGGCAACAGGTTTGATCTTGAATTATTGTCTGTTGTTTACGGAAAGTCCATCGACGAAACCCTTGCCGATCTCACCTCCGCGATTCAAGAGGATATGATCAGCCTTCATGGAAACATATACAAGTTTCACCATGACCGCATTCAAGAAGCGGTATATTCTATGATTCCGGAAAAAGAAAAGGCGGCAATGCATTATCGTATCGGCAGTAACGTACTCAAAAAAACCGGCGCTAATAATCTTGATGAAAAAATACTTTATATTGTCGATCAGCTCAACCGAGGAATCAAGCTGATAACCGGAGCGGACGAAATTATCAGGCTCGCGACGCTTAATCTGCAAGCCGCGCAAAAAGCGAAAAAATCAACAGCATACACATCGGCCTCCTCTTATTTAAAAACCGCCATTGGTCTTCTGCCTGATTACTGTTGGGCAAGCCATTACGAACTTACTTATTCTATATACAAAGAGGCATTGGAGTGCGAATATCTAAATCTGAACTTCAGCGATGCCGAAAAAATATTTGATATTGTGGTCAAAAACGTAAAATCGAATATTGACAAGGCCAATGTTCATACCTTGATGATAGTGCTATATACAACACAGGGAAACTATGAAGCCGCACTAAAGGTTGGTTTGGACGGAATGAAAATGGTCGGCTACAAGACACCTTCAAATCCCAGCGATGTCCGTCTGGGGTGGGAACTTCTGAAACTCAGATTACAGTTCGGTCGCAGGAAGATAGAAGATTTAATCGATATGCAATATATTCCCGAACCGAAAAATTTAACGCATATGGAAGAATTAGCTGCCGAATATATGCGATTGCATCCATCAAAGTCGTTTGTCGATCCTACTCTAGAATTATGGGAAAAGTTATCTTACGCTTATCTGGCAATACATACCGGCACCGTGGCGTTTTATTATAATCCCAATCTGTTTGCATACATCGTCATCACTGGAGTTGATCGTCTGTTAGACTTTGATGTCAATTTCGAATATTCTCCCTTCGCTTATATTGCCATGGGTTCCATTGTAGGATCTTCCCTCGGGTTTTATCAGCACGGCTACAGGTTTGGACTGGCGGCATTAAAACTCAATGAAAAGATTGCCGACAAAAAGAATAGATGCAAGATAGAATTTTCTTTTCCGATGTTTATCCAGCATTGGAATAAACATGCCAGATATGATCTTGATTACTTCAGAAACGCCTATAAAAACGGAATCGAAAACGGCGACCTGATATTCAGCGGACACAGCGTAAATCTGATCGGCATGACCCGCATCATGCTGGGAGACAACATCGACGACATTCTGGACGAATACGGAAAGTACAAAGATTTTCAAGTGGGAGGCAAAGATCCTTTTATCGCGCGCAACTACATGGAAAATACACGTATGTGTCTCTGTCTGAAAGGCCTGACTGAAAGCAGAGGAAGTTTAAACGGTGACGGTTTTAACGAGGAAGAGCAGACTAATTATTATCAATCTGAAAATAATATGCTGGGCGCTTTCTATTTTTCCCTGGTCAGATTGAGAATAAATTATCTTTTTGGCGAATACTCAAAATGCCGCAATCTTGTCCGTGATATGCAACGGATTGTGAGAAAAAAAACTGCCCTGGGAAATCTGCATATACCGGAATTCTATTTATACTATTCGCTGACGCTGACGGCATCTTATGCCGAAGCTGATTCACTGAGAAAAGCAAAAAATTTGATTTATCTCCAGGCCAATCAGATAAAAATGCTCAGGTGGGCAAAATCCTGTCCTGAAAATTTCCGGCATAAATATGACCTTGTGGCCGCAGAAATGATGAGAATCAGAGGACGCTTCCAGGAGGCGCAGAGACTCTATCACGCGGCTATTGAAGGCGCGATGGTCAATGGTTACAGGCAGGAAGAAGCCATTGCCTGCGAACGCCTGGCACTCTTATATCTTGATTCTTCCTGTAAGGATGAGGCCGGGTTTTTCATGCAAAAGGCTCACAAATCCTATTTATCATGGGGGGCTTCAGAAAAAGCCAAAGAACTGGAGGAAAAGTACGCGTCGTTGATCCCTCGAGAACAAAAGCAGCAAACCACCGGAACGATAACCGTCAGCGGTTCATCAGGTAGCCTGACATTAAGTGGCGCCACCGAAAACACAAGCAGCACAAAAATACTCGACCTGTCCACAGCCATGAAGGTCTCCCAAATTATCTCCAGTGAAATTATACTGGACCGTCTTCTGCAAAAGATCATGAATGTATCCATTACCAATGCCGGAGCCCAGCGCGGATATCTGATTCTGGAGTCGGACGATGAACTGACTATTAAGGCCAGTGAAGATATAGATAAAAACGAATCTATGGTGATGCAATCCATGCCGCTAAAAGATTGCTCTGAAATCTGCCGTTCTATCGTCAATTACGTCTATCACAGCGGGGAAGACATTGTCCTGGGTAATGCCTTGAAAGAAGGCCTCTTTACAAGCGACCCCTACATCATAAAAGTACAGTGCAAATCCATTCTCTGTACCCCCATCATGAGTAAGGGCAAATTATCGGGCATCCTATATATGGAAAACAACCTGAGTGAGAATGCCTTTACGCCGGAACGTCTGGAAATTCTCCGAAGCTTTTCCGTTCAGGCCGCCATATCCATCGAAAACGCAAGACTCTTTGAATTGGCCACGACCGACGGCATGACCAAGCTCTACGTGCACAGGTATTTTCAACTTCTCCTGGATCAGGAAATAAAACGTTCGCGCCGTCATAACAAAAAGTTTTCGCTGATCATGATGGATATTGACAACTTTAAATCTTTCAACGACACCTATGGCCATCAACTGGGCGACAAGGTATTGAAGGACGTGGCCGTAGCCGCCAAGAGAATTTCACGCTCCGAGGATATCACGGCGCGTTATGGCGGTGAAGAATTCGTCATGATCCTGCCCGAAACTGATTCCCCCCAGGCCATGATCGTCGCCGGGAAAATACGCGCGAGCGTCGCCGAAACAGAAATACCTCATGAAAGTCAAAAACTGCATGTAACTATCAGCCTGGGAGTCTCTACTTTTCCGGAACATGCCGATGAAAAGGAAGCTCTTATCCACGCGGCGGACGAGGCTCTCTACGCATCGAAACATAGAGGTAAGAACTGTGTGAGCCTGTTTGAAAAGAAAAGTGCTACTATAGAAAATTGAAAACACAAGCACTAACGAAAGTTAGGGAATACCCTTCGTCAGCATAAAGACAAAAGCCGGATGCGGGAAATAAAGATTCTTACTTTACTTGTCAAATCGTCTTTTTCTCTGAAATAATTCTTGATGTTGACAAATTATTATTTTAAAGTAAAAAAATAAAAATATGGAAGAGAAAGCAACCGAAAAACAAAAGGACAATAAAAGAACCAGGGAGATTAAAGGAGTCGTTTGTCTTTCCCTGGCTTTATTTTTGCTTTTGTGTCTGGTTTCTTACCGTCCGCAAGATCCTTCATTTACCCATTTTGTTGTTAGTGGCCAGGCAACGCATAATTTTACCGGCAAGGCCGGATCTTATATCGCCGATTCTCTGATTCGCCTTTTGGGCATTGCTTCATTCCTTTTTCCTTTCATTCTTCTGGCTTGCAGTTTCAAATATTTTTTAAGGCCGGCGTTTACTATTAACACCAAAAGGATTGTCGGGTTTTTATTTTTTGTTCTCTCTTTTGCCGGCCTTATGGCTCTTCTCTTCCGTGGCAGCATTACCGTTTACGGAGAATCGCTGAAGAACGGCACCGGCGGATTAATAGGTGTTTCCCTTGTCGACTTTCTACGAATATCTTTTAACGTTGCGGGGACTTATATCATCTTAATTCTGACTTTTGTTGTAGCGCTGACTTTCATAATTGAATTTTCAATTATGTCTGTAACGGAACGAATCACTCAATTTTTCGCAGCGCTATTCAATCTCTGCAAAAGCCGTATTTCTTCATTTGTAAATTATGTACTCAACAGTGTAAAAATAGCAAAAAAACCGCAAAAGGTGATTATCGAAGATACCCCCCCGGTTATAAAAAAAATAAATCTCAAAAAAATCGAGCAAACCAATTTTAATTTCACTAAAAACACCACAGACGAAAAGTTCCAACTGCCTCCCTTTACATTACTGGAAGAATCTCAGCACAAGGACGTCCGCGTGAAACGGGATTCCCTGGTCACCAATTCCCGCATTCTGGAAAAGAAATTATCTGACTTCGGCGTCGAAGGACGCGTGGTGGAAGTAATGCCCGGACCGGTAATCACCATGTACGAGCTGGAACCGGCCCCGGGTGTTAAAATCAACAAAATAGTCAATCTCTCCGATGATCTGGCTTTAGCGTTAATGGCGCCAAGCATTCGTATCCTTGCCCCCATTCCCGGCAAATCTGTGATTGGTATTGAAATACCCAATCTAAAAAGGGAGCCGGTTTTTCTCAAAGAAGTTCTCGACAACGAGTCTTTTCTGAAATCGTCTTTCCGTCTGCCGATTGCGCTGGGTGTTAATTTTGTGGGCACGCCCGTGGTCGCCGACCTGACCAAAATGCCTCATCTGCTCATCGCCGGCACTACCGGCTCCGGTAAAAGCGTGGCTCTCAACGCCATGATCTGTAGTATCCTTTTTAAAGCTCAGCCGGATGACGTCAAATTCCTGATGATTGATCCCAAGAGGCTGGAGTTATCTTCTTACGAAGGCGTTCCACATTTAATACATCCTGTCGTCGTTGATCCGAAAAAAGCTTCGCAGGTTCTGCGCTGGACAGTAGAAGAAATGGAAAGACGCTACAAGATACTCAACGATCTCAAGGCAAAAAGCATTGACGCCTATAACGAACTGCTTTTAAAAGGCCTGAAGAGCAAAACTGTTCTGGCGTTACCCAAACAGGTTGATCCTGATCTGGAACCTGAACAAACAACCGGCACAACCGACAGTGCCAACGTTGAACAGCAAATAAAACACACAAAACTTCCTTACATTGTCGTAATTATCGATGAATTGGCCGACCTGATGATGGTTGCGCCGCGGGACGTGGAAGAATCACTGACGCGTCTGGCGCAAATGGCTCGTGCAGCCGGAATTCATCTTATCATCGCCACACAGAGGCCTTCAGTTGATGTTATCACCGGTTTGATTAAAGCAAACTTCCCCACACGTATTTCATTTCAGGTTTCTTCCAAAATTGACTCGCGCACAATCATTGACCAGCAGGGAGCGGAAAAACTTCTCGGCGCCGGAGACATGCTTTTTATTCCACCGGGCACATCCAAGCTCTCCCGTATTCACGGCGCTTATGTTTCGGACAAGGAGATTTCCCGCATTGTTGACTTCATCAAAATGCAGGAGCAGCCCGCTTATGATTCTTCCATCGAAAAATTCGCACTGGCCGCCGCGCAGACTCAGCATGAAGGTGATGATGATTTCGATGTAAAATATGACGAAGCCGTGGCGTTGGTCGGAGAACTGGGACAGGCATCCATATCACTTGTCCAGCGGTACATGAAAATCGGCTACAACAGGGCGGCGCGAATGATTGAAAAAATGGAGTCCGAAGGAATTGTCGGACCGTCGGATGGCGCAAAACCCAGAAAAGTTCTCATTAGAAAGCTCCCCCGTTGAAGAAATCAAATAATAAAAAAATACGTATCATTAGTCTGGGCTGTCCAAAGAATCTGATTGATTCGGAAGTTATGGGAGGCCTCTTAAATCAATCCGGCCATCAACTGGTTGACCAAAGCGACTCAGCGGATATTGTCATCATCAATACCTGCGCCTTTATTAATCCGGCCAAAGAAGAAGCCATTGAAGAAATATTAACGCTGGCCGAAGAAAAAAAGAAAAACAACCCGCAACTTCGGATTGTAGTCGCCGGTTGTCTCGCCCAGCGCTATGGGAAAGAACTTTTCGCCCAAATGCCGGAAGTGGATTTATTTATCGGCACAGGAGAAGTCGGCAACATCGCCAGCCACATAGGGAATTTACATCAGGAAAAACACAAACGGAACACAGTAATTACCAAACCTGATTTTATAATGAACTCCAAGCACCCGCGGATATTATCCTCGACCGCTGCAAGCGCATATTTAAAAATTTCCGATGGTTGTTCCAATCACTGTTCCTACTGCGTCATACCCTCCATTCGCGGTAAGGCACGCAGTCGCCAGCCTGATGATATTCTTCAGGAGGCCGAAATACTGATCAGACGAGGAATAAAAGAAATTACCATCACCGCTCAGGACACCACCAATTACGGCAGAGATTTAAAAGGCCGCCCGAAATTGTCCACCTTGTTAAGCGAAATGGCAAAAATCAAAAATTTAAAATGGATTCGCCTGCTTTACGCCCATCCATCCAGAGTTACTATCGACTTATTGGAGACCATTGCCGCCAATGAAAAAATGTGCCGCTACATTGACCTGCCCATCCAGCACATTGACGACGATATTTTAAAAGCGATGAACCGCAAAGTTACCGGCGCTAAAATCAAAGAAGTTATCGCTCAGGCCAGACAGATAATTCCGGGCGTTGCTTTGAGAACATCCCTCATTGTCGGATTCCCGGGCGAGACTCCGACAAGATTTAACCGTTTGCTTGATTTCGTGAACGAAACAAAGTTTGACCATCTTGGTGTTTTTACCTACTCGCGGGAAGAAGGAACAATCGCCGCGAATTTAAAATCGCAGGTATCCGAAAAGGAAAAGGAACGTCGCCGCGAAACAATCATGAATGAGCAGGCGGCAATTTCCGCCACTATCAACAAAACGCTGCTCGGCTCAATTCAGGAAGTGCTTATAGAAGAGAAAAGTGATCGCGGCGATTACGCGTATAGGGGAAGATGCCGCAGGCAGGCGCTGGAAATAGACGGTGTAACATACATAAAAGGTCCCAAATCATCAACCGGCAGTATCGTTAAATGCAAAATAACCTCCGCCGATGATTACGATCTATTCGGAGAAATAATTAATTAAAAACCACCATTGATGGTCTCGTAAAAAGTCGCTTTTGCCCTTTTTTGTCATTCCCGCGAAGGCGGGAATCCAGTTATTTCAATAGGTTCTGGATACCGGCCTTCACCGGTATGACGGTTTTTCGACTTTTTACGACTTCATCACCACTGTCATTCCCGACTTGATCGGGCGAAGTGCCCTTTAGGGTAAATCCAGTCCTTCTTTTAAACTTCCCTCCCTCGAGGGGAGGGATTGAGGGAGGGTGATAATTCCCTCTGTCATTCCCGTGCAAAAGACTGTGTCACAAAATAGAAAATGCCATTGCATATCCTCCGCTGGCGGAGGTGTCACGTAGTGACGGAGGGGGATATCTAAAACCTCCAACCCTCTAATCCTCCAATTTTCTAATCTTCTACTTTTTCAACTTGCTCCTATTTGTCGTCAACACCGGTTTTCTATACCTTGAAATTTCATATAAATGGTTTGATTTTTCAAGATAGACATGCTAGACATAAACCCATGCATATGGTTGAAAGACAGCAAGATCAAGCGGCATTGTCCAAATTAATGACGATTTTTCCTGTGGTGGCCATTCTCGGGCCCCGGCAGTGCGGTAAAACTACACTGGCAAGGACCATCGGCGCCGATCATTATTTTGATCTGGAAAATCCGCAGGACGCCTCCCGTTTAGATCAGCCTCAACTTGCACTTGAAGATCTTACAGGTTTGATTGTCATCGACGAAATCCAGCGCGTACCGGATTTATTTCCTTTGCTGCGTTACCTTGCCGATCAGAACAAAAAAAGAAAATTTATTATTCTGGGCAGCGCTTCGCGGGATTTAATCCGTCAGAGTTCAGAATCGCTTGCCGGCCGGATTGCTTACCATTACCTGGGTGGTTTTCGTTTAAGCGATATTGACCCGGCAAAAATCAAAATGCTTTGGCTGCGTGGCGGATTGCCCCGGTCGTTTCTGGCCGGAAACGATGAGAAAAGCCATGTATGGCGCAGTCAATATGTAACAACATTTCTGGAACGCGACATCCCGCAGCTTGGCATCAACATACCGGCCCGGACATTGCGGCGATTCTGGACAATGCTCAGTCATTATCATGGCCAGATTCTCAATTACTCCGAATTGGGACGATCTTTCGGTGTATCCGATATGACCGTCCGTAAATATTGCGACATTCTGGAGGGAACATTTATGATCCGCATCCTCCAGCCCTGGCATGCCAACATCGGCAAGCGGCTTGTAAAGCGGCCTAAATTTTACCTGCGCGATTCAGGACTGTACCATAGCCTTTCTTCCATTGAGACGCAAAAGCAGTTAAACGCATGGCCAAAGCTGGGCGCATCATGGGAGGGGTTTGCTCTGGACTGTGTCTGCCGAACGTTGGAAAAACAGGATAACGAACTTTATTTCTGGAACACCCACGGAGGAGCGGAGCTTGATCTATTCTGGCAGGATCACGGCAAGAACCGGGGTATTGAATTCAAGTATGAAGACGCACCGCGCCTGACCAGATCTATGCAGACAGCCATGGAAGATTTGCAGTTGTCTAAATTATGGGTCGTCTATCCGGGCAAGAAAAAATATCAGTTGGGCAAAAACATCTCTACACTGCCTTTAGAGATGTTAGGAACTGAATTAATTTAATGACACTCGCCAAGACTCGCTTACATGTGAAGATGCCGCAGACAGGCACCGGAAATAGACGGCGTAACTTACATAAAAATATCTAAAGCCCAAACCGGCAGTATTGTAAAATGCAAAATAACCTCCGCCGATGATTACGATCTATTCGGAGAAATAATTAATTAAAAACCACCATTGATGGTCTCGTAAAAAGTCGCTTTTGCCCTTTTTTGTCATTCCCGCGAAGGCGGGAATCCAGTTATTTCAATAGGTTCTGGATACCGGCCTTCACCGGTATGACGGTTTTTCGACTTTTTACGACTTCATCACCACTGTCATTCCCGACTTGATCGGGCGAAGTGCCCTTTAGGGTAAATCCAGTCCTTCTTTTAAACTTCCCTCCCTCGAGGGGAGGGATTGAGGGAGGGTGATAATTCCCTCTGTCATTCCCGTGCAAAAGACTGTGTCACAAAATAGAAAATGCCATTGCATATCCTCCGCTGGCGGAGGTGTCACGTAGTGACGGAGGGGGATATCTAAAACCTCCAATCATCTAATCTTCTAATCATCTTCCTTTCCCTTCCATTGCGGGCACAATTCCGACGAACCTGGATGATATTTGCGGCAAACCATCGGTCTTGTCTCGTATATCGAACAGAGAAACACATCTCCTGAACTATACAGAAAAGGACATTCTCGCGGAACATCGCCAGTCTCCGACGAAATCATTCTATCCCCCGCCCAAATCAAATGGCGATGCTCAATCATTTCCAGAATATCCTGCCTGTTTTCGGCGCGCCAGCGGTCAAAATCTTCCTTCTCCGCATAGGCGGTCAGATCAACAAAACAACACTTGCCACAACACAGACAGGAAAGCTGTCTATTCATAACCTGTTCCTCTTGGTATTTTTTACTACATTTTTACAGGAGTTTCAATCCACGCACTTGCTTCACAGGAATAGCCATTTTCTTCTATCCAACTTTTTCGGCTTCAACTCCGAATAAGTCTTGACTTTTTCGGAGTGCATGCTAAATTGGTCACATGAAAAGATATCTCGAAAAATACATTCAGTCAGATTTGAAACGAAAAATCGTGCTTTTGACCGGTCCGCGGCAGACAGGCAAGACAACGCTTGCCAGGATGCTGAAGACAAACTTCGATTATTTCAATTATGATAACGCCGAACACCGGGTAAGTTTACTGGAAAAGTCATGGGATCGATCCAGAGAGCTTGTCATATTTGATGAACTCCACAAAATGAAAAACTGGAAATCATGGCTTAAAGGCATTTATGATACCGAAAAGATTCCACCTTCCCTCATTGTCACCGGCAGCGCAAAACTTGATGCTTACAAAAAAGTGGGCGACTCTCTTGCCGGCAGGTTTTTTGAATTCAGACTTCATCCGCTGGATTTGAAGGAAATCAAGCTGACCCTGGGAGCTAATGACCTTAACGGAAAATTTGACAAGCTTTTGAAACTTGGCGGATTTCCGGAGCCGTATCTTGAAGGCGACGAAATCTATTACAATCGCTGGAAAAGAAGCCATCTGGACATCATCCTGAAACAGGATTTGATTGACCTTGAAAATCTGCGGCAGATTACATCCATAGAAACACTGATAGAACTTTTGAAAAAGAAAGTCGGCGCCCCCATATCTTACAAATCCCTGTCTGAAGACCTTCAGTGCTCGGACAAGACCGTTAAGCGCTGGTTGTCCGTACTGGAAACCTTGTATGTAATCTTCAAGGTTCCGCCATATCATAAAAACATATCCCGGAGTCTTCTGAAAGCGCCCAAATATTATTTTTACGATACCGGTCAACTGCCCGATGATGCCGGCATGAAACTGGAAAACCTTGTTGCCTGCGCACTGCTTAAAGAAATACATTTTCGTGAAGATTGTTTCGGCGAGAAATGTAATTTATGTTATCTGCGAAACAAGGACGGACGGGAAATTGACTTTCTTTTGACAAAACAGGGAACTCCGGCCATGATGATAGAGGTCAAATGGAGTGACGACGCCCCCAGCCCCAACTTTTCTTTCTTTGAAAAAAATACCAAGAGCGTAAAAAAAGTTCAAATCGTCAAGGAACTCAAGAGGGAAAAGACTTACCCGAACGGCACCGAAATCCGTGCAGCCTGCAAATGGCTTTCTGAGATTACCTTAGAATAATTATCATTGCTGTCATTAGTTTTTACATCAATTCGTATGAAATCAAATTTTGAGCTTGGTGGCAATGCAGAAATATTACTATTTTATTGTACCTGTCCCTTTTATTTCGAGTGAAGGAGGGTAGCAATTTGCCCCCACCCTTCGTATGACTTCACGTTACGTCCTTGGCTATCTTTCCTATAGATGGATCAGTCCGTGACAATATGTCACGAGTTACTGCTTTATAAATTATTTTCACCTTTCAGGCAGTTTTAACTGTCGACAAATTGTCTACGTTTTAATAATGCTTTTGGCTTTTTAACTTTATGCAGTTTCAATCCACGCGCCCACGCGGGGCGCGACTTCGGGGAAAAACCTTAGTGAATTGGAGGATAGCATGTTTCAATCCACGCGCCCACGCGGGGCGCGACCATACCCGGAATAATAATCATTCATGCAGAACCATGTTTCAATCCACGCGCCCACGCGGGGCGCGACCCCGGACTGAAAAAGATCAAATACATAATTCCAGGTTTCAATCCACGCGCCCACGCGGGGCGCGACGTCAGTGGCGGAAAAGATTCTCAAGCTATGGTTGTTTCAATCCACGCGCCCACGCGGGGCGCGACGTCATAAATAAGACTACAACCGGCTGGAATTAAAAGTTTCAATCCACGCGCCCACGCGGGGCGCGACACTGAAACAGAAGAAGGATTACATATTGTTATAGGGTTTCAATCCACGCGCCCACGCGGGGCGCGACTACACGCCGCCGCCGCCGACTGTGAATGATGCTGGTTTCAATCCACGCGCCCACGCGGGGCGCGACGTGTTGTAAATGGTGCCGCTGGCGTCAATAGACATGTTTCAATCCACGCGCCCACGCGGGGCGCGACATAAGACGCCGGGTAACGGAAAAAACGGGAACCTAGGTTTCAATCCACGCGCCCACGCGGGGCGCGACCAAAACACTTTTTCTATATCCACGCCCGCAAAGGTGTTTCAATCCACGCGCCCACGCGGGGCGCGACTCAGGAGCATTAATGATGCAGCCGGAAAAAAGAGTTTCAATCCACGCGCCCACGCGGGGCGCGACAAAGTATACATTTAAAGTCATCTGTTGAATTATCTGTTTCAATCCACGCGCCCACGCGGGGCGCGACCTGATTATCATTATTTACTGAATCACTTCTTAAACTGTTTCAATCCACGCGCCCACGCGGGGCGCGACCAGGCACACTCAGGGTTAAACAACCAACAAGAGCCGCGTTTCAATCCACGCGCCCACGCGGGGCGCGACTTATTTTTATCCCGGAACCACTTCTCTTCAACAGTTTCAATCCACGCGCCCACGCGGGGCGCGACGTCAAAAATCATTTCGTCTTATGCTTGTAAGATGTTTCAATCCACGCGCCCACGCGGGGCGCGACAACAGGCCTACAAATAGTGATGTGGCCACATCGCGTTTCAATCCACGCGCCCACGCGGGGCGCGACGAAGGGGCTGCGTAGTGTTTCTTCCCTGTCTCCAGTTTCAATCCACGCGCCCACGCGGGGCGCGACTGAGCTGGGTGGCTGTTTTGGGGTTGCTGGGTCTGTTTCAATCCACGCGCCCACGCGGGGCGCGACATAATCCTTGCCGGAATTACCGATGGTGATTTTGTGTTTCAATCCACGCGCCCACGCGGGGCGCGACAAACATCCCTCTTGATTTTCTGCCGCCAAATCCAGTTTCAATCCACGCGCCCACGCGGGCGCGACTGACACAGGGAAGAGAATACCTACAGGATTTGTAGTTTCAATCCACGCGCCCACGCGGGGCGCGACTAATACATAATACATTGTAAAGCATTTATGATAAAGTTTCAATCCACGCGCCCACGCGGGGCGCGACAAGACACAAGGTTACGGAACAGAGAAGAGTATTGGTTTCAATCCACGCGCCCACGCGGGGCGCGACGTTGGTGGTGAACATTTAGGGTATGTTTATTGCCTGTTTCAATCCACGCGCCCACGCGGGGCGCGACAAAATAGGATATTCAGACCCTATTTCAATTGAGGTTTCAATCCACGCGCCCACGCGGGGCGCGACCTCTATTACCATCAATATATAGGAGGGATACTAATGTTTCAATCCACGCGCCCACGCGGGGCGCGACAAAAATGTATGAAGAGGGATTAATCCCAGAAACGTTTCAATCCACGCGCCCACGCGGGGCGCGACCTCATTTTATTTACCCCTTATCTTTTTATTCAATCGTTTCAATCCACGCGCCCACGCGGGGCGCGACCTTTCTGTTTTTGATTTAACTCGTATCAAACAAAAAGTTTCAATCCACGCGCCCACGCGGGGCGCGACTTATTATATGTTATGAGTTAGTGGCGTGGATTGTTTCAATCCACGCGCCCACGCGGGGCGCGACAGTTGACCGTCAAAGACGATGGCTCCGTCGTCATGTTTCAATCCACGCGCCCACGCGGGGCGCGACAGCATGAGCGATATGGTTGAGCAAGGCGAGTCCGTGTTTCAATCCACGCGCCCACGCGGGGCGCGACTTTACATAATTGACAAATACCTCCATCACGAAGATGTTTCAATCCACGCGCCCACGCGGGGCGCGACTAGAGAGGTTGCCGGACAAGACACAAAAATCCTCGTTTCAATCCACGCGCCCACGCGGGGCGCGACCAAAACAACTGGATTTTATGCAGTCGACCGCAAAAAGTTTCAATCCACGCGCCCACGCGGGGCGCGACATGCTCATTATTCTGATAATCAACAGGTAGTGGGGTTTCAATCCACGCGCCCACGCGGGGCGCGACTAGATATTATATCCTCTTATGATATTCTTGTAAGTTTCAATCCACGCGCCCACGCGGGGCGCGACCAAGCAACACTTGAATCCATCGGATTCCCTGGATGGTTTCAATCCACGCGCCCACGCGGGGCGCGACGGGATGATGTTCCCCATCTGTCCGAGGAGGACAAGTTTCAATCCACGCGCCCACGCGGGGCGCGACTTTTTTAACATTCTTGAGGATAAAACTTTAAAGGTGTTTCAATCCACGCGCCCACGCGGGGCGCGACAAAGTTAAATGGTAGCAATACAAGCGTCAAAAAAGGTTTCAATCCACGCGCCCACGCGGGGCGCGACCCCAATAGATAGTTCCTGTTGGCTGGTTTGGGATGTTTCAATCCACGCGCCCACGCGGGGCGCGACTGGCTGTTTGCACTCAATCTCAACTATTTGGGACTGGTTTCAATCCACGCGCCCACGCGGGGCGCGACAAAGTAAGCTTCAAGACATCTTTCTTGCAGCCAGTTGTTTCAATCCACGCGCCCACGCGGGGCGCGACGCCATAACGTTGATTACATAATTGATAAGTTTAGGTTTCAATCCACGCGCCCACGCGGGGCGCGACCTGTGCCATGCGTCCGGTGAGTGGCTGGAGGGTAGTTTCAATCCACGCGCCCACGCGGGGCGCGACTAATTCAAACCGAAATCGTTCTCCCGGCTTGGAAGTTTCAATCCACGCGCCCACGCGGGGCGCGACAAAGGCGATTGCAAACGGTGAGAAAACTATCAAAGTTTCAATCCACGCGCCCACGCGGGGCGCGACCAATACCTTGCCTGGGATACGCCTCTTTTCGGAGGGTTTCAATCCACGCGCCCACGCGGGGCGCGACGTGTTTCAAAAGCCAACGACCCTCAGCACGCAGCGTTTCAATCCACGCGCCCACGCGGGGCGCGACGGCGAATTGCTGGAAAAGTGGGGGGAAGCTTTTACCGTTTCAATCCACGCGCCCACGCGGGGCGCGACTTTATGTTTTGATTTTATTAAATTAAATCAAAAGTTTCAATCCACGCGCCCACGCGGGGCGCGACGGAGAAGGGGTCACTGAAGAGGCGCCTCTTCAAAGTTTCAATCCACGCGCCCACGCGGGGCGCGACGCTTTTCTAACTGTTCATTATCATATACTGTTCTAAGTTTCAATCCACGCGCCCACGCGGGGCGCGACGTCCTCAATAGGTACAGCAACACTTTACGGGGAGGTTTCAATCCACGCGCCCACGCGGGGCGCGACTGCTACGAAATATCAACTACAACCAACTCGATAAGTTTCAATCCACGCGCCCACGCGGGGCGCGACGATAACGTCCTGCCACAGCGGCTCATAATCGCGCCGTTTCAATCCACGCGCCCACGCGGGGCGCGACTCTAACATTTATAGATAGAGTTTTAAGTCCCAGCATGTTTCAATCCACGCGCCCACGCGGGGCGCGACCTTAACAAACATAAAATGAAAGGGGATTAAAATGTTTCAATCCACGCGCCCACGCGGGGCGCGACACGTTTATCTTGATAACTGTTAACCTTAACAAACATGTTTCAATCCACGCGCCCACGCGGGGCGCGACAAATTGCAATTATAAAGATGAAATGGAATTACCTGTTTCAATCCACGCGCCCACGCGGGGCGCGACTTTTACGATACTCAATAGACTGCGTTTCAGTAGTCGTTTCAATCCACGCGCCCACGCGGGGCGCGACAAGATGTTTGGAAATATATCAAGGATAATAGCTTGTTTCAATCCACGCGCCCACGCGGGGCGCGACTAACATTGATGGGTTGCAAGAGGATTTTTTAACGTTTCAATCCACGCGCCCACGCGGGGCGCGACGATGGTTTTTTTTTATAATCGTATTGTTGGTGGTGTTTCAATCCACGCGCCCACGCGGGGCGCGACCCTCTCCTTCGCCCGTCGTGCCGGTAGCGCAGCATGTTTCAATCCACGCGCCCACGCGGGGCGCGACTCTACTCCTGTTATATTATAATGGGCGTCAAACGGTTTCAATCCACGCGCCCACGCGGGGCGCGACTTGTCATTGAGGATAAACCTTTAAAGGTAAATCCTGTTTCAATCCACGCGCCCACGCGGGGCGCGACAACAATGTTATCAACAATTACAGCAGAATTACCTGTTTCAATCCACGCGCCCACGCGGGGCGCGACCTGCGCTATCGGCATAACGGGCAAAGGAGAAAGTTATGTTTCAATCCACGCGCCCACGCGGGGCGCGACAGTATATTTCCCCGTGGGTACTGTCCTGGAGTTGTTTCAATCCACGCGCCCACGCGGGGCGCGACACTAAGTCCGGCTTGCTTACAAGCCGACCGGAGTTTGTTTCAATCCACGCGCCCACGCGGGGCGCGACAACAAGTCCTGCCGGGAAAACAAGTCCTGCCGGGTTTCAATCCACGCGCCCACGCGGGGCGCGACAATAATATGTAAGATAATTTGGCAGGCATTAGAGTTTCAATCCACGCGCCCACGCGGGGCGCGACCTTTTAGGTGAAACTGACCACATGGGGAGAAGGTGTTTCAATCCACGCGCCCACGCGGGGCGCGACTTCGTCGCACGATAGCAAACCGCCTCTTTTGATGTTTCAATCCACGCGCCCACGCGGGGCGCGACTTTCACAATCTATAACGGATATTCAGAATGTTGCGTTTCAATCCACGCGCCCACGCGGGGCGCGACTAAAGTAAATATTAACTTAATCAGAGATACTCTGTTTCAATCCACGCGCCCACGCGGGGCGCGACAGGAGAGGAATTATGAAATTAATAGCAATGGCGGGTTTCAATCCACGCGCCCACGCGGGGCGCGACATTTTATACTTTGATAAGAGTTTATTAATGTCACGTTTCAATCCACGCGCCCACGCGGGGCGCGACCAGGTAGCGATACTAACGGTAAAATCATTAAGTTCGTTTCAATCCACGCGCCCACGCGGGGCGCGACGTCCTCGAACTGGATTCAGGATTCATACGCAACAGGTTTCAATCCACGCGCCCACGCGGGGCGCGACTGTTTACATCTAACTAATTACAAATATTAAAGTATATTCTGGTGAGTAGACCGGGGGAGTTGCACCCCCAGCCCCTCTCAGAACCGGACTTGAAC
>WOYI010251371.1_pt1 | contig 29666 bp, 24 predicted proteins | sample 6423411 | NCBI WGS metagenome assembly WOYI01 (sample SAMN13441803, study PRJNA592873) | oil field metagenome | biome: oil field; feature: oil-well bore; material: oil-contaminated soil; isolation source: oil-contaminated soil from oil-well borehole | place: Germany: Wietze | collected 2016-10-18 ...
CTAAGTGGCTTGCTACTTAACGAGATTGTCATGTGGTTTTATTCTTCTGGATCTCTCTCTTTCTTGTTTTTGTATAACGCACGCTGGTAGCAGGGGGTCATACTTTCACGGGTTATGGAACCTATTTACCGATCACTATCAAATAATTAAGTTACAAATTTCTGAATCAGAGGCTGCTTCTACAGGCAGCCTCTGCAATATTATTCAGCTTCACAGGGCTCTTCTCGGTTATAATCATCAGATTATGGACATCAGACAACTGACTGAAAAAATGAACCAACTGGTCGATCATCACGGCTGGTATGATCTGGATTCACCCAAAGCCCAAACGCCACGCAACCTGGCGATTTCGCTTTGCCTGGAAACAGCTGAGGTGCTGGAGCATTTTCAGTGGTCAGAAAAACCCAAAAACAAGCCGGAGTTTGAAGGTGAATTAGCCGATGTGGCACTCTACCTGCTGCAAATCGCGAGCGTCAGCGGAATCGACCTCGAACAGGCGATTTTGACAAAAATCGAACAAAATTGGGACCGCGTCTGGCAGGAAGATCAAGAAATGAAGATGCAGGAATGATCGTATCAGTTTTTGGTTCCGCCGCGCCACTGCCCGGGCAGCCTCTCTACCAGGACGCCCTTGAATTGGGACGTTTATTGGGAGAGCACGGTTTTTCGGTCATGACCGGCGGTTATTGTGGCACGATGGAAGCTGTCTCAGGCGGTGCCAATGAGGCTGGTACTAACGTGATCGGGGTAACCTGCCGTCAAATCGAAGATTATCGCCCGACAGGACCAAACGGCTGGGTTCAGCAGGTTCATGCTACCGACTTACTTTCGGAACGCATTGAATTGCTCACTTCCAATGCTGACGCATTTATTGCCTTACCAGGTGGAATTGGCACATTAGCCGAAATTTCCATGGTGTTCAATAAGATGGTCATTTCTTCCATTCCTTCCCAGGTATTGATCCTTGTTGGGGAAGGCTGGAAGCAAACTTTTGAAACTTTTTTCAATGGACAGGCTGAAAATGTTAACGCTCGAACTCGGCAACTGCCACATTTTGCAAAAGACCCTCAGGACGCGGTAAGAATATTAATCCAATTACTTCAGGAGAATAACAATGGATGAGAAAAAACTCCCAACCCAGGCAGAAAACTTTTCTGAATGGTACAACCAGTTAGTATTACGTTCTGAATTAGCCGATTACTCGCCAGTACGCGGCTGCATGGTCGTACGCCCTTATGGCTGGGCGCTCTGGGAGAACATCCAAAAAGCTCTTGACAAGCGCTTCAAAGCCACAGGGCATGTCAACGCTGCCTTCCCCCTGCTCATCCCGCAGTCGTTCATGACCAAGGAGAAGGAACATGTGGAGGGTTTCTCCCCTGAACTTGCTGTGGTCACCTATGGCGGTGGGCAGGAATTGGAAGAACCGCTAATCATTCGCCCAACATCAGAAACCATAATAGGTACCATGTATTCAAAATGGATCCAAAGTTACCGCGACTTGCCCGTTTTAATTAACCAGTGGGCTAACGTTGTGCGCTGGGAGATGCGTACCAAGCTCTTTTTACGCACACTTGAATTCTACTGGCAGGAAGGGCATACCGCTCACGCTACCGAACAGGAAGCAGTGGAAGAGACAGAACGTATGCTCAACGTCTACACCGATTTTGCTATAAATGAGGCAGCCGTTCCAGTTCTTCCGGGTCAAAAATCTGAAACGGAGAAGTTCGCCGGAGCCAAAGCCACCTATTCGATTGAAGCGATGATGGGCGACACCAAAGCTCTACAGTCAGGTACCTCTCATTTTCTTGGTCAAAACTTTGCCAAAGCCTTTGACATGAAATTCCTGGATGAAAACAACCAGCTTCAATATTGCTGGACCACCTCCTGGGGCGTGTCCACCCGCTTTATCGGCGCGATCATCATGACCCATGGTGACGACCAGGGGCTGATCCTGCCCCCGAACCTGGCGCCTTACCAGGTCGTGATCGTTCCAATCTTCCGCAAAGACGAAGAAAAAGCTTCTGTCATGGAAGTGGTCAACAAGGTGGCAGAAGGGTTGGTGAACAAGGACTTCCGTGTCAAAGTGGACGAACGCGAAGGACTTACCCCCGGTTTCAAGTTCAATGACTGGGAGCTCAAAGGTGTTCCGTTACGCATCGAAATTGGACCTAAAGACGTCGAGAAGGGCACGCTCGCCCTGGCACGCCGTGACATTTTGGGCAAAGCAGGCAAGAGTTTCATCCCGATGGAAGGCTACGTTCAGGCTGTGGGCGATATACTCAACGCTATTCAAGCGAATTTGCTGGCAAAAGCCACCAAATTCCGCGATGAGCACATCTTTGAGGTGTCAGATTACGAAAACTTCAAGGATGTGGTTGAAAACAAAGGCTGGGCTGTTGGATGGTGGTTTGATGACGCCGAAAATGAAGCCAAAATCAAAGAAGACACCCATGCCACACTACGCAACTATGCTCCAGCGGAAGGCGAAGGCGTTTGTTTCTATTCTGGTAAAAAGACCACCAAGCGAGCTTACTTCGCCAAAGGGTATTAGCGTCAGAAGTGTTATTAAAGAAAGCTGTCCGCTGTAGGGCAGCTTTTTTTTCGTAGGTCGTGTTCTGCCCTTGAGACCGCCTGGCGAAGCTGATTTTCGTTGGGGCAGGCAACTCTTTACCCAAGAAACATAATAAATCAGCTCATCATCTCCTGTCTGGCTGAGTTGGTTTGCGAGTTCTTAGTTTGTAATCAATTGAGGCAGAGTGTCTCATCTCTCTCGAAGATACTGTAAAATTAACCTACCATGACTGCTATTGACCTGACCCGCCTGGACCAACAAATCGATCACCTGGCAACGCTCTACCAGGATCCTGCCGCATTCCAGGAAGAATTCCATACCATCCTTTCCTTCTACCACCGATATTCACACCGCAAACAAAAAGACGCTGTTCCCAAGAGTTTCATGCGTAATTATGACCTGCCAGAGAAAGTCCTGGCGCACACGGAAGCGCGCTTGAAGCCGTTGTCAATCGTCCACCCCGACGAAGTCCTCAAGTTGATCGATCAGTTCTGGACCGACACTTTCTATGAAGCGAGGGAATTTGCCACCAGCCTGGCAGGAAACTTACCTATCTCCTATTCCGAATCCGTGCTGGAGTTGGTTTATAACTGGCTGCAACAACCCCTTGACCAGGCTGTTATCGACGCAATTATTGCAAACTCCTCGCGAACTATACTTCAAAAAGCTCCGGAAAAATGGAAGGACTTGATCAACCGGCTGCTGTTTTCATCCCGGCAGCAGAGCCAAAAGGTAGGGCTGCTTGCGCTGGCAAGGTTGATCCCCAGCAGCGCGATGGATGAACTGCCAATGTTCTTTGGCTGGATCAGGGGATTCTTGCTCAGCCCCGATCCCATGCTGGACAAATACATACAACCTGTCATCGAAGCCCTTGCCCTAAAATCTCAGCAAGAAAGTGCCTACCTGTTGCGGGAAGTGTTGGCTGACAGTAATGATGCCCGTATAGGTCGCCGGATCCGCCATTTTTTGGATTTTTTCGATGAACCGAGTAAGACCAGGATCTTGACCGCGATCAAAAACCAGGTCATCATTCCCGGCACAAGCTCGAAAGATACAAACAATGAGTAGATTCGACCTGTATTACATATCGAGATGATTTGTGGTGGTCATTAATGATTTAGAATGACGTGCTCGTCAAACCCCGCCACCATCAAACCAAAGTAAACTTAAGCAATGAACATGAATTTGAAAAGAGCTGTGATTTTTATAATCCTGCCTTTGGTCCTTCTGGTAACAGCCTGCCAGGTTGAACCAGTTGAAACAGTGACAGGAACTAAAGTCACAACCCAAACAGCGACTGCCAGCCCTTCACCAACCTCAACCGAAACTCCAACACCTACATCAGCGCCAATGTCTGTCGAAACACCGGTTTCAACTCCCATCATGACCACCCCTATCACCACTTATCCTGAAAGCCACTACATTTCTGCGATAGTCGGTCACAAACAAACCTACGAACTGGGCTGCGAAGCCAGTGCAGCGGTCGATTGGGCTGGCTTTTTTGGGGTTGATATTTTTGAATCCACTTTCCAATATTCTCTTCCGCCTTCGGACAATCCTGATTACGGTTTTGTGGGAGAGGTTACCACCGACGCCTGGGGGCAGATTCCACCTTATGCCTATGGGGTGCATGCCGGACCAATTGCGGATGTTTTGGTCGACTTTGGACTGCCTGCAGTTGCAATGTCGAACTATTCGATTGAAGAAGTAAAGCAAAAATTATCAGAAAACAAGCCCATCATCGTCTGGGTAATCGGCAATATGGAATACAGTGAATCGGTGGAATATGTTGACGCGGAAGGTAGAATCGCTATCGTAGCTCCTTATGAACACGTCGTTATCCTGACCGGCTACAACCTGACCCACCTGCGCTATATGAACAATGGCAAGTTTTTTGACACACCTATCAATGTATTTCTCACCTCGTGGGGAGTCCTCGGAAATATGGCGGTAATTTATGACTGAAGAATTTGACATCATTGAGACAGTTGAGGAGGTTCAGGAGGTTGAGGAACCCGAACTGGTCAGCAAAAAAGGCTGCAGAAAGGCGATGGCGCTCCTAGTCATACTGACTCTCCTATTTTCGGCTGCTGTTCCGCTCATCTACTTTATTGCTCGAAAGAGTTACGAACGCCAGGTGGAAGCCTTTCCAAGTGAAGTTTGCAAGAACCTTTCCAAGGCGGGTCTTTCTACCCTGGTATGCGACCCCTTGTTGGGAATTGTTGAATTCGTACCTAAAACCTTCTCAATCGGTGAACCAAAAAGTGTTGTATCCGCTGCCATGAAGGATTTTCTTGTCCAGGCACAAACAGGAGTTAGCCAAGCTGGCTGCCTTCAACCGGAACTTTGGAGATTTTCCGTGGCAAAATCCTTTTTGGGATGGCAAACGGAAGTCGAGTTCCTTTTCTGTTCCGGTGTATTGGTTGAGCGAACAATTCTAATCAATGGTAAGCCTGTCACTCTTCCCACCTACGATATGTAATTTCCCGTTTTTGTCATTTTTTACTAAGAATTCTCAAATCAGGTTACAATAAACAAAACTACTCAATAATTGAGTATTATCTGGAGGAACAATTGAGAAAATTATTAACAATCCTGATGATATTTGCACTTCTTCTTACCGGCTGCCAGACACAGCCTGCCGCCGAAACCCCTCAGCCTGCTGAAGAGGTGGAACTGAATGTTTTTGCTGCAGCATCACTGACCGAAACGTTTGAACAGATTGGAAAGCTCTTTGAAGCTGCCAATCCGGGAGTCAAGGTAATCTTCACCTTCGATTCATCCGGCACCCTCAAAACTCAAATCGAGGAAGGCGCCCTTGCAGATGTGTTCGTTTCCGCTGCCCAGAAACAAATGAACCAGTTGGAAGCCGGCAATGCTGCTAATACTGAGGGTCTCGATTTCATCCAGACAGACACCCGGGTCAACATAGTAGAAAACAAAGTGACCCTGACAGTTCCTTCAGGCAATCCAAAAGGCGTGAAAACCTTTGCAGACCTGGCGTCGGATAGTGTCACGATTATCGCCCTGGGTAATTCCGATGTGCCAGTTGGGCAGTACTCAGAAGAACTCTTGATTAATTTGGGTATCTGGGAGCAAATTCAACCAAAGATCACCTTCGGCTCGAACGTAAAAGAGGTCACAACCTGGGTTTCCGAAGGTGTGGCAGATTGCGGAATCATTTACAAAACCGATGCCTTCTCTGCTAATCTTGAGGTTGTAGCTGAAGCTGGCACCGACTTGTTAAAGACTCCAGTCGTTTATCCTGGGGCTGTCTTGAAAAACACTCAGCATCCAGCTGAAGCAAATGCCTTCCTGGATTTTCTCCGCTCCGCGGAAGTACAGGCAATCTTGACCGGTGTTGGGTTTTCCATCCCGCAAAATTAAGCACTAACAAACTATCTCCTTCAACGCGATGAGCGATGCTGCTCATCGCGTTGAAGAAACTGGTACAATCTTCCAATGATCTTCCCACAAATGGATTGGTTCCCGCTTTTGAATTCCTTGCGGGTTGCCATAATAAGTACTGTCGTTATCTTTTTCAGTGGGATCTATGCCGCCTGGCACATCGCCAAATTACCGCACCTTTTCAAGGGCATTCTGGATGTGATTTTGACTTTGCCACTGGTGTTGCCCCCCACAGTAGTCGGTTTCTTTTTATTAAAAATGCTGGGTCCTTATTCAGCCATCGGGAGTTTCTTGATCAACACTGCTAACACCCGCCTGGTGATGGAGTGGTATTCTGCCATTTTCGCTTCGGTTGTTGTTGCATTCCCATTAATGTACCGTACCGCGCGAGGAGCTTTTGAGAGTTTTGACCCAGACCTGCAATACGCAGGGCAGACACTGGGGATGCCCAACTGGAAGATTTTCTGGAAGATCGTGGTGCCAACCTGCAAACAGGGAATTTTGGCAGGAACAGTGTTGGCTTTTGCTCGCGCCTTGGGCGAATATGGTGCTACCAGCATGATCTCCGGCTATACTCCAGGAAGAACTGCAACAATCTCAACAACAGTCTACCAATTATGGCGAACAGGCGATGACGCGCAGGCTTACCTTTGGGTATTGATTAATATTGCGATCAGTTGTGTGGTGCTGTTTGCGATCAACTCTTTGGAAGCTAAAAACTCAACCAAACACCCAGTCAGGGATCTGGAGCGCAGCTAATGTTGATCGTTAACTTCGTCAAACACCTGCACAGTTTCGATTTAATTGTGGATTTCCAGGCAAAATCAGAAGTGCTCGGTATCCTTGGACCCTCTGGTTGTGGTAAAAGCATGACATTGAAGTGTATCGCTGGAATTGAAAAACCGGATTCAGGCTACATCGAACTGGATGGTGTTGTGCTATTTGATTCAGTCAAGAATATCAATTTATCACCCCAAGACCGACATATGGGCTACTTGTTTCAACATTATGCCCTCTTTCCAACCATGACAGTCGAGCAGAATTTATTAGCCGGTATTCGACCTGAAAATACGGAAAATAAGATGTCAGAAGTCCGACAAATTATTACGACTATGAAATTAGTTGGTTTGGAAAACAAGAAACCTGATCAACTTTCCGGAGGACAAAAGCAGAGAGTTGCCTTGGGGCGCATCCTGCTCAATAAGCCCAAAATATTGATGTTGGACGAGCCATTATCTGCACTGGATCAATATCTGAAGTGGCAGGTGCAGCTTGAATTAGTGGAGTTGTTTGAGCGCTGGCAAAAGACAGTTTTGTTAGTTTCCCACAACCGTGAAGAAATTTTTCAGTTATGTGACACGGTTTCTGTGCTGACCAAAGGTGTAAACGAAGCTAAACAGACAGTTGAAGAGCTCTTCAACGCTCCGCAGTCACTTTCAGCTGGCGTCCTGGCAGGTTGCAGAAACTTTTCGAAAATTGAGATCATAGATCTTTCCCAGGGGCTTTTCAAAGCACACGATTGGGGTGTGACCCTGCACTCCTCCAAGTTAACTCCAGGTTCCAGATACTGTGGAGCCTACAGTCACAATTTTGAAGTGACTAACAAAATTAGTGGGAACTCTGCTGTTGCTGAAAACCTCATTCCTGTGAGCTGTCTCTACCGATTTGGAAAAGGAGTGACAGAATCATTAGTTTGCTCGACTCCAGGTGGAAGCAACGGACATTCAGTCCTCTATCTCGAATTAAGACCTGTCGAAGGAGGTATTACGGATAAAGACGAGCCATTCCAGGTCAGCATCCCGCCCCAGGACCTGATTTTTTTCAATTCATAATCAACTGATAAGGCCTGGTCATATTATGGTTGTAGGACGAATTCCGCTGTTGAACCCTGCTTTTGTTCAGGTTGGATAATCTTTTCCGATGAACATCAGGATCCTTGGCTACGCTCAGGATTACAAGGATCAATAATCGATTGTTCCAAACAAAAACGTCAGTGGGATGTGCACGCGCTCTGACCATGCTTTTGTGGTGTGATCCTCCCCCGGGAAGCTCCAGCTGGCAAAGTCCTTGCCTTCGCGATAGCCCTTTTGCCGCAAAAGCGAATCCACCTTCGCTTGCCATGGGGCATAATCCCGGTCGAGCCCTTCACTGCCATAGTCAAAATAGAACTTGTGTTTGCCTGGCTCGGGAAGCTTCTCTTGCAGGTAGGCGATCATCCCATCGCCAAGGATAGGCCAATGAGTGGAGAGGCAAGCGGTTTTGCTGAAAATCTGTGGGAATTCACATAGCAGATACATAGAGATCATGCCTCCCAGACTTGAACCCATCAGGGCGGTGTTCTCCATTTCGGGGAGGGTGCGATAGCGTTGGTCAATGGCTGGTTTGACCATTTCCACCAGCCAATTGATGAATTGATCTGACATTGGTCGCTTCAAATCGTTGATTGATTTTCTGGTAGATGCCGCAAAAGCTTCCAACCCACCTGGGTAGTCCAGGGCTTTGGCAGGTAGATATTCAAATCGACGGTTAATCGTGCTGGGAATCGCCACAACAATGGGAGGGGTGATTTTTTCTTCGGCAGCCAAATTTGAGATAGCCCGGTGCACATTCCAGCCGCCACCCCTGGAGCGGAACTGGTCGAATACCATTTGACCGTCCTGCATATATAGGACAGGGAAGTGTTGTGAGGGGTTCTGCTGATATTCCACCGGAAGCCAAACGTCCACCCGCCGCCGTAGAAGTCCGGGGATATTCAGGTCACGATGAGTTTCGAGCGCTACTTGTTGCATCCATCACCTGCCAACTTGAATTACAAGATTGTAATGATGGAATTCTAACCGGTTCTTTTTTAAAAAATCTGCCTGTAGAGAACTGCAGGCAGATGTTTGATCAATTAAGTCTTATCCAAATAAATGGAAAACAGCAATAATCGGAGCAAAAAGCGAAGCAACCAGGCTCATGACCGTGATCAGTGTGTTCAGGGAAGGACCAGCGGTATCTTTGAATGGATCCCCCACGGTATCTCCAACTACAGCAGCTTTGTGTGCATCAGAGCCCGGACCACCAAATTTTCCGGTCTCGATGAATTTCTTTGCATTGTCCCATAAACCACCAGCGTTGCTCATCAACAATGCGAAAATGACACCAGTGAAAATGGCACCGCCCAGGAAACCACCCAAAGCATTCGGTCCAAGCAGGAAGCCAACGACCAAAGGCAGCCCCACAGCCAAAAAAGCAGGCAAAATCAGGGAGGACAACGCGCCTTCAGCTGCCAGGCTGACACATCGTTCGTAATCCGGTTTGTGTGTGCCTGCCAGGATGCCAGGTTCCTCCCTGAATTGACGGCGGACTTCTTCGATCATATCAAAGGCATTATGGGTTACCGAAAGCATCAATAGCGCGCTGAACAAAGGCGGCGTCATCGCGCCCAGGAACACTCCAGCAACCACGATAGGTTCTCTCAGGCTGATCGATATGCTGACCCCGGCGGCTTGAACCACCTCTGCATATGCAGCAAAAAGGGCGATGACTGTCAAAGCAGCCGCGCTGATAGAAAAACCCTTGGTAATGGCTTTTGCTGTGTTTCCAGCTGAATCAAGTTCATCGGCACGTACAATCACTTCATGATCCATGCCTGCCATTTCCGCGATGCCGCGGGCGTTATCCACAATTGGACCATAAGCGTCGGCAGAGACGATCATACCGCTGATCGAAAGCATTCCGACCGCGCTGATACCGATCCCATAAATACCGCTAAGGCCAAAAGACTCTGCAACATAGTAAGAAATCAATGTTGCGGCTGCGATACCAATAACTGAGGGCACAATGGAAATCAAGCCGTAACTGAAACCTGTGATAATGTTGATAGCCGAACCAGAGGTGGAAACCCGGGCAGTTTCCCTCACTGGTTTACGCGTATCATTCGTAAAATAATCCGATGTAAATCCAATGATCACACCGGTAACCAGGCCAGTCACTGCTGCCCAAAATATTCCAGGATTGACATCTGTGAAGCGGACAAAAAAGAGCAGGAAAATTGCGAAAATGATACAGGTGACAACAGTTCCACGATTAAGAGCCGGACCGGGTTTTTGACCTTCTTTGACACGAACAAGAGAGACACCAATCAAGGAGGCGATGATTCCCAACATGCACAAGATCAGGGGTACAACCGTATACTTGATATGTTCGGCCTGGCTTAATCCCATGGAAGCACCAAGCAGCATAACTGCGACCGCACTGGCGACATAACTGTCAAAAATATCCGCGCCCATGCCTGCCACATCACCAACGTTATCGCCAACATTATCTGCAACAACAGCTGGGTTGCGAGGGTCGTCTTCGGGGATGCCGACTTCAACTTTACCGACCAGGTCAGCCGCGATATCTGCTGTTTTTGTATAAATACCACCGCCTGCTTTCGCAAGTAAAGCCAACATCGAAGCGCCAAAACTGAACCCAAGCACTGCTTCGGCGGTGCCAGTCCAGAGTAAGATAAGACTCATTCCGATGACTGCCATACCAACCATGGCAAGGCCAAGCACTGCGCCAGCATTGAAAGAGAGTTTGAAGGCACGTGAAAGGCTAAAATTGGCAGCAGTTGCGGTACGTACGTTTGCTTCAACTGCAACACGCATACCCAGGTAACCTGATATGGCTGAACTAATTGCCCCTGCAATGAATGCCAGTGACATAATCAGACCATCCTTGAAATGCAAGGTGACGGCGCCACCACCAGCGGTCTCGGGTTGGATACTGAAGACAATCGCGATGATCGCCCCAATAAGGACTGCCAGAATTCCTAAAGCACGGTAAAGTTTTACAAGATAGGCATTTGAACCTTCTTTGATCCAGGAAGCCACTTCTTTGGCACGTTCGGTGCCTGGATCTTGCTTGATCACCCAAAAATAAAGATAGAGTGCAACCCCCAGTGAAATTACGCCAGCGACAATTGCGAGATAAATCCAATTCATGTAGTTGTTCATATAATTTGCTTTAGCTTTCGTTTACATATTTGCTGATCTGAACCAGCGGTAGTTATTAGTTCGAATTTCTTCTTGGCTGGGCATGGGAAAATAACGCAGTTGCTTTTGATTGCCCACAAAAAATCCATTCTTGATCGTTCGATAATAAATATTTGGAGAGTGGACACGATCAACCATCTTGGTAGCCGCATATTTGGTTTTCACGTCGCTGAGGCACTGGCGCAGATGGTCCCTGTTGCTGTAAGGAAGGTTTTCCATTAAGCCCATCTCAGGGTCATCCGCCAGCTCGCCAAGCTGTAGTTCTGTAAAAACGATAGCAGGGAGAGTAACGAGAGAAACCGGATTTCGCACGATGGTGTCTATGAAAGCTAAAGGACCCAAACGGCTGACAACCAACGGGGAAACCGGCACAATTTCCTGGTACAGATGCAATTGCTCTACCTCATTGGGTATCTGGTTGGACGGGCTTAGTTCAAGCGTACGACCGTCCATGGTGGTCAGGTACAGATGCTTCAAAACATCAAAATCCATATGCTCCAAAACACGATAGACCGAGACATAGACTGAAGCTTTCAAGCTTCCATCTTCGTGGGGAATACAGCGCGCATAAGCTTCTTCTACACGAAAATACGGATCTCGAAAGTCGGGGTCGACTTCAAAAAACATCGCCTGACCGCGGGATTTTTTGGCTGACCCTACTGCGTAGTATGTACCAAACTCCTCCGGGCAAAGCATCGAGGCAATCAATGCTTCTGGAAGTAAAGAAAGGTAAAGGTAAATTGCCATTCGTAACTCCTTTTCTCTAAGGTATCGAAAACCAGGTATTAAACCCGGTCCCGACCATTATTATTGTAACTGCAATTCGCTCCGATTCGGGTCGATTCGTCGAAATCAGCGGGGAATTTGCTTTTTTTATCGTCATAAACTGTCTGTAAACAGATATAAAAACACCCTCACGGAGAGGGTGTTTGATCAGCGATCAAATATCTATTTTGAAATTAACCAGTCGATAATTGCCTGCATGGACCCTTCGGACAGCTGCAAGTGGGTGTGTGTTGCGTTCGTCAGAATCTCACGCCACTGTTCTGCAGTCAGATCTTTGTCTAAAAGAAACTGGAGACTATGATTTTGACCGATGAGGACCGTCAAATATGCTTCCATTTCCGCATCATAGTTCGGGCTGGCTGGATCGACCGGGTACGCCATTGCAGGGTCAAAGGCAGTCACTGCTGGATCCTGCCCGACTGGGTAAGCATTCTGGATTGGGGCAGCAAGTTCCTCAGTTGGAGAGGCTGAAACAACTTCGGGCTCAGTCGCTGTACCATCGCCTCCATCCACAACTGGTAGATTGACCGTATTTGTTTCAGTGGTGGGTTCGGATTTTCCGCAAGCAGCAAGTACAAAAGTGAATACCAACATCAGGGCAATGATTATCGTTATTTGTTTTTTCATAGTTTCCTTTCCGCCGGCAGTGCCGACAACGTTTAGATTATACCTTTTTCGGCAACCTTACTAAAATACTGAGTTTCAAGTTTCTGGCTGCTCAGGTCGTTATTTGCCATAATTTTCTCAGCAAACAGCGGGTAATGCGGCTGCAGTAATTCCAACATACCATAGGCAACCCGGCGGATCGAGAAGTGGGCGTTATTGGCGCTGCGCAGCTTGATGAAATGGAAAAGTGAACGCAGGTTAGCCTGGCAGAAAACCCGGCGGTTGTATGCATTTGGCAGAACATACGCTGCAACCTGGGGGTTCCAGGCTGCTATCTGCTCATAAAGCCCGGCGATCTCAACCATGCAAGCCTTGTACTTATCCTCAAGGCCTGCTTCACTGATTGCCAGGGGTATGGCATAACCATGATCAATGGAAAAATCCTGGACGGTTTGGGTCATCATGCGGTGGCGTTTGAACTCAAAATAGGCTCCCTGGTCCATGATCAAGTCAAAGGAAGCATTTGCATATTCCAATTCTCGCAATGGGTTATCGAACTTGCCCACTTTTTCAAAAAGCTTGTCAACAATTGCCTGCTTTTCCGCCTGGGTTAATGACTGAACATGATCCAGGCAATCCTGAAAACTTGCCTTTCCAAAACGGTAGAGCACTGCTGCCAGGATTTTATCTTCCCCGTTCTGATCAATGCTTGTTAATTGGAAGGGCTCAGAAAGAGTGTTTGGCAAACCGGATGAAAGATCGCGGGCGTAATGAGACACCTCCGGCAAATAGGCGATAGGTTCGGCATGTTTGACCAGTGTTGGCAGTTCTTGGGTCGCGACCTGTTTGACTTCCTCTCCAATCAGGCGCACTTCCATCAGGTCTGATGAGAGCATTTTACGGATAGCATATTCCAGGGCACGGGCATTGATTGTCAGACCGACATTCGCCATTGAGGCAGCCGGCAGGACAAAGCGAGCCACATCCACTGCTTTCAACTTCGAGCGGTTGAGCCAGGATCTTTCTGATTCGCCTTCTTCGCTCTCCGTCTGAGATTGTCCCCAGGGCAAGAGCCCATCCAAAATCTCGCTATACGTGACAAAGAGATGGGAAAGATGATCCTCGTATGTCTTCGCGAAGGGACTGTGACGGATCTCAGGGGGTATAACAAAAGCACTCGAATCCCACTGTTGATAGCGCGTCGATTTTTCAGTATAAGAAGCGAGACGATTCGATTCGATAGTCTCGATTGCGAGGCGGGAGACATTTTCCAGCGCAAGGTGCAGGACCGCGTGCTCAGCAACACTGCTGTGACCATAGCCAACGATCCATTTTTCGCTGAATTCAGTGCTGCGCTCTTCATCCAGCTCAGCGGCAATCTGATCAAAAGGTTCAGGAGAGCGGGAGGTTTTTGCAAAAGTGACTGCGATGGTCTCTGCACTTAAATTACGGGGGCTCAAGCGATAGATTCTGCGCTTAAATTCCATGATCCAGGATCCTCCGGGCATCTGTTTTATCTTGCTCGATCTGACTGATCAAGTCTTCAATGTGGTCGTATTTGATCTCTTCCCTCAAGAAGCGGACAAATTTAACGTGTATGATCTTGTCATAGATATCAGCATCAAAATCGAGCAGAAGCGTCTCGACACTGGGCTTGCGACCATCATCAAAGGTTGGTCGGATACCCACATTCGTCACGCCCTGGCAGATCTGACCATTCACCTCCACCAAGGTGGCATACACCCCAAAACGGGGTAACTTTCGTTGGATGTCAAAGTAAAGATTTGCGGTTGGGAAACCCAACTTGGTACCTCTGTGCTTGCCGGGAGCAACAAGACCCGAAAGCACATAAGGTCGACCAAGCAACCTGGCAGTTTGTTCAACTTCACCAGAATCCAGCGTCTGCCGAATCCGTTGGGATGAGACCACCTGTCCATCCAGCATCACCGGCGGGATATCCAGGCAAGACACGCCCATCTGCATGCAGACTCCTTGCAGGACATCCCCTGTACCCTTCCGACCTTTACCAAGAGCAAAGTTTTCGCCTACCAACAGCCCTTTCAAGGGAACAAAGGAGTTGAGTTTGGTCATGAATTGTTGCGTGTCGAGGTCTGCTAACTGTTGATTAAATGGTAAGCAGAGGATCACGTCCAAACCGGTCTGTGCCAGGAGTTCTTTTTTCTCCGCGCGATCATTCAGGTAAAAGCCTTCCACTTCCTGGGTGAAATAAACACGGGGGTGAGGCCAAAAGGTCAGTGCGACAGAGAGAACATTATCCGCTCTGGCATGCTCAATAAGGCTTGAGATCAATTCCTGGTGACCCAGGTGCACTCCGTCAAAATTTCCGATAGTGATCCATGCGGGCTCAAGTGGTTTTTCAGGCCAGTCATTTATCATTCGACTCATCGATTTTTCCTTTGTAAAAAAACACCCCGCCGATTTTTAATTAGGCGGGGTGGAACATAGTCGAAATTAATTGCTGAAAACCTTTCGGGGTTGCCACTCACTGGTTTCAGCATCGTACTCAATCAAAGCGACCAATTCACCATCTTCGCTGATCGCTTTTGCCATCAAACCGTTCTCCAGCCCAGGTTCACCCGGAATGCGGTGTCCATGGCTGATATCATCGGTTTGGCTGTCACTTACCACGATTGTGTACCAGTCTCCAAGGGCTTCTGCAGCCGGAATGAGATATTTGTACCAATCGCCATTTTGGAAGGCTTCTTCCAATCGACGCAGCGATACCGCGTCGCGCAGACCAAAACGACCATTCTTGGTTCGGCGCAAACCAACCAACATGGCACCGGAACCCAGTTTTTCTCCCAGGTCATTGGCAAGTGAACGCACATAGGTGCCGAATGAACACTGAATATCAATGACTGCTTCTGGTGGATCCCAATCGAGCAATTCAAGGCTATGCACGGTGATCAAACGCGGTTCTAATTCAACTTCTTTGCCTTCACGTGCTAATTCGTAAGCCCTTTTTCCCTTGACCTTCAAGGCTGAATACGCAGGAGGGGTTTGTTCAAATTCTCCAACAAATCCATTCAAGGCTTCTTCGAGTTCTTCATAACTGATGTCAACCGGTCGGCGGCTGGTGATCTCACCTTCCGTATCGTAGGTATTGGTTGTCATTCCAAACTTAATAACAGCCTGGTAGCGTTTATCTGACGCAGATACAAATTCGCTTAAACGAACTGCCGGACCAACCAGGACAACCAAAACACCAGAAGCGCGTGGGTCAAGCGTGCCAGTATGACCAGCTCGATTGATACGGGTTCCTTTGCGGATGAATTGAACGACATCATGGGAGGTCATTCCAACAGGCTTGTCCACGATTAAAACACCGGACACCTTATTAATTAAATTATCCTGAGGCTCTCTATTAAACTCCATACTCCCTCTGTTTCTATCTCCCCTTTTCCTTCATATAGCGATGGGTCTCAGCCAACACTAATTCCTTAATTTCTTCCAGCCCCCCCGCGATGTCTGCGCCTGCCGCAGAGACATGACCGCCTCCACCAAATTGTGAAGCGATCCCGGATACATCCAATCCCTTTACTGAGCGCCAGCTGACTTTTACCGATTCGTTATCTTGCTCGATAAACAAGACAGAGATCAATGCCTCCGGCACGACTGTCAGTGTATTGATCAGATCGGCGTCATCGTTTTCTGGATACCCAGCAATGATTCTATCATCAAGTGTCAGTGTTGAGGACAAAACTCCTTCATTTAGCTCCAGTTTAATCAGACCCTGCCCCCAATAACGGATCTCGGAAAGGGACCGCATGGAAAGTGTCTGATGATAAACGTGGACTAAGTCGACGCCCTTATCCATCAAATCGGCTGCTGTTCTCAATGATCGTGGCGTAGTATTGTTCGTTCTAAAACCGAGCGTATCTGCCAGCAAACCAACCATCAGGCAGGTAGCTGTATCTTTGCTCACTTCGAGCCCCCAAACAGGGAGTTTTTCTGTTAACAGAAGCGCGGTTGCTTCGGTCTCAGCCTCGACGTAGTCGATTTTTCCAAAATTGATATGCGTCTTGTGATGATCGACTACCAGGTCAGGTTTTGGCAGATCGTCCAATACATTACCGACTCGGTAATTGTCCGAGCTATCCACAACGATCAAATAATCAAAGTCCAGGCTGACCTTCGTCGCGACTTCCTGTGCGCCGGGTAAGTACTTGTAACGATCCGCCACCCCATCCTGGAGAACGCATTGCACTTCTTTACCTGCCTCACGCAAAGCGTTACCGAATGCAAGCGCGCTTCCAACAGCATCGCCATCCGGACGAATATGCGAGACAATAACGACCTTTTTGGCTTCTGATATTTGTTGGACAATGGTCTGGTCTATTAGCCGGGCTAAATCCATACTATTCGTCGTCCTCATCATCGTAGGAATCAATCTCTTCAATCGCCTCGTCAAGGTCGTCTTCGATTTCGTGGTCCAGTGTCGGATGCTCTTCTTTCTGCCATTCGTTTAAAAGGCTATCGATCCGGGCAGCTTTTTCTGGGGTGGGGTCCCAAAAAAAACGCAATCGTGGAGTCACGCGCAGATCGACTTCCTGTGATATCTCGAAACGTAAAAAGCCCTTGGCGTGTTGGAGTGCATCCAAAACATCTTTAGACCGTTCCTGACCTTCAATAGCTGAGACGTAGATATTCGCAAAATCGAGTTCACGATCAACTTTTACATCGGTTACCACGACACCAGCCAAACGGGGGTCTTCAATTTTCGCAAGCAGAGCGGTGGACAGGATTTCTTTCATCCTGTCATTAATTCTTTTCATTCTTAAGGTCGAAGGCATAACTTCTCCAACACTGTGGGATTATCCACCAAATTTTTCCATTACAAAACATTCTAACAGATCACCAACTTCGAATTCCTCAAAGTTCTTAAACGTGATACCGCATTCCATTCCTTCGCGAACTTCGCGTACATCTTCTTTTTCACGGCGCAAGGAAGATACCTCTGTTTTAACTACTTCCTGACCAGCTCGCAAGAGCCGTACAGGAGCGTTGCGGCGGAATTCGCCTTCCAGAATGCGACAACCTGCGGCAGTCCCGCCCTTGGAAACTTTAAAAACCGCCAGAACAGCAGCTTTGCCGATCACGCGTTCAACCAATTCAGGTTCAAGCAAACCTTTCAACGCTTTTTCAACATCTTCTACCAGGCGGTAGATAATGTTATACAGACGGATTGAAACACCTTCTGTGTCCGCCAGGCGGCGGGTGCCCTGGTCAATACCGACATTGAAACCCATTACAACAGCATTCGAGGCAGCCGCGAGCATGATGTCGCTTTCAGTAACATTTCCCGTCTCAGCATGCAATACTTTGACCGATATATCTTTTTGTTGTTTGCTCAGTTTGTCAAGTTCGTTGGTAATTGGTTCCAGTGAGCCTTGCACATCTGCTTTCAGGATCAGGCGCAGTTCTTTTGCTTCTCCAGATTTATACCGGTCGAAAAGTTCTTCCAGGGTTGCCCGTTTAACGTTTTTCTTCGCTTCTCGCTCAGCTTTACGCTCTGCGACCATCAATCGACCTTCCTTTTCGCTCGGAACCACCTGGAAGAGGTCGCCAGCTTCAGGCAAAGAGCTGAGCCCCATCACGACCACCGGGGTTGATGGCAAGGCTTTGGTGACGCGCTTCTGGCGTTGGTCAAACATAGCCTTAATCTTACCGACAGCCTCACCGGCAACCACGACATCCCCAACTTTGAGTGTTCCGTTCTGGACCAGCATTGTTGCCAGCGGTCCCCTTCCTTTTTCAAGGCGAGCTTCCACGACAGTTCCAATGCATTGTCCTTTCGGATTCGCCTTGATGGTCAAGTTGTCTGCAACCAGTAAGATTGTTTCCAACAAATCTTCCAATCCAATGCGACTTTTGGCAGAAACCGGCATCACAAAGGTATTGCCTTCCCATTCATCTGGTTGCAGACCAATTTCAGAGAGTTGACGTTTTACACGATCCTGGTTTGCGTCAGCTTTGTCAATTTTATTCAAAGCGACAATGATCGGCACCTGGGCAGCTTTGGCATGGTTGGCTGCTTCACGGGTTTGCGGCTGCACACCATCGTCCGCTGCCACGACTAAAACAACGATATCCGCACCTTGAGCGCCGCGAGCACGCATTGAAGAAAACGCGGCGTGACCCGGTGTATCCAGGAAAGTGAGAGCGCGTCCATTATGAATAATTTGATAAGCACCGATGTGCTGCGTGATACCACCCACCTCACCTCCGGCTACATCCGTGTTTCGAATGGCGTCCAGCAGCGTGGTTTTTCCATGGTCTACATGACCTAAGATTGTAATTACAGGAGGGCGCGAACTGAGGTTCTTAGGGTCTTCAGTCAAGATTACCCGACGCCACAAAGGCATTTCACCGACTTCTTCAACAACCTCTTCTTCTTGTTCAAGCTGAGGTTCAAAGCCAAGTTCGGTCGCCACGACCGCCGCGGTGTCAAAATCGATCGTCTGATTGATGCTGGCCATGACGCCGTTAGACATTAAAATCTTGATCACCTGGACTGCAGTGGCGTCCAGCAATCCTGCTAATTCCCGAACTGTTATGCTATATGGTAATTGGATATTTTTTTCTTCTTGTTTGCCCATAAATACCTCCATTTATTGTCACAGCAGAACCCTGCAGAACGGCAACGGTATTCAGAGCAAATTATCGGTTGACAATCAAGCCATCATTTAATCCTTATCGAAAGTCTCTTCTGCCTGAGCGTCTCCACTCTCTGGAATACTCTCTGGCAAACCTTCCATGTAAGCAATCAGTACGGCCAAATCTTGCTCCGGAATCGTTGTGCGTAATGCATTTGCCAATGTTCCCTTTAAACCTCTTTTCCAGCAGCTCTTTTGGTCGTGTAAATAAGCTCCACGACCAGGGAGTTTACCGCTCAGATCGATCCTGACGCCTTCTTCGGTCTTGACCAAGCGGATAAGTTTCCGCTTAGGCAAAACTTCCCGGCAACCTACACAAGTTCGCTGAGGGACGTGTTTGGGTTTTGGTTTGTTCTTTGCTGTCACCTTAGTGCTTTCTCTAAAAAAAGCATTTTCAATTGTATTCGATAGCCTAAATTATAGGCATAAACGCTGCCCTTTCCCGGATAATCCGGGATTGAGCAATGTATTTTACCAATCTTCCCAACCATCTTCACCTTTGCGATGCGTATAGCGCACTACATCAGTATCCTGATCAGGATCATACTCAACGGTGTAACCACGTCGTTTCTTGCCCTTCTTCTTCTTGGAAAGACCCAGCTGGTTAAGTTCATCTTCATCCTCTGTGGTTGCTTTATCGCGCTGCATAGTATCGAGACGGAATAGTTCTTCAAAACTCTTTTCTCCATCGACTTCAGTTTCACCCACTACCTGTGCGGGTTCAACCTCTTCCAATACCAGTTCCGGCTCTTCTACAGATTCTTCCTCTGCAGGTTCTTCTTTGCTCTCGGTTCCGACAAGTTCAGGTACCGCTACCACTTCAGGAACTTCCACCTCGGGTGTTGTCGTCTCTTCGGCAGGTTGTGCAACCGCAAAGACTTCCGCAACCTCCATGGGTGGGAATTCGTAATTTTCAACAACATCCAGAATTTCATCATAAACCTTCGGACCAATTCCGTTGAATCCCAGGATTGAATCTGGATTGGTACGAATAGCGAAGATGAGATCGCCAAAAGTCTCCAGATGATTTTCCTGGAGAATGACCTGGATATGTTCCTTGATACCTGGCACGTCGTAAATCGACATAGCGTAGGCACGCGGATCAATAGTGTCTTTGACTGCTTTGAGTTCAGCCATATGGGCATCGACTTCGCCTTTGCGATCAGCTTCGCCGCGTCGTTCAACACGATCAACAAAGCGTCCGATCAAAGCGCTGTCGTCCAAACTAAGAACCCTACCTTCAGATTTCATCTGCAGGAGTTCTTCTACGCGCACCATAGTATCGGCTTCTTGTTGAGCTAACCCTGCCAGGCTCTTGTCCTCACGTAATTTGAGAATGGCTTTAGCCGCTGCCTCAGAAACACTCATGATGTCGATCCGCCAACCAGTCAACTTAGCAGCCAAACGGGCGTTTTGACCTTCATGACCGATCGCCAGGCTGAGCTGATCTTCCGGCACAACCACGGTAGCGGTTTTATGTTCGTAAATGGAGGGGTTCAGATATACGCCGGAAACGCGGGCGGGACTGATGGCTTTGCTGATGTACACAGCAGCATCCGGACTCCATTCAATCACATCGATTTTCTCATCATGCAATTCACGCACGATCGCCTGGATGCGAACACCGCGCTGCCCAACACAAGCGCCCACCGGGTCGATACCCTGTTGGGTAGCAGAAACGGCAACCTTAGCGCGTTGACCAGGTTCGCGAGCGATGGAACGGATCTCAACGATACCGTGATAGATCTCAGGTACTTCGTTTTCAAGCAATCGTCGCAAAAAATTACGATGTGCTCGTGAGAGCTCAATTTGCAGACCCTTGGAAGTGTCTTCAACGCTGACGATGTAAGCGCGAATGCGGTCATGGATGCGGAAGCGTTCGTTCGGGATCATGTCTTTTTTCTGCATGATACCTTCAGCCTTCATATCCAAACCGATAGTCGCCTGTCGTGAATTGACCGCCTGGACGATACCACTAGTGATCTCGCCAACTTGTTTTACAAAATGTTCGTACTGGCGCTGTTTTTCAGCATCTCGAATTTTTGTTTGGATGGCTTGCTTGGCCGTCTGGGCTGCAATCCGACCGAAATCTTTGGGGGTCGATTCAACCATCACCAGGTCTCCGATTTCGCATTCAGGATAGTTTTTGAGGGCATCTTCAAGAAGTACTTCGGTACGGTAATCAGTGATGCTGTCTGAAACTTCTTTCTCAGCAAAAACACTGACACTACCAGTGTCGAAGTCCATAACGACCTGAACATCCTGGGCAGCAGACGCGCCAACAGCCTTGCGGTAAGCAGAAATCATAGCTGATTCAAGGGCAGCTAAAATCACGTCCCGTGGTAAGCCACGCTCTTCCAAAACCTCATTAAAGGCTAATGCAAATTCGCTTTTCATCGTTTTCTTTCTCCAAAATATAAAGCACAATCTCAGTTCTAAACAAAAAAGTGGACTACTGCCCACTTTTCGAATTGAAAAGTATTGAACTGACTAACGCACAGATAATAACACATTGAAGGGAGAAAATCAAGCCCGATTAGGTGATAAAACGTTTGTAAAGGTGGTGTCAGTTCCTATTAAAAATCTCTTCATCACAAAAATTGCTGGATGTAACGGGTGATAACCGTTCCACAACTTTAAACAAACAATTGTTGCCTGAGTCTTATTAAAACACAAGCAAGGTTAAAGGACGAAATCGGCATTGCACAGGAAAAAGGCGTTTTCATAAGTTAACTTATCAAAATTTCTTGTTAATCCCATTCTATCAGGTAAAATTACAGTAGAAAAACTTGTACCTGTAATTCTAACGGACAACAAACAACCAGGAGGTCATGATGACAGAAAACAAATTATGGTGGAAGAATGGGATTATCTACCAAATCTATCCGCGTTCATTTCAAGATTCCAACAGCGATGGTATTGGCGATTTGGTTGGTGTCATTCAACACCTTGACTACCTGCAAGATCTGGGTGTTGACGCCATCTGGTTCTCCCCAATCAATCCCTCGCCTGATGTTGATTTTGGCTATGACGTAGCCGATTACCATACGATCGACCCCAAATTTGGCAACCTGCAAGACTTTGAACGCTTGCTACAGGAAGCCCACAAGAGAGATCTTCACGTCATCATGGACCTGGTACTCAGCCATTCTTCAGATCAGCACCGCTGGTTCCAGGAATCCCGGAAATCGAAGGACAATCCCTACCATGACTGGTACATTTGGCGCGACCCTGCTCCTGACGGCGGTAAGCCCAACAACTGGCTCTCGAATTTTGGCGGAAGTGCCTGGGAGTATGACAAGAATCTGGGTCAATATTACTATCATGCGTTTGCCAAAGGCCAGCCAGACTTGAACTGGCGCAATCCTGAAGTCCGCTCAACCATGCTGGATGTCTTTCGCTACTGGTTAGATAAAGGTGTGGATGGCTTCAGATTGGATGTGTTCAATAATTACTATCAGGATGCTCTTTTCCGTGACAACCCCAGGAATGAGGGCTTCAGCATTCGAAAAGTATTGCGGAAATTTGACGCATATGATCATATTTATGACACCGATCAGCCTGAGATGATGGGCGTGGTTGAGGACATCCGCAAGATTATGGATAGCTACCCGGAACGCTACGTGGTTGGCGAGACTTATTTGGCAACTTCTGCCCAGGCTCGCACCTACATCGGCGAGAACAGGCTTCACGCTGGATTTGATTACGCCTTTTGCAACTCGCCTTTCAGTGCCCGCGCGTACGGGCAGGCGATCCAATATTGGGATGCCCTCCATGGTGAAGAAGCCTGGCCTAATTACTTCTTCAACAACCACGACACTCCCCGCTCTACGACCCGCTTTGCCAAAGGTGAGAGCGATGCGATCCCGAAACTGCTGCTGGCGATGCAGTTGACGGTGCGCGGAACTCCCTATCTCTACTATGGAGAAGAGATTGGAATGCGCGACATCAGCCTGGCTCGCTCGCAAATTCAAGATCCGGTTGGCAAACGATATTGGCCTTTCAATAAAGGTCGCGATGGTTGCCGCTCTCCCATGCAGTGGAACGCCAAACAAAATGCCGGCTTCACCACCGGAGAGCCTTGGTTGCCAGTTAATAAGGACTACATAGTCCGCAATGTCGACTCCCAGGCTGCTTCACCAGCTTCCCTGCTCACTTTTTACAAAGAGCTAATCCAACTAAGACGCGCACATCCCGCTCTGAACGCTGGAAATCTTGATATGATAAAAACCGACAATGATGACCTGTTGGTTTATCAGCGCCAGGCTGGCGACGAAAAAATGCTGATCGTGCTGAATTTTTCAAAACAAATCAATACCTATCAACTACCAACAGGTGATTTCAATAAATGGGAGTTGTTGTACGCAGGTAATGAAGCCATAATCAGCCAAATGGCAGAAAATGACCTGCATTTACCTGCCTATGGGTTTGGCATCCTGATCTCAAGGTCAGAATAGGAGTCTATTGCAGGAAAGCCTGATTTTGCCTGACTTTTGCACGGCACCCTGGGTAAGGGGAAGCGAACCGGATATGATCCCGGAGCGTTCTCTACCGTTGGAACGTTATTTTCCTCCATTCAAGGAAGGCATGGTCAGGAATTGGGTCAGGCAATACGCTTCTCCTGGCTCTTATATCCTTGATCCTTTCGGACAGAATCCGTTTACTGCCTTGGAGCTTGCCAGAGCAGGCTATCGCGTGCTTGTCTCCGCCAATAACCCAATTGCCGCCTTCACACTGACCGTACTGGCTGGCGCTCCCACTGCCGAAATGGTCAGTCAGGCGTTGTTGCAATTGAATCAGAACCGGATGCGGGACGGCTCGACCCTGGAAGAGTATTTGAGCAACTTCTACCGGCTGGATTGCCCCAACCCGGACTGCCGGGGGGAATCCAGATTTGAAGTCGATACCTTCATTTGGGCTGAAGAGGGAAACAGTCCGCAACTCGCCATTGGTACCTGCCAGGATTGTGCTTGGAGCGGCGAGATCGAACTGACACCAGCCATACAAGAAAGTCTCGGCAGAACCCCGTCCTATGCGCTGACACGCTCCCAAATCCTGGAAAAAGTTGCTGCTCAAGACCCTCCGCTCAGACGCGTGATGGAAGATGTGATTGCCTATTACAGCCCCAGGGCACTGGTTGCCCTGCAAATCCTGTTAAGCAAAATTGAAACCAGTAATTTAACCCCACAACAATCAGAGGTCCTGAAAGCCATGTGGCTGACGGCAGCTGACCAGGCCAACCAACTTTGGGTCTGGCCCAAAGGCAGGAACCGACCAAGGCAGCTGATTCGTCCACCGCTCTACCAGGAAATCAATGTTTGGAAGGCGTTTTTGCGTTCTGCCAATCTCTGGACTCAAAACGATGAAGAGGTGAAACTGCGTGAATGGCCCAAGCGCGTCCCTCCTACCGGCGGGATCAGCTTGTTTGAGGGTCGCTTTCGGGAATTGGAAGAAATTCCGGAACCCGGGCTGATCAAACTGGTGCAAACCTCGCTGCCAAGGCGTAACCAGGCTTGGTGGAATCTCTCTGGTCTCTGGAGCGGCTGGCTTTGGGGTAAAGAAGGCATAAAAACACTGCGCAATAGCCTCTTGAAACAACGTTATGACTGGACCTGGCACAGCGTCGCCCTTAAAAAAGTATTGGCACAGTTTCCCGGGTTAATTGGGAAGGATGTGCCGGTTTTGCTCTTGACCAGTGAGTTGGATCCTCTTTTCTTGCTTGCTGGTATGTTGGGAGCCAAAAACGCCGGGTTGCAGCTGCATTCTGCCGCCATTGACGGTGAAAACGAGACCCTGCAGTGCGTCTGGCGGCTGCCGACAGTACAACCCTCGCTCTTCACCAGGATCCCCCAGGTAAACATCAGGAAGAGTGGCAGGACGATTCTGAGCCAATTAGGCGAGCCTGCACATTGGTTGAGGTTACTGACCTTTTCGGTTGCCGACCAATTGGTTCGAGGGAACCTGGATGACCGACCCAGGCAAGACGAGATGTTGAATGATCTGGAAAGCGAATTTGCAACTGCCCTAAATGATCCGGTGATTTTTCAGCGATTCAACCCTGGTTCAACGCCAGAAGCAGGTTTATATTGGCTCACCAAGCCGCCCATCGAATCTGACAGCTTGGCGGATCTCGCTGAACAGGTGATTGTCACCGAGCTGCAAACCAAGACTGCACTGACATTTGGTGAACTTTATACGGCACTTTATGCAAGTCTGAGCGGCATGCTGACACCGCCTGATGAGTTGGTCCTTGCAATTGTTGAATCCTACGCGCAAGAAGAAAAGTTGGAAACAGGCACAGCTTATCGCATCCATCCCCGGGAAAGCGCTACAGCACGAGATGAGGACTTGAGCCAGGTAAAATTGCTTCTGGAACAGATGGCAGACAAACTTGATTATCGCCGCGAAAGTCGACCTGACCGGGTCCTTTGGATGGATCAGAGCGGGACGCCGCTTTATAGTTTCTTCCCCATCGCAAGTGCTCAAATCTCAAAGATTCTAACGATGAATCAGGACCTGCCAGGACAAAAATTCATTGTCCTGCCTGGAAGCCGTTCCAACCTGATCGCCTACAAACTCAAACGAGATCCCAACCTTCGCTTGCTGAAAGGTGACAAGTGGCAGCTGGTCAAATTCCGCCAGTTGCGCAACCTTGCCGGCAACCCCCTCTTGAATCGGGAACTCTTCAATTCGCAAATCAGCGGCGACCCTCCAGAATATTACACTGCCCAGTTAGCACTCTTTTAATTGTGTTTTCCAGTTTGATCACAGTTGGAAGATAGAATAAGACCGCCTACAGACATTGGATAACAATTGTCTATAGCGGTCTCACTCAGATGGAATACTTAGTCCACCACAATCGGGTTATGGCTGCGCAGTGGGCTCGTCTGGCGGGGGAAGAGTCGGTGTGGCTGTCGGTTCCGGAGGAGGCGTCACAGTCACAGTTGGGGTCGTAGTCGCGGTTGGGGCCATGGTCGCGGTTGGGGTCATGGTCGCGGTTGGGGTTTGGGTGGGTGTTGGGGTTGGGATATCCAACCGTAAGACCCATGTTTTCTGCACTTCTGTGTTGATCGTGCTGTGCATAGTAACCCTGAGCGTAATCACATCCGCATCAATATCAGTCAAATCCCAACTTAGAATTTCTGCTGCTGATGTAATCGGATAAGTGATCCAATCCGGCGTAAGCGCATGCCATTCCGTTGGATCCGGTCCTTCACCCCAGTGAATTTTGAACTGCTTGAAATTGGCTGTCGCGTCAATCACTCCTGCAATCACAAAGGGATTTTGGCTGATCACTTCATTGTCACTCACGCCAACCAAATCGATGATCGGGCGGGGGTCATCCAGCCGGCATTCTCGCTCCGGCTTGACCACAATCGGATCCGGGAATCCATTGCTGCCAGCCCAATCCCGTCCAGGCTGAGTACCCAGCCATTTGATGGCTGACTTATCTTCCACGTTAATGGTCAAAGCCTCTTTTGTGAAACCAGCGCAAGCTGGTGATGCCTGGAGATTCGTCCAGGAGTCAATCGAGGTCTTCAACCAAAGGTCCTGGTCTTTCGGCAACGGCTGCTGATCGGACGCAAAAATTTCTGTCTTATAGGTGGGGCAATACTCGCTTGGCTGCGCGCCTGAGACTGTACAGATCGTATAATCGACAACATCTGATGGGCGCGCGAACGGTGTGGCATTACCGCCTTTATATCGGTTGATCCCAGCTTTCATGATTTGAGCCCAGATCGGGGCTGCCCCTTCCACACCCGTTGTGTTGATCATGGGGGTGTAATCGGCATTTCCTACCCAAACCCCTACAACCAGGTCGGGTGTATATCCTAAAGTCCAGTTATCACGGAAATCATTGGTAGTGCCGGTTTTGGCAGCAGCAGCGAAGGGCAGATTCAAGACGGAGTTGTATCCAAACATCGGAGCACGGGCAGCCGAATCAGAAAGGATCGAAGAGATCAGGTAGGCATGAGCACTGCGAACGACCTGGTCGCCGGCAGGCGGTTGGTATTCGAAAAGCACGTTACCTTGATGGTCCACAACCTTGGTGATCGCCACTGGTGCTATCTTGCGCCCCTCGTTGGCAAGCACCTGGAAGGCACCAGTCATCTCAAGCAAACTGACTTCACCTCCACCCAGGGTAAGCGAAAGTCCATAGTCCGAGCGGTTCAACGAAGTGATCCCAAGCCTGCGCGCGAGGTTGATGAAACCGTCTTGCTCGGGAGTGTTGGGATCGTCATAAATACCCACATATTCCAGCGTTTTGACTGCCGGGATGTTATAGGAATTTGCCAGGGCGTCCCGCACCAGGACCGGACCGTGAAAGCGACCATCATAGTTGACAGGTTCATAATCTGGGCTGGTATCGAAAGGATCCGTAGAGGGTCTGAACTCCGTGGGCACATCCCAGATGAGTGTCGACGGTGTCCAATCCTTCTCGAAAGCCGCCAGATATGTGAGTGGTTTGATCGACGAACCAGGTTGACGCGTATTGCTCAGTGCCATATTGACCTGCCCGCTGATGGCAGCGTTATTAAAGTCAGCTGAGCCGACCATGGAAAGGATTTCTCCGTTGGTTGGGTTCATGACCACGACTGCCCCATTAGTGGCATTCTTTCCGGTCATTTGCGCCAGCTGATTGGTGACAGCCTGCTCTGCATCGCGCTGCATATCAGGGTCAAGGGTGGTATAAATGGTGAATCCTGAACGGTAAATCGTTTGAGCATCAAATTGGGATTCGAGCAGCGACTGGATGAACACGACCCAATGCGGGAATTGCATGTCCATATCTTGTTTTGTGAATACATATGCTTCCAAAGCATCCGATGCTTCGATTGTCTGGATCGCATCCACGCAGACCGGCTCCAGGTTTTGACCAATATGAATACAACCGGTCTCATTACTGAGCTGGTACATCAACACCAATACCGTCTTGAAACGGTTGATGGTTGCCTCGCGGTTGTTGTAAATGTCGTAAACAGCTGGCGTCTGGGGAATGCCCGCCAGGAATGCTGACTGCCACAGGTTCAAATCGGCTGCGGTAGTATTGAAATAGGTGGAGGCTGCTGCTTCGATGCCGTAAGAAAGATTGCCATAGAAAATTTCGTTGAGGTAAAGTTCAAGCACCTGTTCCTTGGAATATCGGCGTGTAATTTCAGCCGCAAGAATGATCTCGCGGGCTTTTCGCTCATAAGTCTGATCGTATCGTTCATCAGTCAGCAGCAACAGCCGGGCTAACTGCTGGGTAATGGTTGAGGCGCCGGAAACGATTTCCCCAGAGGTATAGTTGGAGTACAACGCCCGCGTCAGGGCAAGCAGGTCAAAACCAGGGTGGTTGTAATATTCCTTATCTTCCGTGGCAATGGTGGCTGCGATCAGATAAGGAGAGATACGCTCGAGCGGCACATAGGTGCGCTTGCCAGCATTAGGGTCGACAATTTCGTATAGGATGTTCCCGTTTCTGTCGAGAATATAGGTGGTCTCAAACTGGGAGGCGCGGGTTTGCAGCTCATCCACTGAGGGTAATGTGCTGGCAATTTCCAAATACTTGGAAATAGCATAGATACCAACAGCAAGTATTGAAAGCAGTAGTATAACGATCGCAATGATAATACCCCGGCTCAAGCAGCCCTTTTTCTTTTTCGACTTGCGCGGTGGCACTGAGGTTTGTCCGCCTACAGGAGTTGGTTGGGTTTTTCCGCTTACAGGCTTTGGGGTTGGTTTGGCGGGAGCTGGAGAAGGTCTCTTTGGTTTGGCAACTACTACAGGCTGTGTTTCGTGCGGCACTTCTGTTCCAACAGGCGTAAAGGCAACCGCGCTGAGGGTTGTAGCCTGTGGGTCAACTACCTCTACAGGCCCTGGCAGGACAGCCTCGGGCAGAGGCTGGTTGGCATTCGTCTCTGGTGGAATAGTCTCAACAAGGTCGGAATCGGTTTCGGTTTCCATCACCATTGGTTCCAAAGCTTGTGTTTCCAGCTTTTTATTCTCTACATTCGTTATTTGGATGTCATCCTGAATGCTTGTTACTTTCGTGTCATCCTGAACTTCCGTTGTTTGCTTGTCATCCTGAATGGAGTGAAGGGTCTCTCCATTATCCACCGCCCAATGACCGGTCTTGAATTCATCGCCCGGGTTGGAGTAATTGTCCAAACCATTCAGTTCTTCGAGACTCAGCGGTGTTTCCACGTAGTTTTCCAACTCCGTAAACTGCAGCCCATCGGCTGTTTTGGGTTGGAGATCGCTCCCGCTCTCAGGAACCTGTGCCTGGGCTTCAGGTTCGTTGCCAGGGTTGGTATCATTCGATTCTTCACCCGTCCAAGGGGACGGCGAGGTTGTGTTTTCAGGTTCAATTGGCTGATTGTTTTCCATCATATCTTTTCTTCCTTACTTGCCTTCGATTTTAACATAAAGAGGCTAAGCCGGATTTTCCCTCAACTCAATGCCTTTCCCGATTTTTTCCGATTCTTCTTTAGGAGCGATAACAAGACCTCCGTCTTGTAAATCGTATCTCTGTAAGCACCCCGAAACCGGTAAATCAGCGTCGCAATCTGCAGCTGTCGCTTGCGATTGTTCGGTTAGGTGTTCGGTTCG
>WOYI010229120.1_pt1 | contig 29636 bp, 28 predicted proteins | sample 6423411 | NCBI WGS metagenome assembly WOYI01 (sample SAMN13441803, study PRJNA592873) | oil field metagenome | biome: oil field; feature: oil-well bore; material: oil-contaminated soil; isolation source: oil-contaminated soil from oil-well borehole | place: Germany: Wietze | collected 2016-10-18 ...
CGCCAGAGGTTACCTTGCAAGTCGCCGCCGTAGACAAAACCTGCCCTGTTGCCGATACCTGTTGGCTCATTGTTCCATGCGGCAATCTTGGCCAGCCCGCTTGGGGTGGCGGCAGAGCCTACTCCCGTAGATATCTTGCTGATGATGCTGCCAGAACTTGCATTGAGTACATACAAGTAGCCGAGGCCGTCTCCTGCGGGCGAGTTGCTGACTAGGGGGTTACTGCTCTGTGATCCGTTGTCGTAACCGGAGGTGAGCAATACAACCCAAGTGCCATCATCTTTTTTGGTGATGACAGGTGTGCCAAAGCTGTAACCCAGATCTTTGTCTTTTGTTGGCGTGAATTCCCATAGCAAACTTGGAGCTGCCGGATCTGTGATATCCAGTGCATAGTATCCGCGTCCGCCAGCATTCAGTCCTCCGACGAGAATGGTTTTCCACTGCGCAGTTGCATCACTGGCGCAATTGGCCACACATATATCGCTGGTGATCGGGCTGCCGTTAACGTAATTGCTATGCTCGTTCTTGTAATTGGCGCTGGCCAGTTTCCACATGTTGGGTATCACCATACTTGGCACATATGCCCAGCGCTCGACACCGGTGACCGCATCAAAGGCATGCATCATGCCGTCGTTTGTCCCCATGTATACCGTCCCGGCACGAGTCGCATGCGTGCTTTTGAAGGTGCTGTAGCCAGGGTAGGCAAAGTTGAATGTAGGCTTGCTTATAAACGAGGGTTGTGATTCCAGCGCATCCCCCAGAGTTGCTTCGCGTGCACGATACAAACGGTTGCTGACCGCATTGGATGCGCGGTCTTCAAAGCCGGTTTGTCCCCGCAAGAAATTGATCAGATTGACGCCTTCGGCTGCGCTTTGCTGTGCAGCGGTCAGCGAACCCCACTGACTGAGGCCGTTGATGTGTGCGGCGGAAAAGTTGGCCGGATTGGCAGTCGCATAGGCGGCATCGAAGGCCACAAGTGCACTGCCCGCGCTATTGGCGGTATAGATGTTCCGTGTATCGGAGGTTGTGCCTACCTTGGCAGACATCGTGCCTGTGCAGGCATTCTGCATTTGCGTTTTGCATTCCGATGTGAGCGGGTCAAACACGCCCGGGGCAGCGCAAGTGGCGGCTGTGGAACCCGTTTCAACGCAGTTGTACACGGTGCTGGAACCGCTGGTATCAACCATGACAATGCCAGGTGCTGCGCAGCTTGTCGCGGGGACATTCTCGGCACACCAAGAGGCGGATGCACTGACCACACCGGTTGAAGTATTGATGGTGCGCGCTTCCAGATTGCCCCTCCATGAAACAGTGGTGTAACTGGCTACATAGGCAAAATTGTTGCCTGAGACCGGGTTCAGGGTGCTGGTGGCTGCTGCGGCTGCAGATCCGAGTTTCGCTGTAATGGAGGAGAGGGCAGCGTTGAAACCCGTGACGATCTGATCCGGGTCTTTGGCGCTGAAATATATCCCGTGACCATTGACGGCCGCATGCCACAGATCGTCAATACGCGCGCCTGTGGAATTTGTGATGGGGTCCGGCCAACTGACTGAGTTCAAGGCGTTCTTCAGGTCGTAATAGTCGCCGGAAGTGGCGGTCAGGTAATCGGCTGTATAGTTCAACGTGCCATCAATGCCCAAGCCCATGGTAAAAGTAGTCATGTGCTGCTGGATGTTGTTGTCGGTACTGCTGGTGTAAACCTCGTTGGTGCAAACATCACTGTTCCCGGAAGGGAAGTCCGGACTTGTTCCGCCGGTACAGTTGCCTAGTGCCGAGGTACGCAGATCGGTGTCGTAGTAATACTTGGCGATGTCAGCCAGGGTGTTGGAGGCGGCAACTCCCTGTTTCATGGGTAGTGGTGTAGTGCCGCCATCCAGATCGCCCACTAAATTCCCTTTCAAATCCAGGGCGGTGTAACTGCCCGATTCATCGCCGGTGTTCCAATATCCATCAGTTGAAAGAATGGTGAAGTTTTGCTGGCATGAATACTGTACCGGGTCTGTTTGCCCTGAAATTTTATTGCCGTAGTAGCGACCGGCTTTTGATAAAGCGCCGCGTAGCGGAGTGGAGCCGGAAGTATCAGTAGCGAACAGCGTAGTGAACCACTTGTTCTTGTGTGCCAACTCGAAAGTACCATTGCTCAGGAACTTTGGGCCGTCGGTGGCATTGGTGCTGCTGATGGCTGTGTAACCCACACGAAAGCGACTATCAAGAGACTTGAATGCGCGGCTGACTGATGTCTTCATCGCCTGCAAGCGGGTGTGATAGTACGTCCACCAGTTGGCGTAGTTGGTCATCTCTTCTTCATAGGTGCAGGTTGTGCCGGCGCAGTCGGTACGGGTTGAGGCCTTTGTGGCTGAGCCCGGGTACGGATAGCTATCGACGGTGGAAACGATGTTGGTGTGCAGATTGGATCCGGGAAGGGATTGGTAACCGCTGAAAGCAGTAACGGTTGTACTTGCAGCACCCGTGACAGAAGGGGTGTAGCTGATCGCGCCCATGCCGGTCGGCGCAATGATGGTGACGGTCGTTGAAGATACGGTGGCACTGAATCCCGCCACGGTACAGTTTCCTGTTATTGCGGCAGTACAAGCATTGATCTTGTCCCTGATACTTTTTGCAGTGGTGGATTCAGTGGTGCTGCCGGTGGCGGCGGCAGACATGATGTCCTTGCCGTTGACGGTAATCTGCGCGACCGTCTTGAGGGGAGAGTTGTCGGAGAAGGTCACCTTGAGGGTGGCTTTTGCAGGGGAACTCGGACCGGGATAGCGCGGATATTTGTAGGTCGAGTTGTTGATGCTCTGACAAGTGTTCAAGGAAGCGCTATTGCACCAGCGCAAGACGGCGGGCTTGTCATACAAGACACCAGCCACGGTGGTGGGGGCCGAGGCCGTGACGCATTGATCCATTTTCTCAGTTGAACAATACTCTCCGGGCACAAAGACATAGTATGAGGCGCTGTTTTCCAGATTGCTGGTGCTGGTGGATTGGACACCGTAGGCATCATTCTTCACCGCACGCCAGTTTGGCGTGCCCACAGCCGTGCTGGCACCTGTTGCTGCCGATACGCCAGTCTGACTCGGGTAGGCGGTCGTGTTTTGTGTGCCGTTGGGGTCGTAGAAAACAGGCGGGGCATAGGTGATTGCCGGGTTGTAGGCGAGGCTGTTAAAACCACTGTTGCTGAAAAGTTCCGGCATGCTGGTGTAGTTGGTGCCAACGGTTGGGTGATTATCATTCGCCCAGTCTGGCAGGTAGTTCCAGCCCATACTGCCTGAATCATCAATGATGAACATCAGGTTCGGCTTGACCGAGGAGGTGCTGGAAGTTGTTAGCGGTGAAGTTGCCAAAGCGACTGAAGCCGCCAGCGACGGCAGCGGCAGCGCAAGGCTGGCGGCGATCAGCAAATTTATGAGGCGGCGGGAAGTGCAGTTTTCCTGGATGTGATTCATGGCTGTCTCCTAAAAGGCGAATGCTTGCACGTAACTGACGGTATTTTTTGGCCCGACCGCTCTTGCGGTGATGCGGTTCTGCGGGCTTTGTCCAACAAGCGGACATCCGGGACCTTCGCAGATTTGCTGGGGTGTTTTGACTTCCATGCCGCTGGTGTCGACTGCGGGCATGCCGCCGAAAAGACAGCCGGCGGTTTCAACCGGCAGGTTGGGCAGGCGGCACACGCGCTGGATGATGTAGCGGACTTCGTTGCCGCTGGCATCGGTGCCGGCGGATACGCTGTTGTCACTGTTCCATGTTGCGTTGTCTAGAAGGTTCAGTGCCGGATTTATGCTGGAATGGTAGCCCGGGACAATGGCTGCGCAGCCGGGATCGGTGGCGTTGGCTGTTGCGGCGGCACGAGTGGCAAGACAGGTGACATTGAATGGATGTGTGGGGTCCTTTAATACATTCAATCCGGCATTATTGTTCTGTATGGTGGACAGCCAGGTAGATGCCGCTTCGATGCCGCGATCTCCCGATTCGTTGCCTGATTGTTTGAGTGCCAGATTGCCGGCGATAAGCGTGGCGGTATCTACCGAGCGGATCAATGCAACGGCTGCCAGCGACATCGCCACCAGGGCGACAAGGGCAAAAAACAGTACAACGCCGCGCTGTCGTGCCGCACTTAAGTGGGTAAGGTTTCTCATATTCTTCATGGTAGTGTGCTCACAGCCCAGATGACATTGCGGAGCGGAATGATGGTTTCAAAGACGCGGTAACGATAGCGCTGCCAGTTGGAATCTGCACTCAAGTCGACCGCAGTGGTGTTTTGCCAGATGTTCACCGCATTAGTCACGTTGCCGGTTTCCATTTTGGGGTTGCGCGCCACGATGGCAACGCGTATCGCTTTGATCCTGTTTCTATCGAGAGTGCTGGGGGCGGCCCATGTGCCGGTAGCATCGACCCAGCCAGTGATAAGGTTGGAAGAAGCTGTGGCAGAGATCCCGTACTGAGCTTGAAGATTAACAATGTTTGCCATGAAAGCATCGCCTGCGCGCGCAAGGTGCGCATCTTTGCTGGTGGCATTATTGACGGTGTAGGTGATTTCGTTCCATGTGCCCAGACAAGCGATATCAGTGCCTGCAACCGGGGTGGATAGCGTGATGGTGGACGGTACTACACCAGTTGCGGCGACTGCGGAAACGCTGGCCATGTTGCAGGCGGTGCCGGTGATGGCGACCGCTGTGTTGGAGGGCGCGCAACTGAAGTTGTCATTGACGGTTACGACGTTCCCAACGTTGTTCAGAATGGCAGTGGTGATGCCGCCAAAAGCTGTGTCGCCGTAGCGGACGGTAAGGCTATCGCTGACGCCGTCTGTAATGGCGACAGGGGTGAGGCGGTTGGGGGTTGTCGCGTCTGGGACGCCATCAATCGTTAGTTGGGCGCATCTAAGCAGTGATGTCCCACCGGGCATAATTCCGTATCCCGCCTGACTCAAGTCACTACCGATGGTATGCAGAGCAATGCTGCCGTTGGTTTGTGCGTCACCGGAGCCGGTTGTCGTGCGCTTTTGCGTTTCAAATACCGAAAATACCTGAATGATTACCAGCGTTGCCAGCATACCGATAGCCAGTCCAATCATGATTTCAACCAAAGTAAAACCAGTGCAATGCGAGAGGGGGCGATGGTTACACAGCTTCATGATGATTTAGCCCCCGACGATATTTGAAATGGTGGAGAAGCAATGTGCCACGGTCATAAAACAAGGCGGCAACGAAGGATCTGTTTCTGGCACTTCCCCTGGCGCAGTCCATCCGACGGTTACCGAAAATTGGCCGCCGATGATGGTGCCGGCACCGTTGGTGATGTTGCTTAACTTCACTACATTCACCTGTCCGCCTGGTAATGAGGTGAGGCTGGATAAGCCGACATGGTTGTTAAGGTTTGCGATGGGCACGGTGTCTACCCACATGGCCCCGATTCGCTGTTGCGCAATGTAGTTGGCCTCGGAACGGTATTGCGAGTCGCTGGTGTTTTTTACCATATTGGCTTGCATGCCGACGATACCGAGCACGCCGACCGAGAAAATCAGGATGGCGATCAGCGCCTCAATGATGGCAACGCCTTGTTGTTTATGGTGGATGGCTTGGATAGCGGGCTTCATGATTGTTCCGGATAAATTAGCAGGCGCTGGTACTGCTCGGCGGGGCATTCGGAGAGCACATCCGGCTGCTGCCCGCATTGAGTATGATGCGCAGGTCACCGCTTTCCTGCGGAGTCAAAATGGTGGAATCCACGTCGATTTGCGTGAAAAATGCAGTGCCGTCGTAAGGGTTTGTCGGGAGTAAAACTCCGAAGCTGTTGTATGCGGCGATGCTGGTACCGGGCGCTGTCATGGTGATATTTACATTCTTTGCGCCATCCGAATTGGAGCGATTCTGGATTCTTTGCCAGCCCGGCAAGCCTGCATTATCAGCAGCACAAGGCTGGCTGTTTGCTCCGGGTGAAGCGATCAAAATATCCCAAGAGGAATCGAGTGCCGGACATATGACAAATATGGCTGAGCTATTGTGATTTACAGCGGCGGCGCGTGCCAGCTGCAGGCCATTTACAATGGATTCTGCAGCATTGCGAATTTGCGTATTGTGGATCCAGATTTTGAATTCTGGCACTGCCACAGTAGCCAAAATCCCAAGGATGGCGACACCAACCAATAATTCGATCAGCGAATATCCAAACTGCACTGATTTGCTGGATGGTTTTAGCACGTTTCCCCCCTGTTGGTTATCCAGCAGTTCGCAGGCGCGGTGCCCCAGCCTGTTCTGAATCCGGTGGTTCGTTTATTATTGCTTTCATCAATTGTGTAGATAAAGCCGGACACAGAATCAATTCCAGTGGCCGTGATGGTGTATGTGGTTGTGGTCGGCGTACTGCAGCCGTAAGTAAAATAAGCACTCGATGCCGGAATGGCCGCAGGGCAGACAGTGCCGCCAGCATCCCCATATCTCAGGTTGTCCTGAAAAAACTGCTCCATCTTGATTCGAGCATCCGAAAGGTTAGATGTGGCTTCTGTCAGTCTGCTGCGAATGACGTAGTCCTGATAGGCGGGCACTGCCACGGATGTTAGTATCCCTATGATGACAACAACGATCATCAATTCGATCAAGGTAAAGCCATTCTGCTGTTTCATGCCGTGCTCCAGATTTGTTCGGTGTGGCAAAAATAAGGCAGCGGCTCGCGCGAAGCCAGTATTTGCCGATGAGTGGCATTTTCCCCAGACTAACGGCGTGGCATAGGGAGTTTCTTTGTCAAAACAATTCATAGTGATAGGTGCAGGCGCAGTCGGTTTGGCGACCGCGCAGGCGTTGTTGCAGGCAGGCTGCCAAGTGACCGTGCTGGAGCGCGGTGAGCTGGGGCAGGAAGCATCCTGGGCGGGGGGCGGCATCATGTCGCCGTTGTGTCCTTGGGACTACCCGGAGGAAGTCACGCGCTTGGCTTTGCTAGGCATGGCGCGTTTCGAGCGTTTCACTTCCGAGCTGACTGCCGAGACAGGAGTGGATACCGAGTACCTGCGTTGCGGTATGCGCGTGTTGCCGCCGTTCGATCCGCAAGTCGCGGTCGACTGGTGTGCGGCGCACGGTATGCGTTATGAACTTTCCGACGATTCGATCTTTCTGCCGGAGATCGCCCAGGTACGCAATCCGCGCTTGTTGCGCGCCATGCGGGAGCGGGTGGTGCAGCTTGGCGGGCGCATCGTGGAGCAGTGCGAGGTGCTGGCAGTTGAATCGCAAGAAGGCCGGGTGCGGCATGTGCGCACCAGTCAGGGTGATTTCAAGGCAGACGATTACGTGTTGATGGCGGGGGCCTGGAGCAAGGCATTGCTGGGTGAGCACGCGCAGCAGCTGGACATCAAACCCATCCGCGGGCAGATGCTGTTGTTCAAGTTCGCTGTGCCGCCGCTGCCGCATATCCTGCTGCAGGGCGATCTGTACTTCATCCCCCGCAAGGATGGTCATCTGCTGATCGGCAGTACGCTGGAAGATGTTGGCTTCGATAAATCCACGACAGAGGCAGCGCGCGCATCCATGTTGCAGCGCGCTGTCGTGTTGCTGCCTGCCTTGCAGGGCAGGCCTGTGGTGCGTCATTGGGCGGGCTTGCGTCCCGGCTCGACGGGCAACATCCCCACCATAGACCGCCATCCCTCTCTGGAGAACCTGTACATCAACGGCGGCCATTTCCGCTACGGTGTCACCATGGCGCCGGCCAGTGCCGAAGTGCTGCTCAACAAGGTGTTGGATAGGCCGCAGACACTCGATGTTTCGCCGTATCGCTGGCGTTAACACAATACTCGCGCAGCGATTCGTTCGCTCCCTCTCCCTTTGGGGGGAAACGGCCATAACAAGTTTCATCAGTAAGGGGTGCCCGCTGTCCATGCCCGTTTAGTCGTTGCCCGACCGCGCGCTATCCGCATATAATCCGCGCCGGAATGCCGATGTAGCTCAGTTGGTAGAGCAACGCACTCGTAACGCGTAGGTCAGAGGTTCGATTCCCCTCATCGGCACCAAATCTTTCGTAATTCCGCAGCGAACTGTCAGGAGCATCAATGATCTTTCCGACTTCCGGTTCGCCTTCTTCCCGCCGTAACAAAATCATTATTGTCGTCATCGCGGTTGCTGCCGTTGCGGCTGTGGCACTGCTGTTTCCGCATGCCAAGCCGATCCCCGTGGTCTTGCAGACGGTAGAGCGCGGCATCGTGGAAGCCTCGGTCAGCAACACGCGCGCGGGTACGGTCAATGCCTGCCGCCGCGCCAAGATGTCGCCTTCGGCGGGCGGGCAGATCGCCAAGTTGCGAGTCAAGAAGGGCGAGCGGGTGAAGGCGGGGGAAAGCCTGCTTGAGTTGTGGGACGACGATCTGCACGCGCAGGAGAGTCTGGCGCAGGAGCAACTCCAGGTCGCGTTGTCGCGCGTGCAGGAAGTCTGCACCCTGGCGGATGCGGCCCAGCGCGATGCGGTGCGTTCGCAGGAATTGCGCGCCAAGGGCTTCATATCCGTCCAGCAACTGGACCGCGCGTTGACCGACGCTTTGGTGAAGCGCTCAGCCTGTGCATCGGCCAACGGTGATGTAGAGCAAAGCCGCTCGCGCATCAAGGTCGCGCGTGCCGCGCTGGAGCGCATGGTGCTGCGCGCGCCGTTCGACGGCGTGGTGGCCGACATCAGCGGTGAGTTGGGCGAATACGCCACACCATCGCCGCCCGGCATTTTGACGATTCCCGCCATTGATCTGATCGACGATAGCTGTATGTACGTCAGCGCGCCCATCGACGAGGTGGATGCTGCCAAGTTGAAGGTCGGACAGGTCAGCCGCATCACGCTGGACGCGATCAAGGACCGCACTTTCAGCGGCAAGGTGCGCCGCATCGCGCCCTATGTGCTCGATCTGGAGAAGCAGGCGCGCACGGTCGAAGTCGAGGTGGAATTCGACAAGTTGGCAGAGAAAGATGATCTGCTGGTCGGTTACAGCGCCGATGTCGAGATCATCTATGAGACACGGCAGAATGTGTTGCGCATACCAACGTCGACCCTGCTGGAAGGTAACCGAGTGCTGCGCTATGGCGACCAAGGCGTGCTGGAAGAGCGCGTCATTACCACCGGTCTGAGCAACTGGGAAAAGGTGGAAGTGCTTTCCGGTCTGGCCGATGGGGATCGGGTCGTGTCATCGCTGGATCGCGATGGCGTGGAAGCCGGTGCAGTTGTCCAGCCGGAAGTCGTCCAACCCGCGGCAAAATGATCGAACTACAGAACGTCTGCCGTACATTCACGGTCGGCGACCAGCAGGTCGCGGCTTTGCGCGACATCGATCTGAGTTTCGGGGCGGGCGAGTACATCTCCATCATGGGGCCGTCCGGCTCCGGAAAATCCACCATGCTCAATATGCTCGGCCTGCTTGACCGGCCGAGTTCGGGCACTTATCTGCTGGACGGCGGCAACGTCACCGACCTGAACGACGAGCAGCTGGCGCGCGTGCGGCGCGAGAAGATCGGTTTCGTGTTCCAGTCTTTCCATCTGGTGCCGCGCCTGACCGCCACGCAGAACGTCGAGTTGCCGATGATCCTGGCGGGCATCCCCGCCGGGGAGCGCAAGGCACGGGTGCAGGTGCTGATGCAGAGCTACGGCTTGGCTGATCGCGTCGGCCACAAGCCGGATCAGCTCTCCGGCGGCCAGCGCCAACGCGTGGCCATCGCCCGCGCCACCGTGATGAATCCCGCCGTGTTGCTGGCGGACGAGCCGACCGGCAACCTCGATCAGGCCACCGGCTGGGAAGTGCTCAAGCTGCTGGAAGGCTTGCTGGAACAGGGCATCACGCTGGTGCTGGTGACGCACGATGCCGAGATCGGCGCGCGCGCCCGCCGCCGTATCCACATGCTGGACGGGCGCATCCTGTCCGACGAACAGCAGGCAAAGTGAGGCTGTCCGACACATTGCAGTTCGCTTCCGGTAGCCTGCGCGGCAGCCCCACCCGTACGCTTTTGATGATGCTGGCGATGGCCATCGGTGTTGCCGCCGTGGTGGTGCTCACCGCTTTGGGCGAGGGTGCGCGCCGCTATGTGGTCGATCAGTTCGCCTCGCTGGGCACCAATCTGGTCATCGTGCTGCCTGGCCGTACCGAGACTTCCGGGGTCGGCCCCGGTCTGATGTCCGGCCAGACGCCGCGCGAGATCACGCTGGATGACGCGCAGGCCCTGCTGCGCAGCCGCGCCATCAAGCGCTTCGCGCCGCTCACGGTGGGGTCCGCTTCGCTGTCGCGCGGTGCGCTGAACCGTGAAGTGGTGGTGCTGGGTTCGACTTCCGAGTTGTTGGCGGTGCGCCATATGGAGATGGCGGTCGGACGCTTCCTGCCCGGGGGGGACATTCACGATACGGCTTCGGTATGCGTGCTGGGCAACCAGATGAAGCGTGAGCTGTTCGGCAACGAACAGGCCGTGGGGCAATGGGTGCGTTTGGGTGATCGCCGCTTCCGCGTCATCGGCGTGATGTCATCGCAGGGTGAATCCATGGGCATGCGTACCGATGACCTGGTCATCATCCCGGTCGCATCTTCGCACCAGTTGTTCAATACATCCGGCTTGTACCGCATTTTGGTCGAGGCCAAGCACCGGGATGCCATCGGGCAGGTTACAAAAGATGCAGAGTCTATTCTGGTCGAACGGCACAGCGGCGAGCGCGATGTGACCGTCATCACCCAGGACGCGGTGTTGCAGACCTTCGACCGCATCCTCGGCGCGCTGACCATGGCCGTCGGGGGCATCGCCGCCATCAGTCTGGTGGTGGCGGGCGTGTTGATCATGAATGTGATGCTCATCGCCGTGGCGCAACGCGTCAAGGAAATCGGTCTGCTGAAAGCATTGGGTGCGCCTGGCAAGCAGATACGGCAGCTGTTCTTTGCCGAGGCCGCACTGCTGTCCGCTATCGGCAGTGTCGCCGGATTGGCATTGGGCCATGCGGGCAGCTTCATCATCGGACAGTTCTATCCCAGTCTGCCGGTGTCGCCACCGTGGTGGGCGGTGATCGCCGCCACCGCCACCGCACTGGGAACTGGCATCCTGTTCAGCGTGTGGCCGGCGCGACGCGCGGCGCGGCTTGATCCGGTCGCGGCATTGGCGGGGAAATAGTCATGTACATCCGCGACCTGATCACGATCACTTCTTCCAGCTTCCTCACCTACCGGATGCGCAGCTTCCTCACCGGGCTGGGCATCGCCATCGGCATCGCCGCCGTGATCCTGCTCACCTCTATCGGCGAAGGGCTGCACCAGTTCGTGCTTGGCGAGTTCTCCCAGTTCGGCACCAACATCATCAGCGTGCAGCCGGGCAAAACCCAGACGCAGGGCGGCAACGTCGGCATCTTCGGCTCTGCCCGGCCGATCACGCTGGAAGATGCCGATGCCTTGCGCCGCCTGCCCTATGTGGAATACGTCATCCCCGGACTGATGGGCAACGCGGAAGTGCGTTTCGAGGGCAAGACGCGCCGCACCATGGTGCTGGGCGAGGGGCGAGATTTTGGCAAAGCCTTCACCATGAAAGTGCAGGGCGGCAGCTTCTGGACAGATGCGGATGACGAGCAGGCGCGCGCCCAAGCGGTGATCGGTTTGAAGATCCGGCAGGAACTGTTCGGCGACACCAATCCGCTGGGGCAGTATCTGCGCGTCGGCGGACAGCGCTATCGCGTGGTCGGCGTGATGGAAGCCAAGGGACAGATGCTGGGCATGGATATGGACGACGCGGTGTTCATTCCCGCTGCGCGCGCGATGGAACTGCTCAACCGTCCCGGACTGATGGAGATCAATGTCAGCTATCGTGCCGATGTCGAAGCGGATGTACTGATCCGTTTGATCAAGAACCGATTGATCGAAGTGCATGGCCGCGAGGACTTCACCATCATTTCGCAAGAACAGGCGCTGGAAGTGCTGAGTTCGGTGCTGGATATCCTCACTTTCTCCGTCGGCGCGTTGGGGGCCATCTCGCTGCTGGTCGGCGCGGTCGGCATTCTCACCATCATGACCATGGCCGTCACCGAGCGCACCGCCGAGATCGGCCTGCTGCGCGCACTCGGCGCGCGCGCGCAGCAGGTGCTGGTATTGTTCCTGTGCGAAGCCATGCTGCTCTCCGCATTGGGCGGCGGCCTGGGCTTGCTGTTGGGCATCGGCATCGCGCAAGGCCTGCATCTGCTGGTGCCCGCGCTGCCGGTGCATACCCCGTGGATGTTCGCCGCGCTGGCCGAACTCACCGCCGTCACCATCGGGCTTGCTGCCGGTGTCATCCCGGCCATGCGTGCCGCAAAGCTCGACCCGGTTGAAGCTTTGCATGCAGAATAAAAACCTGTCCACGAAAAGCACGAACAAATTCAAATGCGATTTCTTTCGTGAATTTCGTGTCTTCCGTGGACAAATTGCCGTTGTTGGATCTTTGAGAGAATTCTTATGCTGAGTTATCGCCACGCCTTTCACGCCGGCAACCATGCCGACGTGCTGAAACACTTTGTGCAGATGCAGTTGCTGCAGTATCTGGCGCAGAAAGACAAACCCTATTGGGTCATCGACACGCATGCGGGAGCGGGCTGTTACGAGCTGCTCAGCGGCTACGCCGCGAAGAATGCGGAATACGAAAGCGGTATCGCGCGCTTGTGGGATGCCAAGGGTTTGCCACCCGCGCTGGCGGAGTATGTTGCGCTGGTGAAACGACTCAATCCAGAGGGCAAGCTGAAACTCTATCCCGGTTCGCCGCTGGTGTCGCAGATGCTGCTGCGTGAGCAGGACCGGCTGCGCCTGTTTGAGTTGCATCCCTCTGATTACGAGATACTGACGGAGAACTTCATCGCGCACGACAAACAGGTGATGGTGCAGAAGTCGGACGGATTCGCCGCGCTCAAAGCGCTGCTGCCGCCGCCGCCGCGCCGCGCGCTGGTGCTGATCGACCCGCCCTACGAAGAGAAGCAGGATTACAAGCGCGTGGTCGAGGCCTTGCAGGAAGGCTTGAAGCGTTTCGCCAACGGCACCTATGCCGTGTGGTATCCCTGCTTGCAACGGGAAGAAGCCGAGCGCCTGCCCGACAAACTGAAACGGCTGCCGGTGAAGAGCTGGCTGCATGTCGCGCTGCATGTGCAGACACCGTCCGCAGACGGCTTCGGCATGCACGGCAGCGGCATGTTCGTGCTCAACCCGCCATGGACCTTGCACGCCACCTTGCTGGAAGTGATGCCCAAGCTGGTGGCGTTGCTGGGGCAGGACGCGGGGGCGCGCTTCGTGCTGGAGCAGCAGGCGGCATAGCGATGGAGAAGGACTTCCCGCGCAGTTGCGACATCTTTTGCGCCGTGGTGGACAACTACGGCGACATCGGCGTGTGCTGGCGGCTGGCGCGGCAGCTGGCCAACGAGTATGGTTTGTCGGTTCGGCTATGGGTGGATGACCTGCACGGCTTTGGCAAAATGCTGCCGGAACTGGATGTCTCACTGTCACAGCAGACGTGTCGCGGTGTCGAGATACGCTGGTGGGATTCTAGTGAAAAAGCTATTCAACGTGGGTTCCCCCACCCTCAGTCCCTCCCCCGGTGGGAGAGGGAAGCGTCTGTCGACCTGGTGATCGGTGCTTTCGCCTGCAAGTTGCCGGATAGCTATATCGCGGCAATGGTTGCAAGTGAAGCCAAACCTGTCTGGCTCAACCTGGAATATCTCAGCGCGGAAGAGTGGGTGGAGTCGCACCACAAGCTGCCGTCGCCGCATCCGCAACTGCCTTTGACCAAGTATTTCTTCTTTCCGGGATTCACGCCCAGGACGGGTGGCTTGTTGCTGGAGCGCGATCTGTTGCAGCGTCGGGACGCTTTTCAGCGGGACGAGGACGCGCAGTCGCGTTATTGGCGATCACTGCATGTGCCGCCGCGAACCGCGAACGAGCTGCGCGTCTCGCTATTCAGTTACGAGAACGAAGCGATACCGGAATTGCTTCGTGCATGGGAGCGGGGCGCGCAGCCCGTGACTTGCCTGCTGCCGGAAGGGCGCGCCCTGCCGCAGGTGGCAGCTTTCTTCGGTCTTGCGGGCGGGCGGGCCGGTGATGTCTGGCAACGCGGTAGCCTGGCCGTGCATGTGTTGCCTTTCGTCGAACAGCCGGAATACGACCGCCTGCTGTGGGCTTGCGATGTCAATTTTGTGCGCGGCGAGGATTCCTGCGTGCGGGCGCAATGGGCGGCTAAACCGTTCATCTGGCAGATATATCCGCAGCAGGACGGGGTGCATCTGGACAAACTGGATGCCTTGCGGGCGCGCTATGTCGAGGGACTGCCGGCAGATGCCGCGCCGGCGGTAAGGGAACTATGGCAGGCATGGAACGGGGGAACGGATGTCGCGGCTGCCTGGGCGCGGTTCAGCGCGCGGCGCAAGCAACTGGCGGAACATGGCCCGGCATGGGCAAAGCGTCTGTCGGGGAATGACCTTGCATTGAATCTGCTGGATTTTTCGCGCCAAGTTGCATAGAATCCGCGCCTCAAAATTTTAGGGCAGCAAACATGAAAACAGCACAAGAACTCCGCGCCGGTAACGTGATCAGTGTCGGCGGCGAGCCGATGGTCATCCTGAAGGCCGAATATAGCCGTTCCGGTCGTAACGGTTCCGTGGTGAAGATGAAGATGAAGGGACTGCTGAGCGGTTCCGGCAAAGAAACGGTGTACGCGGCCGACGACAAGTTCGAACAGATCATTCTCAACAAGAAAGATTGCACCTACTCTTACTATGCCGACCCGATGTACGTGTTCATGGACGAAGAATACAACCAGTACGAAGTCGAAGCTGAGAACGTCGGCGACGCGGTGAACTATCTGACCGACGGCATGGAAGACAAGTGCGAAGTGACCTTCTACGAAGGCAAGGCCATCTCCGTCGAACTGCCCAACACCATCGTGCGCGAAGTCGAATACACTGAGCCCGCAGTGCGCGGCGACACGTCCGGCAAGGTGATGAAGCCCGCCAAGCTGGTCGGTTCCGGTTTCGAATTGCCGGTGGCCGCGTTCATCGAGATCGGCGACAAGATCGAGATCGACACCCGCACCAACGAGTTCAAGCGCCGCGCGAACTAAGCCTGCTTCGTTGATGCAATGAAAAAGAGCCGCTGCGAAGCGGCTCTTTTGTTTGGTGCTGGCTGAGCGTTACAGCTTTTCCACGCTGTACACCGCGACCAGACGATGCATCTCGCCGGGCTGCAGGGTGATGACGTTCTCCAGTGCATTGCCGCTCTCCACACATACCATGTCGCGGTGCAGTTTCGGGCCGAAGTCGCCCATCTTCTCGGCTTTTTCTTGCCACGGGTTCCACACCACGGTGGAGCGGCTGCCTTGTTTGGCGATGCGGATGGCGCGCTTCAGGCCTTTGTCCTCGATCACGCAATCGGCTTCGGTGTTCACATACACGCGGTCCACTTCGCTCTCGATCTTGATGCCGCCCTGCTGGGTGCAGCGTGTGAAATCCTGCACCTTGTCCAGATATTCGCAGCCTTCCAGTCCGGTTACGGTCATGTTGCCGACATCGCTGATCTGGAAGTAGGTGTGCAGCGCTTCGCCCAGTTCGAACGGCGCGTCACCGGTGTTGGTGGTGACCAGTTCGACTTTGAGCGCTTTGCCCACGGTCACTTCGAGCTGTGCGGTGCTGGCATGCGGCCACTGCATGCGCGTGGTGTCGTTCTCGATCAGGCCGAAGCGCAGACTGGTGGAGCCGTCGGTGTAGGCCTTGGTTTCCAGAAGTTCCCACGGCACGGTGCGGGCAAAGCCGTGGCCGGGCAGGTTGCTGTCGGTCTTGTGCGGGCCGAACCACGGCCAGCACAGCGGCACACCGCCGCGTATGGATTTGCCCGGGGCGAACTTGGCGTTGGGTGACAGCCACAGCACGGGTTCTTCGCCGCGCGGCTGGAAAGTGGCGATATGCGCACCCTGCAGCGCAATGTTGGCCAATGCGTGCTGGTTGGCGACTTCGGCGATGATCACGCCGTCGGCGATCTCGCGCAGCTGTACGTGGTTCTCGATGGCGTGTTGCTGGTTTAGGTTTTGCAAAATACTCATTTTTCTACTCCCTTGGTTATCTATTCTGTTCGGCTGGCGGTGCGCTCTTGAGCACTTCTTCCAGTGTGGTCGTGCCGTTGGCGATCTTTTGCGCGCCCGAGATACGCAGCGGCTTCATGCCTTCGCGTCCGGCCTGGTCGCGCAAGGCGGCGATATCCGTGTCGGCGGTGATGAGTTTTCGCAGCTCGGGCGACATGAGCAGGATCTCGTAGATGCCGATGCGCCCCGAGTAGCCGGTCATGCGGCATGCCAGGCAGCCCTGCGGGCGGTGCAGCTTGGCGGGTCGCGCCGCTTTCCACGGCGAGACCAGGTTGTCCCACAGCACATGGTCGGCATCGCTGGCCGGGTGCGGTTGTTTGCAATGCGGGCACAGCGTGCGCACCAGACGTTGCGCCATGATGCCGAGCAAGGTGGCGTTGAGCAGGTAGGGCGGCACACCAAGGTCGAGCAAACGCGTGATGGCGGATGGTGCGTCGTTGGTATGCAGGGTGGAGAGCACCAGGTGGCCGGTCAGCGCCGCCTGGATCGCCATGTCGGCCGTTTCCAGATCGCGGATCTCGCCGACCATGATGATGTCCGGATCCTGGCGCATCAGGGCGCGCACCCCGTCGGCGAAGTTCAGGCCGATGTCCGGCTGCACCTGCATCTGGTTGAAGGTTGGCTCGACCATCTCGATCGGGTCTTCCAGCGTGCACACGTTCACTTCCGGCGTGGACAGATGCTTCAGGGTCGAATACAGCGTGGTGGTCTTGCCCGAGCCGGTGGGGCCGGTGACCAGGATGATGCCGTTCGGCCGGCCGGTCATATTTTCCCAGCGCGTGCGGTCGTCTTCCGAGAAGCCCAGTTCGGCGAAGTCGCGCACCAGCACTTCCGGATCGAAGATACGCATCACCAGCTTCTCACCGAACGCGGTGGGCAGGGTGGACAGGCGCAGCTCGATCTCCTCGCCTTCCTCGGTGCGCGTCTTGATGCGGCCGTCCTGCGGGCGGCGTTTTTCCATCAGATCCATACGGCCCAGCAGCTTGATGCGGCTGGTCATCGCGGCCACCACCGACATCGGCAACTGGTGCACCTGATGCAGCACGCCGTCGATGCGGAAACGCACGATGCCCGCTTCGCGGCGCGGTTCGATATGGATGTCGGAAGCGCGCTGTTCGAAGGCGTATTGCCACAGCCAGTCGACGATATGCACGATGTGCTGGTCGTTGGCATCGAATTGCTTGTTGCTCTTGCCCAGCTCGACCAGTTGCTCGAACGAAGCGAGATTGCCGGATGGGGCGTTGCTGTGCGTCGCGCTCTTCACCGAGCGCGCCAGATTGTAGAACTCGACCAGATAGCGCTTGATGTCCAGCGGGTTTGCGACCACGCGGCGGATGCTCTTGCGCGAGGTCTGGCGCAGCACGGTCTCCCAGTCGCGCAGCCACGGTTCCGCCGTCGCCACCACCAGATCGCCGCCGTCGATGCGGATGGGCATGATGGAGAAGCGGTTCGCGTAATCGATGGACATCAACTCGGTCAGATTGGAAAAGTCGATCTTGAGCGGGTCTATGTGGAAATATTCCAGCCCCGCTTTGCCGGCCAGCCATTCAGTCAGCGTTTCTACTGTCAGGATGCGATTGGGCGGCAGCAACGATTTCCAGCTCTTTTCCGCGATGACGACCAGCGGGTGATGGTCGTTGCGTTGGGCGCGGCGCTCGGCGACCAGAACATCCGCCTCCGCCTTGTCCAGCATGCCGTCGGTGACCAGCATGTCGAGCAGCTCGGTCAGTTTGAGTTTGTGGTTAGGAACGTCTTGTGCGCCCATGTGCATGCCCTGAGTAAGTTCCGGCGACTATACCGACATCGGGCGGTGGCTTCAATGACGAGGAAGGCTGCGCGCGACAAAGCGGCCTGTTTTGCCGCAATGACCTGCGCTATGAATCGCCTTCGGCAGGGTCGTCTTTTGTGTTTCGGGCAGAAGTGAGCGCGTCAAGGAGCTTGGGACCGGCGAGTAGCGCGGACGGGTATAGGAAAGCGAGCGTCCAGTTGCGCCGGGTCGATCCAGCGACTTTCTTGATGCGCCAGGCCAGCAAGGCAGTCAAGCCGCCAGCCAGCCATGCGGGATGGCTGCGCAGGACGCGGATCACCTTCAGGCCGGTATCGGCCGCCGCCAAGGGTCTTTGCCATTGCCGCATCGATTCCGACAAGTCCGTGCGCTGTTCGGCGATCCTCTGCACCAGCTTGCCGCGCCGTAGCGCAAGCGCAGTCAATTTTTTGCTCATGGTCTTATGTCCAGGCCGTCGCGGTCTTCTGCCAATGCGTCCAGACTGCTTGAAAATAAAACAAGTCTGTTACGCGAGAGTTTGCGGAATGCGGACCACGCGACTGCTCCTGCCATGAGGAACATGGCGATCAGTCCGCTTAACACCAGCAGCAGATGCTTATCCCAGAAAACTGCCACGACCAGAAAAGTGAGCAGCAGGACGGACATGGCAAAGAAAAAGAACGCGAGTGCGCCGTACAGCAATAGCTGTCCGACACGCACGCGTTCCTCCTCGATCTCGGCTGACAGCAATTCAAGACGCGTCCGGATGATGGCTAACAGAGTGTCCACCATCCGTTTCAGTGATTCCATCAGTCCTGTCGAGTCGGACATGTTCAGCGTCTGGCGATGAGCATTCCCACGATGACGCCGGCACATGCCGTGATACTGATCGCCTTCCATGGATTGTCAGAGACATATTGGTCGGTGGCCTTCATCGCCTGTTTGGTGTGAAGCAGCACAGCCTCCTCCGCTTCGATCAGACGCTCTTTTACGATATGCAGACTCTGCTCGATGCGGGCGCGCGCTGCGACCGCTTCCTCGCCGGCGTGGTTGGTGGTGGCTTTGAGTATTGCTTCTGCATCCTTGACATCGGCGCGCATCTCATCCATGAACTTGTCTTTGGAAGCAGTGAGGCGCTTCAAATCGATTGCATTGGTGGTCATGACTTAACTCCTTTGGGTGACAGGTTATGTTTGGTGGTGATGTTCGATCACATCGCAGGGATGCTGCCGTCATCTTCCGAGAAGATGATCTCCACGCGGCGATTGGCCTGGCGATGGGCGGCAGTGTCATTCTTGGCGACCGGGTGCTGTTCCCCATAACCTTGTGTAGAGATGCGATTGGCAGCGATGCCCAGATCGATCAAGGTTGACCGTACCGAGTTGGCGCGACGTTCGGACAGTGATTGGTTGAAACTCACACTGCCGACACTGTCGGCGTGGCCTTCAATCAGCACGTTGCGTTTCGGGTATTGCCTGAGGAAGTCGGCCACCTTTTGCACATTGCGTGTGCCGCCGGACTTGAGTTCTGACTTGCCGGTATTGAACAAGACATCGCCCAGCGTGACGACCAGTCCGCGTTCGGTATGCTTGGCGTTCAGTTCGCGGATCTTCATCTCCTGAAGAGCGATGAGGGTCTGGTCACTTTGCGCATTCGCATCGGCGGCAGCCAGATCTTCGGCTTGGCGACTGACGGTCTTGTTGGCGATCACTGCGTCGCGTTTGGCTGCATCGGCTTCGGCCGTCCTGGCTTCAAGGCGGATCTGATTGCGATTCGCACTCGCATTGGTCACAGCCAGTTCGTATGTCTTTTGATTCGCCGTTTCTTCGGCGATGGAGACCTGTTGGGTCGCCACATAAGCCAGCTGATCGACCGTGGCCGAGCCCTTTCCCTTGCTCAATGCGCTATCGGCCCGCTCGAGAGAGTTTGCGGCAACTTCCAGTTCGGCGGCTGCCAGCGTGGTGACCTGCGGATTTCCCCGGGCGCGCGTGTAGCGCTCGTGGGCATCCTGCAGTTGTACGTTGTGAGTCGTGGTATTGCAACCGGCCAGAATGGCCAGAACGATGAGCGACAAAGGTACATGGTGAGAATTTTTCATGAATGACTCCATTGGTATTTAATTGGTCTTGCGGTCGATCTCTTGGCGCAGGATGCGGCTGTCTTCTTGCAGTGCATCCGCCGATTTTTTGGCTTTGGCAGCACGTGCCATCGCCGTCGCCAGTTGCGCATCCACCAGTGCCTGTTCGGCCTGTTGAGTTGCGATCACGTAGTTCTTGTCGGACATTGCCTTCTCTGCGAGCGTCATCTTTTCCGTGGCGGCCTTGAGCTGCGCCGGTGCGAATTCATTTGCACCAGTACTGATCGCTGTATCCACTGCGGCTTTTGAGGTGGCCATCTGATCATGTGGTGGCTGCACACCCGCACACGCGGCAAGCATGGCCGCACTGCCCAACACGATGCCGATCCTGGCAAGCAGAGACTTTGTTCTGTAGTTCGTCGAGGTCTTCATTTTTTTCATCCATTCAGTTCAGGGAGTCGCCATCTGACTCCACATTGCATGCGAGAACTGTGCGTTCGCACACACAAAGCCAGAATTTCCGGATAAACGGAACTATGTGCGACAGCGTACGGTGCTGTCGCGTGAAAGCGGTGATAAGCCGTCAAGCAAGTTTCGTACTGGAGATGCGTCGATAGTCGTATCCGCTGGATGCACGACGCGTTCATCACCAAACCCTAAGGAGAATCAAATGATCAGTAGACAATTCATCTCGAAACCACTGGCGCGGTTCATGGCGGTGTTACTCACCGCATTCATGGCAGGCTGCGGAGGCGGGGGAGGGGACGTTGCGCCGAACTTGGGCAATGTAGGAACTGAGTGCGGAGGCGCTAGCGGCACAAACTGTGTGAATCTTCTGTCGGCTGCCGACTACGTCATCCTGGATGAGGCGACTGTCACTTTCACACCTATCGCCACGGTCACCACCACACCCGCCATCACCGGGAATATCGGTGTGAGTCCGGCTGCAGCAAGTTTCCTGACCGGCTTTTCGCTGGCGCTGGACTCTGCCAGCTGTTTCTCCACTTCCACCCACGTCACCGGCAAGCTTTATGCAGCCGACTACAGTTCTGTCAACGGCTGTGCAACAGCAACGACAGATACGGCAACTATTTTGACTGCCGCCATCAGTGACAAGAATACTGCGTACACCGCGGCTTTGGGTAAGCCACTCTCGGGCGGCGGTCTGGTGACGGCATGTCCGGGCACGGGGGCTTTTGACGGCACGGTAGTCGCACCGCTTGCACCGGGGGTCTACAACTGTGGTGTCGGGGTCACCATCCCGACCGACTTCACGCTCAATGGCAATGCGACCGATGTCTGGGTGTTCCAGATCACGGGAACATTGGCTCAGGCGGGTGCGACCAATGTGCTGCTGGCAGGTGGAGCTTTGCCGCAGAACGTGTTCTGGATCGTTTCCAACGGAGTTTCCATAGGTGCCGGCGCGCACATGGAGGGTGTCGTCATGTCAGCCACCGACATTTCACTGTTGGCGGGCGCGTCAGTCAAAGGCAGGCTGTTCGGCAGGACGGGCGTATTGATGGATAGCAATGCGGTCACGCAACCATAAGGGCCTTCGCTCGAATGGCAAAGCCGGCAAGGGAGCGTCGCAAGACGCTCTTTTTCCTTCTGGCGCACCGTTCTAGAGAAATCATCGGCATGAATGTTCGGTAGCGCACCGAGTGGTTTTCATGAATGGCGCATAAAGCTCACGGGAGCGACTTGTGTGAGTCGCTTGTGGTGACTCTATCTCCAGATCAAATATCGAGGTGAATAAAATGAAGAAATCTTTCGAACCAATCAGCAATCCACTCGGGTGGATATTGGCGGTTCTGCTGGCAGTTGTATTGGCAGGCTGCGGCAATGGCGGCAGTTCAATTCTGGGGGATACAGGTGCGTCATCCGGCAGTAAAGCGATCACCGCTTATTCACTCGACGGCATAGCAGGCACAATCAACGAAGCGGCCAAGACCATCGCTGTGACGGTGCCCAACGGCACCAACGTCACCGCGCTGGTGGCTACCTTCACCACAACCGGTGTCGGCGTCGATGTGGGGGCGACAGTGCAAACCAGCGCAGTCACCGCGAACGACTTCACCGGTCCGGTGGCGTACATCGTCACCGCGGGCGACGCGACCACGGCGACTTACACCGTCACTGTGACTGTTGCCTCTGCCACAGCCAAAGCGCTGACCACATTCTCCTTCGCCGGGTACACCGGCGCAACGGGTGTGATCAACGAAACGGCCAAAACCATCGCCGTGACGGTTCCCAACGGCACCAACGTCACCGCGCTGGTGGCGACCTTCGCTTCCACCGGAGTCAGCGTCAAAGTGGGCGCGGCAGTACAAACCAGCGCAGTCACCGCGAACGACTTCACCGGCCCGGTGGTGTACATCGTCACCGCGGGCGACGCGACCACGGCGACTTACACCGTCACTGTGACTGTTGCCTCTGCCACAGCCAAAGCGCTGACCACATTCTCCTTCGCCGGGTACACCGGCGCAACGGGTGTGATCAACGAAACGGCCAAAACCATCGCCGTGACGGTTCCCAACGGCACCAACGTCACCGCGCTGGTGGCGACCTTCGCCACCACGGGCACGATAGTCAAAGTGGGTGCGGCAGTGCAAACCAGCGCGGCTACCGCGAACGACTTCAGTGCACCGGTGGTCTATCAAGTGACGGCGGCGAATGCATCAACCGTCAACTACACCGTCACCGTCACGGTGGCAGCGAGCTCCGCCAAAGCGATCACCGCATATTCCTTACTCGGGGTTTCCGGTGTGATCGATGAAGCGCTCAAGACCATCGGCGTCACTGTGCCGAGCGGCACCGATGTCACGGCACTGGTGGCGACATTCACCACGACAGGGGCAAATGTAAAAGTCGGTGCAGCGGTGCAGACCAGCACTGCCACACCAAATGACTTCACTGCCCCCGTGGTCTACACAGTGACGGCAGGCGATACCACAACGGCGGACTATACTGTCACCGTGATTTTTGCTGTGGCAAATCCGACTCCGCCAGTCCTCGGCGAAGCCGGCAGGTTTGTGATTCTGGGTAACCAGGCTGTCACCATGACGGGTGCCACCGCGATCAGTAACGGGGATATCGGCATCACGCCCGCCGCCCGTACGTTCATCACAGGCTTCACCCCAACAGGTCCGGCGGGTGACTTTACCGAGCTTACCGGTGAGACCTGGGCAGGTATGGCATCGACGTCCTATGCGCCTGCTGATGCGAATCCTGCGCCGTACCCCTATCCGTTGCACTATGCCTTGCCGCATGCGGTATGGACGACGACGGGGGCGATGCTGACTCAGGCCAGTACTGACTTGGGAATTGCCAATACCTTCCTGAATGCGGATCCGAACCCGACTGCACCGACTCAGGTTTTGCCTATAGAGCTGGGAACGCTGACCTTGACGCGGGGTGTCTACAAGACCGCATCCAACGTCGGTATCACAACTGGAACGCTTACGCTCGATGCACAAGGTGATCCGAACGCGGTGTTCATCTTTGTGATCGGTGGCACGCTGACTACCGGCGCCCCCGGCGGCAGTATCGTGCTGGCTAATCAAGCACAGGCCAAGAACGTCTTCTGGACAACGGGTGGAGTCACGACGATCGGAGCTGGCACCATTTTCTACGGCAGCGTATTTGCTGCGACACAAGTCAATGTGCTTTCGGGTGCTCAAATTACAGGTAGCCTGTACGGAATAACAGATCGGGTTACCTTGATTGCAGATACCGTTACCAAAGCCCAGTAAGACGCAGCAGGAGTTGTAACGCAGTGATTAAAAGGCCGTCGCAAGACGGCCTTTTTTCGTCCCAAAAATATTTTGTCTATGTTCGCTATCGAACGGAGCATCAGCAGCGAACAGAGGATAAACACTATGCGAGAGAAGCATGTCTTCGTGTCATCGGATGTGACGTGGTATCGCGGCGAATGAACAGGAATTGACTGGAAATATTTGCAATACGCAGTGCCCGCAGAAGTAGACCAGATCAATAGGGGGCTTCTCGGGATCAATCAAAGGAGCAAGAAATGGAAATTTCACACAATATTTTTCAACCGCTCAAGTGGCTGGCGGCGTTGCTGCTGGTGGCATCTGCGGCAGGTTGCGGTGGCGGTCAAAGTCCCATCCTGGGCGAAGGTGGCGGGCCTTTGTCGGCCACGCTGACCGATACCTCGCGACCACTCGTATCGCTTACTGTCCCGGCCAACGCTGGCACAGTCGCAGCCGGTGCATCGATCACGGCCACATTCAATGAGAAGATGGACCCGGTATCCATTACCGCCGCAGCAACGTTCACCGTCAAGGAGAGCGTCAGCGGCAATAACGTGGCAGGTGCTCCGGTCAGCTACAACGTGAACAACCGCACCGCTGTCTTCAAGCCAACGGTAGCGTTGACACCGGCGCTGGACTACACCGCAACGATCACGACAGCTGCGACCGACCTGGCCGGTAACGGTCTGGCCGGGGTGACTGCTACACCGAATGTGGAGAATAGCCGGGTTTGGACGTTCACCGTCGCCGCAGCCGAGTCGGTTCCGCCTACCGTGACGCTGACCTCGCCGATCGATGTGGCGTCCGGCGTTGCCCTCAACAGCTCCATCAATGCGACCTTCAGCGAAGCGATGGATCAGGCAACGATCACGACCGCCTCTTTCACTTTGCAAGAGACCACAGGGCCGGGACCGCAATTGAGTGGAACCGTCGTGTATGACCCGCTGACCAGGATTGCCACCTTTAACCCGACAGGCAATCTCTTGCCCAATACGCAGTACACCGCCACAGTGAGCGCAGTGGCGGCGGACTTGTCCGGCAATCTGTTGGTTGTTCCGGCAGTAGGCGGCTTGCCTAAACCGAATCCCTGGACATTCACCACAGGTACGGCCCTTGCACCGGGGGCGGTTGCGCTGGGTTCGACATCCACCTTCGGCATCATGGCGACATCCGCCATCACCAGTACGGGAAACTCCATCATCAACGGGGATGTGTCGCTGGATCCCGGTACATCGATGACGGGTTTTCCGCCGGGAATCATCAACGGGTCCATCCATGTGAACGACACCGTGTCGGCACAAGCCAGAAACGATCTGCTGAGTGCGTATAACTTCGCCAAGAGCCTGCCAATTGGAACCACCATCTCGGCCGGTGCCGATCTGGGATCGGCCGGTCTGTATCCGGCCGGCATGCCGCCGGGTACCTATACTTCGGGTAGCACGATGCTGGTCTCCTCGCCGCTCACACTCGATGCAGGCGGAGATGCGAATGCTGTCTGGGTGTTCCAGATCGGTTCTTCCTTGACCACGACAGCAAGCGTCACGCTGGTGAACGGGGCGCAGGCCAAGAACGTGTTCTGGGTACCCACCGAGGATGCAACGATCGGAGTGGGTTCGATATTCGAGGGCACCATCATTTCCGGTCGTGATGTCACCGCAGTGACAGGTGCAACCATCAATGGACGCATCCTGGCAGGTGCCATCACCGCCGGCACCATCGCTTTGCAAGCCAGTGTCGTGAACGTCCCAGCCCCTTGACTCGCAATGCTTTCGGAAACTATTCGTAAAAGCCATTAATTGGAGAACAACATGAAAAACACCAGGAAATTCGTAAAAGTATTGGGCGCAATCGGTCTGGCGGGATTCGCCGTGATGAACAGTCCGGCAGCGGTTGCCAATGAAGATGAAGGTTGGCTGATCGGAGCCAGTATCGGACAGTCTACGTCTAATATCGACGAAGACCGGATTAGAGCGAATCTGATCGGTACGGGATTGACAGCGGCCACATTCGAAAACGATGAAAATAACACGGCCTTCAAACTGTTCGGCGGATACAAGTTCAACCGCTATTTCGCGCTGGAAGGTGGATATTTCGATCTGGGGCAATTCGGCTATACGGCGACCACGCTTCCGGCAGGCTCGCTGATCGGCAACATCAAGCTCAAAGGCATCAACTTCGATGCGGTCGGCATGTATCCAATCAACGACAAGTTCTCGGTATTTGGGCGTGTTGGCTTGCAGTACGCCGAAGCAAAAGATACGTTCGCCAACACGGGGGCAGTCGCAAACCCGCTGGATGCCAACCCGAGCAAGAATGCCGCCGGTCTGAAAGCCGGTCTGGGCTTGCAATACGACTTCACGCCTGCGCTGGCGATGCGACTCGAAGGCGAGCGCTACCGTATCGATGACGCGGTGGGCGGCAAGGGTGACATCGATATGTTGTCCCTGGGGCTGGTCTATCAGTTCGACAAAGAGAAGCCGACACCCGTCAAGCAGGCTGCAGCCGCACCGGCCGTGGCTCCCGCCCCCGTCGTGGTCATCGTGCCGGTGAAGGTGCAGGAATATTGCACCATTCTGGACTTCCAGTTCGAGATCAAGCAGGACGACATACAGCGCGAGGAGAAAGAGAAGCTCGCGGTGGTGGGCACGTTCATGAAGAAATATCCGAAGGCCACGGCCGTGATCGAAGGCCATTCCGACAATGTCGGGGCGAGCGAATACAACCAGAAGCTTTCCGAGCGGCGCGCGCAGAGCGTGGTCGATTATCTGGTCAATGATCTAAAGATCGACGCATCGCGTCTTACCGCCATCGGCTATGGCGACACGCGCCCCATCGCGGACAACAACACACGGGAAGGCCGGCAGGCAAACCGTCGTATCGGTGCTGTCATCGCCTGTGCCACTGACTATGCGGGTCTCAAGGTCGCACCGGCCCGTTTCACGGTAGCGATGGAGGTCGGCTTCGATTCCCTGAGATCCGAAGTCAAGCCTGAATACTTCGATGAACTGGGCAGGGTCTCCGAGTTCCTGCGCGCGAACCCGACTGTCACGGCGACGGTGGAAGGCCATGCGGCCATGTTCGACGGGGCCGGCAAGGACCAGGCGCGCGTCTCTGCTAAAGATGCGATGGCGCTCTCGCAGCGTCGTGCCCAGAGCGTGGTGAACTATCTTGTGGACAAACGCGGGGTGTCGCGTTCGCGTCTTTCCACCTCGGCGTTCGGCCAGACACGCCGCGTCTCCTACGGCACCTCGGCTGAAGGTCGGCAAGAGAACCGTCGCGTCAACATCATCTTCAATTACGCAAAAAGATGAACGGCAGCTTCGGCATCTCGCCGAAGCTGTTTGAATGAAACAAACAAAAAGAAAAGGAAATGCAATGAGCGCCTCAAAAAATATTCTGACCATCACCGCCGCGATGTTCCTGGTGGCGGGCGTGGTCGCCTGTGACAAACCCGGCCCGGCCGAATCGGCCGGCAAAAGCATCGACCAGAAGGTCGATCAAATGGGCGACAAGATCGAAAAAGCGGGCAACAGCGCCGCGGACACCATGTCCCATGAAGGCGAAAAAGCCGGGATCGCCATCGACGATACGGGCATCACTGCAAAAGTCAAAGCCGCCATCCTCGCCGAGCCCGGCTTGAAGACTTTGCAGATCAGCGTCAAGACGATCAACGGCATTGTGACCCTGTCCGGCTCGGTCGGCACCGCGGCGAACCGTGACACGGTCGAAGGTCTGGCAGGCGCAGTAGCCGGTGTCAGCCGTGTGAAGAACGATCTGGTCGTCAAGAAATAAATCGAACCATCACTCAAGGACGGAGCACATCATGAATATCCAGGAAACCTACAAACAGAAACGGGCCGCCCAATTGAAAGAATGGGGTGCGCAGCTCAATCTGCTCGAAGCCAAAGCGGAGAATGTCAGCGCAGACTTGAAGGTGACGCATGCCGAAGCCATGCAGGCATTGCGTGTGAAGCAGCGGACTGCCTCCGAGAAACTGCAGGAGATGGGTAGCGCCAGTGCCGAAGCGTGGGATGACGTCAAAGCGACCGCCGACAAAGTTTGGGACGATCTGAAGAGCGGTATGTCAGATGCGCATGCAAAGTTCAAATGATGCAGTCTGCGCCGCGCGGCTGATCCCATTAAGGAAAATCGCATGATGGATTTGAAACTCGCACTGATCTTGCTGCTATCCACGCTTGCGGCAGTGTTCATCGCGCAGAACGTCGCACCGGTGGAAGTTGGCTTCCTCTATTGGACCGCCACCACATCCAGAGCGATGCTGATCTTCTTCACCCTGTTGCAGGGCTTCGTGCTGGGTTGGTTCATGCACGGATTCATGCTGCACAGAAAGAACAGGCATCGGGTGTATCTGCCCTGATTACGCGTCATGTTTTGAACCAAAATATTAAGGAGAAGTAAATGAATAATCGATTCGTGCGTATGACCAGCCGTTTACTGATCGCCTGTATGCTGAGTTTGAGCCTGCCTATGCAGGCAGCTTATGCCGGAATGATAGGCGTCGACCAAATCGCCCAAGCGGAGCAGCTGCAAAGCCAGCGCGACCGCATCAAGTCTTTCCTCGATCGCGAAGATGTCGTCAAGGCGATGCAGGCGCAAGGCCTTGAAGCAGGCACTGCCCAATCCCGCGTCGATGCATTGACCGACCAGGAAGTGCAGCAAGTCGCGGGCAAGATAGACACGCTTCCCGCAGGCGGGGATATCCTCGGCATCCTGTTCACGATCTTTATCGTGTTGCTGGTGACCGACATCTTGGGATTCACCAAAGTGTTCCCGTTCACACGCTCGGCCAGGTAGGTCAATCACGCCGTGCAAATAGCGTCCGCCTGATCGCGGGCGCTATTCCATTTTTCGGCCTGCCGTGCTGCGTGCCTCCCCGCGGGCGCGCAGCTGCCGCAGCCGATCATCGCGGCACTGGTCCGATGCGGAAGTTAGTTGCGGGCAATATCCCAGGGCAAGCACCGTGCAAAAACGCTTCGAACAGATAGCCAAACTCTCCGCCGTATTCGTATTGATGGCGGGATCCTTCATCGTGATGCGGCCGTTCCTGGTTGCGGCGCTGATGGCGGCGGTGGTGTGTATTTCCAGCTGGCCCGCCTATGAATGGCTGTTGCGGTGTTTCAAGGGGCACAGGAACTGGGCGGCGACCAGCATGACGTTTGCGCTGGTGCTCGTCGTCATCCTGCCCCTCGCGCTCGTGGCCTACAGCCTCAGCGACAACGTGATGGCCATCTATGGGTATATCAGCGAGATCGTCCGCAGCGGGCCGGTGGAACCGCCGGTATGGGTCTCCCGGCTGCCGGTGATCGGCACTTCCGCGCATGACTATTGGCACACGCTGGCATCGAACCAGAACGAGATGACGGCCCTCACTGATCGCATATTGGTCCCCGCCAAGGAAATACTGATCGCCAGCAGCACCGTGCTGGGGCAGGGCGTAATCGAAATGAGTCTGGCCACTTTCATCTGCTTTTACTTCTATCGTTACGGCATCGAATTGATGCGCTTCCTCGACGGCGTGATGGCCCACGTGATCGGCCCGCAGGCGCAGGACATCACCATGATCATCGTCAACACGGTACGCAGCGTGATGTACGGGCTGCTCGGAACCTCGCTGGCGCAAGGAATCGTCGCGATCATAGGTTTTTTGATCGCGGGCATCCCCGCAGCACTGATGCTCGGATTCGCCACGGCCGTGCTGGCTCTGGTGCCGGTGGGGCCGCCGCTGCTGTGGGGGGGGGCCGCGATCTGGCTGCTGATGCAAGGCGACATCGGCTGGGCGTTGTTCATGCTTGCCTGGGGCATGCTCCTGATTAGCGGCGTGGACAACATGCTGCTGCCGCTGCTCTTGAGTCGTGGCAGCGACATGCCGTTCATCGTGCTGTTGCTCGGCGTCTTCGGCGGTGTGATGGCATTCGGCCTCGTGGGTGTCTTCA
>WOYI011198619.1_pt1 | contig 29626 bp, 27 predicted proteins | sample 6423411 | NCBI WGS metagenome assembly WOYI01 (sample SAMN13441803, study PRJNA592873) | oil field metagenome | biome: oil field; feature: oil-well bore; material: oil-contaminated soil; isolation source: oil-contaminated soil from oil-well borehole | place: Germany: Wietze | collected 2016-10-18 ...
CCGGGATAATATCGTTCAATCCGTCCTCAAGACGGTCGATGGGATCGTCGTTGGGGGAGAGGGGTGGCTCTTCAAGGTTGTTCTGGGGGATGTAGCTGAGTAGCTTGCGGATCAGCTTCATGCCATCCTCTTCCGTCTGTACCTGGAATTGGGATACACCTGATTTGGAGGAGTGTACAGAGGCACCACCCAGCTGCTCCTGTGTCACATCTTCACCGGTGACGGTTTTAACCACCTTGGGACCGGTGAGGAACATGTAGGAGGTACCCTGTGACATGATGATGAAGTCGGTGAGTGCCGGTGAGTAAACCGCACCGCCGGCGCAGGGGCCGAAGATGCCGGAGATCTGGGGAATCACACCCGATGCCAGGATGTTGCGCTGGAAGATCTCGGCGTAGCCGGCCAGGGCATTGACACCCTCCTGGATGCGGGCACCGCCTGAGTCGTTGATGCCAATCAGTGGGGCTCCCATCTTCATGGCCTGGTCCATCACCTTGCAGATCTTCTGTGCCTGCATCTCGGAGAGGGATCCGCCGGAAACGGTGAAATCCTGTGCGAAAATGTAAACCAGACGTCCTTCGATGGTGCCGTAACCGGTCACAACGCCGTCACCCAGGAACCTGGTTTTTTCCATGCCGAAGTTATAGCAGCGATGTTCCACGAACATGTCGAACTCTTCGAAGCTGCCCTCGTCAAGCAGCATGGCAATGCGTTCGCGTGCCGTATATTTGCCTTTCAGGTGTTGTGATTCGATTCTCTTTTCACCCCCTCCTAAGCGTGCTTTTTCGCGTAGTTGGATAAGCTCTTTTACTTTCTCGAGTTGGTTGCTCATATGAATGTAGTTATAATGAAATGTGAATTTGGATGTTGCGGTTGTTGGCCTGTTGTTGGGAGAACAGTTACTCAGGATGTTCGCACAGCTCTGTCAGCACGCTGCCGGTCGATTTGGGGTGTAGGAAAGCGATGTTCAGTCCTTCGGCACCGCCGCGCGGCTCCTGGTCGATCAGGCGTACCCCCTTTTGCTCCATCTCCCTGAGGGCTTCGCTGATATTCCTGGTGGCATAGGCGATGTGGTGAATTCCTTCCCCTCTTTTTTCAATGAACCTGGCAATGGTGCTCTCCTCGCTGGTGGGCTCCAGTAGTTCTATCTTGGTCTGGCCGACCATGAAAAAGGCGGTTTTCACCTTCTGATCTTCCACATTTTCAATGTTGTAGCATTTCAAACCCAGGATCCCTTCGTAGTATGGAAGCTGCTCTTCGATGCTCTTCACCGCGATGCCGATGTGTTCAATATGTGTTATTTCCATTATTATATATAAATAATTGATTAATTTGTCTATAAACTACAAAAGTACCGCTTTCAATTCGGAAAATATGTTAAACAAGAATAATTATTTTCCATTGACCCGATAGTCAGTTTTGTCAGATCGATGAGATCCGTAGCACCTCAAGCAGTTCTTCGCTGATCTCCCGTTCCTTGCGGATGGCCCTCTTAAAGGGTACATAATCGATCTCGTTTTCACGAATCCCGATCATCACGTTCCGTTGATTTTCCAACAGTGCCTGAATGGCTGCTATTCCCATGCGGCTGGCCAGGATACGATCCTGTGCCGAGGGTGAGCCGCCCCGTTGGAGATGACCGAGAATGGAAACACGCACATCATATTGCGGATACTCCGTCTTCACACGTTCGGCCAGTTTAATGGCTCCTCCGGTCACCTCACTCTCGGTGACAAGCACCATGCTGCTGTTCTTCGACTTACGAAATCCCTGCTCAATCAGCTCGGCTAACTGGTCTTTCTCGATGCTTATCTCGGGGATGATAGCAGCTTCTGCTCCCGAAGCGATGGCGCTGTTCAGTGCCAGGTAACCGCAGTTACGTCCCATCACTTCCACAAAAAACAGACGTTCGTGGGAAGTGGCCGTATCGCGTATTTTGTCCATCGATTGCATGATGGTGTTCAGGGCTGTATCGTAGCCAATGGTGGTATCTGTGCCGTTAAGGTCGTTGTCGATGGTTCCGGGAAGCCCTACCACAGGGATGTTGTATTCGTTGGCAAATATGCCTGCTCCGGTGAGAGAACCGTCGCCCCCGATCACGATCAATGCTTCTATCCCGTGTTTCTGCATGTTTTCGTAAGCGAGCCTGCGCCCTTCCACGGTCATAAACTCTTTCGAACGGGCTGTCTTCAAGATGGTACCTCCCCGTTGAATGATATTGCTGACACTATTGGTTTTGAATTCTGTAATTTCGTCTGAAATAAGACCTTTGTACCCCCTGTAGATGCCGTAAACACGCATGCCGTTCGAGATCCCTGCACGTGTCACCGCACGAATGGCGGCATTCATGCCCGGGGCGTCACCTCCTGAAGTGAGTACTCCTACGCTTTTGATGTTCGATTCCATAGTGATTGTTATCTGTTAGTGAGATTGCAGGTTACCTGCCTGATAACCCTCAAATCAACAAGCCGCAAAGATACATTATTTTTAGTGATGGCACAAAAAAAGCTGCTTCAAAAAGCAGCTCTTTCCGGTTGTGCATGAGGCATCATCTTCGTGAGTGTTTCTGCCACCGCCTCCATCTGCCATTGGGGGGTAGAGGTGGCACCACAGATACCGATGCTGATGCCGTCACGGAGCCACGCCGGATTTACCTCTTCGGGGCTGTGAATCAGGTATGAGTTGGGGTTCCTGCTCATACATTCGTTGAAGAGCACCTTGCCGTTAGAGCTCTTTTCACCGGCAATAAAAATGATCAGATCATGGCTTGCCGCAAACTCCCGGATATGGGGTACCCGGTTGGACACCTGCCTGCAGATGGAATCGTTGAATAAGAAAGTTGCTCCCTCCTCCATCCGGGCTTTGATCAATTCACCGATCTCGTAAAAGCCATCCAACGGCTTGGTGGTTTGCGAGAAAAGGCTGATGTCGCGAGAGAAGTCAAGCTTGTCGATCTCCTCCTTGCTTTCGATGATGATGGCCGACTCGCGGGTCTGTCCCATCAACCCCTTTACCTCGGCATGTCCTCTCTTGCCGTAGATCACGATCTGGATTCCCTTGTCTGCACCCTGTTCATATTTCTTACGGATCTTTTTCTGGAGTCCCAGTACTACGGGGCAGGAGGCATCGATCAGCTCGATGTTGTTCTGACGCGCTATCTCATAGGTGCTGGGCGGTTCGCCGTGTGCACGAAGCAGCACCTTCACATTTTTCAGCTCTTTCAGCTGTTCATGGTCGATGGTGATCATTCCCATCTTTTCCAGCCGCTTCACCTCTATGCTGTTGTGGACGATGTCGCCCAGGCAGTAGAGGGTTCCATCTTTTTTCAGTTCCTCCTCAGCACGGGTGATCGCTTTGGCTACGCCAAAGCAACAACCTGACTGCCGGTCTATCTCAATTTTTTTCATTGTTTGCTGTGATTTTGTTATACATATCAAGTGCCCACTGCAGCTGTTCATCGATGCCGATGTGCGAATTGTCCAGCTCGAAGGCATCATCGGCCTTTCTCAATGGGCTTTCAGCACGCGTGGTGTCACGCAGGTCACGCTCTTTCACGTTCGCCAGTACTTCCTCAAAGAGCGGTTCCTCACCTCTGGCTTTCATCTCATCAAAACGGCGCCGGGCACGTACCTCGGGTGAGGCGGTGAGAAACAGTTTCAACTCTGCATCGGGAAAGACCACCGTGCCGATGTCGCGACCATCCATTACCACTCCTTTTTCTTTGCCCATAAGCTGCTGCTGGCGTACCAGCTCGCGCCGCACGAAGGGGAGGGCGCTGATGCGGCTGGCACCATTGGCTGCTTCAAGGGTGCGGATCTCCCGCTCTACGTTCTCACCGTTGAGATAGGTTTCCTGTTCCCCGCGGGCATTGGTTTTGAAGGTGATAACCATGTCGGAGATATGCTTCTGCAACTGCTCCCCGTTGATCTCTTCCGGGGTGAGCCATCCATTGCGGAGGGCATAGAGTGCAACGGCACGGTACATGGCGCCGCTGTCGATATAGGTGTATCCCAGTTTCTTCGCCAGCCCTTTGGCGATGGTGCTCTTGCCACACGAGGAGAAGCCGTCGACGGCGATGTTGATTTTTTTCTGCTGCATTGTATGACTCCGTTACCTGCATAAACACGCCACAAAGATAGATTGTTTTTCGTTGAAGTTCATTTAACAGATGGAAACAGCATGCAAATAAGAGCTGCAACCACCGGTTGTAGCTCTTATTTGCAGAGGGTTCACGAAAGAAGTGAAAGCTGATTACGCCTCCAGAAAGTTGGGATAGAGGTAATTGGTTGCCGGCACGAAAGTTTCCTTGATGCATTGCGGTGAAACCCAGCGCAGCAGGTTGAAGACCGAGCCGGCCTTGTCGTTGGTGCCCGATCCGCGTCCTCCGCCAAAAGGTTGTTGGTCCACCACGGCGGCGGTGGGCTTGTCGTTGATGTAGAAATTGCCGGCGGTGTGCATCAGCCGGGTGGTCATCCGCTCGATGCGTGACCTGTCGGAAGAGAAAATAGCCCCTGTCAGTGCATAGTTGGTCGTGGTGTCGAGGATCTCCATGGTCTCCTCCAGCTTACCTGGTTCATAGAGGTAAACGGTGAGGATGGGGCCGAACAGCTCCTCCCGCATGGTGATGTAGTCCGGCTTTTTCGCCAGGATCACCGTAGGCTGAATGAAGTAACCCTCCGACTTGTCATAGCTGCCACCACAGACGATCTCCGCATCGGGAGAGGCCTTGGCAGCGTCGATCACGGCTGCCAGCTTGTCGAACGACTCCTCGTCGATCACAGCGTTCACAAAGTTGCTGAAATCCTCCACGACACCCGTCCTGATCGTTGCCAGGTCGTCACTCACATACTGCTTCACCTCCTCCCAGAGGTTGGTGGGGATGTAGGCGCGGGAGGCAGCTGAACATTTCTGACCCTGGTACTCGAAAGCACCCCGGGTGATGGCGGTGGCCACCTGTTTGGGGTTGGCGGTCTCGTCGGCCAGGATGTAATCCTTGCCGCCGGTTTCACCCACGATGCGGGGGTAGGACTTGTAGTGGCCGATCTTGCTGGCGATGGTGCCCCACATACCGTTGAAGACTGCTGTCGAGCCGGTGAAGTGGAGGCCGGCGAACTCGCGGTGGTTGAACACCACCTCGGCCGCCTCCCGGCCATCGGCATAGACCAGGTTGATCACCCCGTCGGGGAGTCCGGCCTCCTGTAGCACCTCCATGATGAGGTGTGCCGACCAGACAGCTGTCTTGGAGGGCTTCCACACCACCGTGTTGCCCATCAGGGCAGGGGCGCCTCCCAGGTTCCCGGCGATGGAGGTGAAGTTGAAGGGTGTGAGAGCGAAGATGAACCCTTCCAGCGGCCGCCACACCATCCTGTTCCATATCCCGGGGGAGGAGTTGGGCTGCATCCGGTAGATCTCATACATGTTCTTCACGTTGTAACGGTAGAAATCCACCAGCTCACACACTGCGTCGATCTCCGACTGGTAGGCGTTCTTCGACTGGCCGATCATGGTCACCGCGTTGAAAGTAGTGCGATAGGGGCCGGCAATCAGCTCGGCCGCCTTCAGGAAGATGGCTGCACGGCTCTCCCAGTTCATCGCCTCCCAGGCTGGTTTGGCTTTCAGCGCTGCATCGATGGCCATCTGCAGATGATTTTTATCGCCCTGGTGGTAGTGCCCCAGCAGATGCCGGTGGTTATGCGGGGGACGGATATTCTGCAGGTTACCGGTGCGCACCTCTTTACCGCCGATAATCATGGGGAGGTCAAGCCCTCCTCTGTTCAGCTCTTCCAGTTTTTGCTTCAATGCTTTTCTTTCGGGTGACCCCGGTGCATAACTCTTCACCGGTTCGTTCCTCACTTCGGGTAGTTGATAGATTCCTTTAGACATAATGGTTTTGTTTGTGGTTTATCGATGTTACAAATATATTTAATTTTGGCGGATAAGAACTGTTTCCGGATTAATTTTTGGAATTTCCCCGTTGCTTCACAAAGCGTAGCAGGTTTATTTTGGTAAAAGTACTCCGGATTCCTTTTTTTATTATTTTTGTAGCATATCTCTAATTACTTTACAAGCATACATGCATTCAGGAAAAACCAACCTCCCCGATTTCAGCAACACGGAAATCGCTTTTCGTGATCAATCAAACAGCAGCCTGTGGCAGGCATACCAGCTCTTTCGGGTGATGAACCATAAACCGTTGGTATGGATGGGCAAACATCTGGTAAAGATCTCCCTGGGTCTGCATCTTCCGGTTAAAGGCTTCATTCGCAAAACCATCTATCGCCATTTCGTGGGGGGAGAATCGATTGCCGACTGCAGCAAAACCATCGATCGCCTGGCAGAGCGTAATGTGTTGTCTATTCTTGACTATGCGCTGGAGGGAGAGGAGTCGGATGAGGTGTTTGATGCTACCTGTAGCGAGGTGATTCGTACTGTTGAGTATGCACACCACAACAAAAATGTTCCTTTCAGTGCTTTCAAGATCACCGGTCTGGCCCGTTTTGACCTGTTGGAGAAAGTGAGTGCGCGGTTGCCGCTCACGGATGAGGAGCAAACAGCGTTTAAAAAGGTAGAAGAGCGGGTCGGGTCCATCTTCCGCCGCGGGTATGAACTGGGTGTTCCGATACTGATTGATGCTGAGGAGAGTTGGATCCAGCCGGTGGTGGATGAGATGGTAATGCGGCTGATGGCGAAGTACAACCGGGAAAGAGCCATCGTACAGAACACCTACCAGATGTACCGTCACGACAGCATTGCCCGAATCAGGGAGCATCACCGGATGGCACTGGAGGGTGGTTTTCGCTTTGGTTTGAAGATCGTGAGGGGGGCATACATGGAGAAAGAACGGGCGCGAGCCGCCGAGAAAGGGTATCCCTCACCCATTCAGCCGGACAAGGCTGCCACCGACCGGGATTTCGATGCCATCATCCATTATTTCATGGAACATCACAACACCATCGATTTCATGGTGGCCACTCACAACGAGGCGAGCTCGTTGTTGCTGGCTTCACTGATCGACGCTGCCGGACTACCGCGCAATCATCGCGGTATCTTTTTCTCCCAGCTCTATGGCATGAGCGACCACATCACTTACAACCTGGCGGAGATGGGTTATAATGTGGCGAAATATGTTCCCTATGGAGCGGTGAGGATCATGATGCCCTACCTGTTCCGACGTGCCGAAGAGAACTCATCGGTGAAAGGGCAGACCAGTCGCGAGCTGAAGATGATCCGGGAGGAGATCCGGCGGAGGAAGCTCGTTGATTCATTGATTGGCGGATCAAAGTGAAACAAAGATCCCGATTGATTGGGATCAGCACATCCTCAGATCATTATTTCACCTCCCAGACGTTAGGAGAAGAAAGCAGGAATTCGGTGAACGATTTCTTCGGGCTTTTTTGCTGTACCTCTGCGATCTGCTGCTCATAGTCTTTTTCATAGGAAGGAGCCTTTACGCTGCGGATCACCCCCAGTGCTACCGGCAGATCGTTGGCGTTTTCCATCAGTGCAAGCTTCATGTGCAGGGTATTGTCGTTCGTGGTGGCATCATGTACCAGTACATCGTCAAGGCTGTAGCCATCCTCACCAATGGTCACAGCTTTGAGGTTCCATCCCTCAAGCACCAGTCCCTTTTCATTGTCCTTGCCGAAGAGCATCTTCTCTCCATGTCGCAGGGTGATGGTGTTATCGGCTTTCCAGGATCGATCACTGATCTTATTGTGGATGCCATCGTTGAAGATGACGCAGTTCTGCAGCAGCTCCACCACCGAGGTACCCTTGTGGCGTGCAGCCTCCACCATCACCTCCACCTGGGTCTTCATGTCCACGTCGATGGCACGGGCAAAGAATGTGCCCCTTGCTCCAAAAGTGAGCTCTGCCGGACGGAACGGATCTTCCACGGTGCCATAGGGTGATGATTTGGAGACGAATCCCCTGGATGAGGTGGGAGAGTATTGTCCCTTGGTGAGCCCGTAAATCTTGTTGTTGAACAACAGGATATTGATGTCCACGTTGCGGCGGACAGCATGGATGAAGTGATTGCCGCCAATGGCGAGCGAGTCACCGTCGCCGGTCGCAACCCAGACACTCAGGGCGGGATTGGCTACTTTCACGCCGGTGGCAATGGCTGTCGCACGACCATGGATGCTGTGGAACCCGTAGGTGTTCATGTAGTAGGGCAGTCGCGATGAGCAGCCGATACCGGAGATCACCGCCGTATTGTGCGGGTCGAGGTTCAGCTCTGCCAATGCTTTGTGCAGGCAGGTCAGGATGGCATAGTCGCCACAACCGGGACACCAGCGCACGGCATTTTCACTCTTGTAATCTTTCGCGAGATATTTCTGATATTTTATTTCTGTTACTTCCATACTGTTATTCTTCCATCATTTGGGTAAAGGCTTCCACCATTTCGCTCACCTTGAAAGGTTGTCCCTCTACCTTGTTGTACTTATGAATCACATTCAGATCAGGGAACTTACCATTCAGATAATGGGCAAACTGACCGTTGTTCTGTTCGGCAACAATGATTCTGTTGTACCGTCGCAACAGATCGTGGCTGTTGATAGGGAGGGGGGAGATGTGCCGGAAGTGGGTATAGGCCACTTTCTTCCCTTTGTCATGCAAGCGCAGCATGGTCTCCAGCAGGTGACCATAGGTGCCGCCCCATCCTACAATCAGCGTGTCGGCATCGGGATCGCCCATTACCTCCTGCTCCGGTATGAAGCGGGCGATGTGATCGATCTTCTGCTGCCGGATATTGACCATCCGTTGGTGGTTCTCCGGGTTGGAGGAGATGACACCGGTGAGCTGATCCTTTTCCAGACCACCGATGCGATGCATATATTTTGGTGTGCCGGGCACACCCCAGTACCTGACGAGTGTATCCTCGTTGCGCATGAACGGTTTCCAGTCACCCGCGTCACCCTTGAAGTGCTTCTGTACATAGGGGGGGTTGATCTCCGGATAGCTTTCCATATCGGGGATCTTCCATGCCGATGAGCCGTTGGCGATGTAACCATCGGTAAGCAGGATCACCGGTGTCATGTGTTCCAGCGCAATCTTTGCAGCTGCAAAGGCGCACTCGAAGCAGTCGGTGGGCGATGCGGCAGCCATCACCACCAGGGGGCTCTCGCCGTTGCGACCGTAGAGAGCCTGATTCAGGTCGGCCTGCTCACTCTTGGTGGGCATCCCGGTGGAGGGGCCACTTCGCTGCACGTCAATCACCACCAGCGGCAGCTCGGTCATCACCGCCAGTCCCAGCGCTTCACTTTTGAGTGCCAGCCCGGGTCCCGAGGTGGAGGTGGCTGCCAGGCTGCCAGCAAAGGCGGCACCAATGGAGGAGGTGATCCCCGCGATCTCATCTTCCATCTGCAATGCTTTCACACCGAAATCCTTTCTCTTGGAGAGTTCCTGCAGGATGTCGGTAGCCGGGGTGATGGGGTAGGAGCCCAGGAAGAGCTGCAACCCCGCTTTCTCGGCGGCTGCGATCAGTCCGTAGGCGGTAGCGGTATTGCCGTTCACATCGGTATAGAATCCCCTGGAGGCTTCCACCGGTTCGATTCGATAGGTGGAGGCCGTCAGGTGTATGTTGTTTCCGTAGTTATAACCGTCGGTGAGTGCCTTGATGTTGGCTTCCACGATTTTCGGTCGTTTGGCAAACTTCTGTTCCAGCAGCTTGTCGGCGATCTCCAGCGGTCGGTTGAAGAGCCAGCAGACGATGCCCAGGGCAAACATGTTCTTGCAGCGAAGCATCTCCTTGTTTTCGAGTCCCGATCCCTCGAGAGATGATTTGGTCAGGGAGGTGATGGCTACCCCTATCGGCTGTATATGCTCCAGGTTGAGCTCCTCAAAGGGATCTTGTGTGTTGAACAGTGCCTTGTCAAGATCTTTCTTCTGAAAGGAGTCGGTGTCGAAGAGCACAATTGATCCTTTTTTCAGGTAGGGCGCATTCACTTTCAGCGCTGCCGGGTTCATCGCCACCAGTACATCTGTTTTGTCGCCTGAGTTGTACACATCTTTCGCGCCGATGCGTACCTGAAATCCGGATACACCGTGCAGTGATCCCTGCGGTGCACGTATCTCCGCCGGGAAATCGGGAAAAGTAGCGATCTCGTTGCCGAAGATGGCCGAGAGGGTGGAGAAAAGGGTGCCCGAGAGCTGCATCCCGTCGCCGGAATCACCTGAGAAACGGATGGTTACTTGTTTAATGTCAGTTACGACCGGATTCGTTGGCATATTGGTTGTGGTTGTTTGAGTCGTTTTCACCTTGATTTGTACACAGGGGTCAGCAAACAACATCTGTTTGTTGATCTCTTTCAATGAACCTGCAAAGTAATAAAAGAGTAGCCGAATAAGCAAATAAATTGTCTTGAAAGAGAGCCATGAAAATCAGATGACTCTTTCAATCTTTGCACCCAGCGCATTTAATCTTGAGTCGATCTGCTGATAGCCACGGTCTATCTGGTCGATGTTGTGGATGGTGCTTTTACCTTTGGCACTCATGGCCGCGATCAGCAGAGATATACCTGCACGGATATCGGGAGAGGTCATGGTCATCCCTTTCAGGTGAAACCGGTTGTCGAGCCCGATCACCACTGCCCGGTGCGGATCACAAAGGATGATTTGAGCTCCCATGTCGATCAGCTTGTCCACGAAAAAAAGGCGACTTTCAAACATCTTCTGGTGAATCAGCACACTCCCTTTGGCTTTAGTAGCCACCACCAGCATCACACTCAGCAGATCGGGTGTCAACCCGGGCCAGGGAGCGTCTGCGATGGTGAGGATGGAGCCGTCGATAAACGATTCAATGGTGTAGCCTTCCTGCCGGGGTATGTAGAGATCGTCACCGCGCTGTTCCACCGTGATACCCAACCGGCGGAAGCTTTCGGGGATGATACCCAGGTTGGTTGTTGACGCTCCTTTGATGGTGATCTCCGACGCAGTCATGGCTGCCATGCCGATGAAGCTGCCGATCTCAATCATGTCGGGCAGCAGGCGGTGGCGGCACCCTGACAGTTGTGATACACCCTGTACGGTCAAGCGGTTGGAGGCGATGCCGTCGATGTGTGCGCCCATGCGCACCAGCATGCGGCTCAGTTGTTCCACGTAGGGTTCACAGGCGGCGTTATAGATGATGGTTTCCCCTTCTGCCAGCACGGCAGCCATCAGCAGGTTGGCAGTGCCGGTCACCGATGCCTCATCGAGCAGCACGTAGGTGCCTTTCAGCTTCTCTGTAGTGAGGGTGTAAAGCTGTTTCTGCTCGTTCAGCTTGAGCTCAGCCCCCAGCCTGATGATGCCGTTGAAGTGGGTGTCCAGCCTGCGGCGACCAATCTTGTCACCTCCCGGTCTGGGTACTACCGCTTCACCAAAGCGAGCCAGTAGCGGGCCAATGATCATGATCGATCCGCGCATGGACGCACTCTTCTGCATGAACTCCTGCGAATGGGTGAAAGTGAGGTCAATCGTTTCAGCTTTGAAGGAGTAGGTCTCTTCAGCCAGCTTTTTCACATGCACACCCATGTCGCGTAGCAACTCGATCAGGTTGTTGACATCCAGGATATCAGGGATGTTCTCAATGATCACCTCTTCTTTTGTGAGTAGCGTGGCACAGATCACCTGCAGTGCTTCGTTTTTCGCGCCCTGTGGTCTGATCTCCCCTTGCAGGCTGTGCCCGCCCTCTATGATGAATGATGCCATAATGACACGGTTTTTGTTTACGGGTTATGTTCCTTTTAATAAATCCACTTAATAAATCCACACCTCTGGTTGCAGTGCAACGGCAAACTGCTGCATCACGCTCTGTTGAATCTCTTTCATGAAATCGGATATCTCCTCTCCATTTTCGGTTCCGTAGTTTACGATGATCAGGGAGTGTTTCTCATACACTCCCACCATCCCCTTTCGCTTGCCCTTGTAGCCCGCTTTCTCAATCAGAAAGGCAGCTGAGGTTTTAAAACGCTCCCCGCCCAGGTTATAAACGGGGAGATCGGGCAGGATCACCTGCAGTCGCTCTGTCTCCTCTCTCGACAGAACCGGGTTCTTGAAGAAACTGCCGGCATTGGGTAGTTTTACAGGGTCGGGCAGCTTGCGGGTGCGGATGCGGATGATGGCTTCACGCACCTGCATGAGTGTAGGCGAGGCGATCCCTTGCAGCTCACGGCTGAGATCAACATATTTCTCTTTGTAAACAAATGATTTGTCAAGAGCGAAAGTGACTGAGGTGATGAGGTAACGGCCGGTGCGCTTGAAGATGCTGTCGCGGTAGGCAAATGCACACGCTTCACCATTGAATGCTCTCACCTCACCTGTCTCCATATCAACTGCCCTGACCCGGGTAATCACATCCTTCACTTCGGTGCCATAGGCGCCGATGTTTTGTACCGGGCTTGCGCCCACAGATCCGGGAATCAGCGAGAGGTTCTCCAGACCGGCATATCCTTTTGCAACGCAATATTCCACCAAAGCGTCCCACTCCTCGGCAGCGGCAGCCTCCAGCTCCACACCGCGGTCCGTTTCCTTTACGATCGTGATCCCTTTCATCGCGGGTCTGATAATGAGTCCGTCGAAATCTTTCGTGAAAAAGATGTTGTAGCCGGCACCCAGGATCAGTTTTCTCTCTTGTGGGAAGTTTCTCAATATCCCCGACAGCTCTGTTCCGCTCTCCGGTTCCGCGAAAAGCCTGGCAACCGCTTTCGTTCTGAAAGAGTTGTAGGGTTGTAGCTCTATGTTGTGCCGAATGTTCATGATCCTTTGTAAATGAGAAAGACACAGGGTTTCTTGTGCATCTCGGGCAATGTTCCTTTCCATGCCCGGATGCTTTTGGTGACAATCTGTTCATCCTCGCATGAGATGTTCATGGCGATGCAGAGCTGTGTCTCCGGCTTGCAATGCGTCAGTAAATCCTCTGCCAGCTTATGATTCCGGTAAGGTGTTTCGATAAACAGCTGGGTCTGCTCTTCCTGGTAGGAGCGGGCTTCCAACTGTTTGATTTTCCTTGCCCGCTCACCGGCATCGATGGGCAGATAGCCATGAAAAGCAAAGCTCTGCCCGTTGAAACCGGAAGCCATCACCGCCATCAGGATGGAGGAGGGGCCCACCAGCGGGACAACCCTGTATCCTTTCTGCTGTGCGATGGCCACCACATCTGCCCCGGGGTCGGCCACGGCGGGGCATCCGGCTTCGGAGATCACGCCTACGCTTTCACCCTTTTCCATGGGCAGCAGGTAGTCTGACAGGCTGCTCCTGTCGGTGTGTTTGTTCAGTTCATAAAAGCTGAGCGCATCAATCTCTATGTTGGGGTCACACTTTTTCAGAAAGCGACGTGCCGACCGCAGATTCTCCACGATGAAATGTTTCAGTTGAGATACAACCGTGTTGTTGTATGAAGGGATCACCTTATCCAAAGGGGTCTCACCCAACATGACCGGTATCAAATATAGTGCGGGTTTATCCATTGCGCTTACAGAGCTTTTAACTGCAAAAATAGGCAAAATAAGGCAATAGAGCTAAAAACCGATATGAAACAAATCAGAGAGGGAATCGATCCTTATCTGGCTGAAGAATGATTCAATCAGGTTTGCACCTGCCACTACCCGGAACAGTACGATCATATAGATGATGCCATATATACCCCCCGTGATATGCGCGGAGTGGTTGATGTTCCCGGATTCTTTTTTGTCCAGCGACATTGAGATCAGCAAAAAGATAATCCCGAAAAGGAATGCAGGCAGCATGACCGGGATAAAGAGAATGCCCATGAAATTCATCGGATTGATCAGCATGTATGCGAAGATCACAGCCGACACGGCTCCCGACGCGCCCAGGCTATGGTAGTTTCTGTTCTCTTTCTGTTTGAAGTAGGTTGGCAAGATAGAGACCGGCAGTGCAGTGAGGTAAAGGATGATAAAACAAAGGGCTCCCCAATTTTCGCCCAATTGTATTTTGCAGAATCTCTCGATGTCCATTCCAAAAAAATAGAGTGTGAACATGTTAAAGATCAGGTGCATGTAATCGGCATGGAGAAAGCCATAGGTGAACAACCGGTGCCATTCACCGCTCCGTACCGCCGGCGGATAAAAGATCATCCTATTCATCATTGAATGCTCTCTGAATGCAAGAATAGAGATGATGGAGGTAAGCACGATAAGGATGATTGTTATCATCCGGAAATCTTTGTTGCAACAATCACCCCTCTGAAATACCCGATTGATTCGGCTATCCCCTGGAGTGGATCTTTCATGTTTCGTTCATGTTCGAGACTGCACATACCGGTATATCCTACCTCACGGAGCATGCGTACAAAAGCCGGAAAATCGATGATGCCACGGCCGATCTCCACCGAATATCCGGCCTTGGAGGCTCCCGTAACGTCCTTGATGTGAATGTCGAAAACGCGGCTTTGGTATTTCTTCAGATCTTCCACCGGATCCTTGCCGTTGCGGGTGTCATGACCCACATCGAGGCACATGCCGATGCGCGGATCGAGATCCTTCACATGGTTCCACACGTCGTCGGCATCGGGATACAATGGCATATCAGGGCCATGAAGGTGAATGGCGAAATGAAAATCATACTCTTTTACCTTTTTTTCCACATAGGGCAGCAGCTCATAGTTGGGAACCCCCACAATCAGCTTTACACCCACTCGTTTCGCGTAGGCGAACGCATCGTCGATCTCTTTTTCCGAGCGCATATAGATGGGACCAACGGCATAACCGGTCACTCCTTTCGAAGCAAGCTTGGCATGAAAGTCGGCAATCTCCTGGTCGCTGCTGTTCAGCGGGAGATGAAAATCTTTGATGCACAGATACTTTACATTGCATTTCTCCATGATTTCCAGTGACTTGTCGAGATCGAAGTTCACAAAGCTGAAACCAGCCATAGCTACCTTGAATTTTTCAAAACTGTCGGGAGCGGGTTGCGGATCGGGACGATCCTGAGCAGAAATCAGGAATGAAAATAAGAGTCCTGTGAAAATGAGTATTTTTTTCATGATTGCAAATATTTATGCGTGTGTTTGAGCACAAAGGTACTTATTTTTTGAAACGGGGAGAGGAATTTTTTAAAAAGATAATCCTCCTATTTATTGATCTCTCAAAATGAAAGTGGGTAAACGAGATAAGCAAAATCCTTTTACCTTTGTAATCTAAAGTGTTGATAAATGAAATTGCCCGCTGATTTTATCCAATCCATCCGTTCGCTTTTGGGTGAAGAGACGCAACTGCTTCAGTCCGCTCTGGCGGAAGATACTCCTGTCAGCATCCGCCTGAATCCGTTCAAAAAACAGCGTAACCCCCTGTCGTTTGTACACCCTGTAGCGCGTGTGCCATGGTCGGATTGGGGATATTATCTCGATGAGCGCCCCGCTTTCACGTTCGACCCGCTTTTTCATGCTGGTTATTATTATGTACAGGAGGCTTCCTCCATGTTCGTGGAGCAGGTGGTGCGACAGCTGGTGAAAGAGCCTGCAATCTGTCTCGATCTCTGTGCAGCCCCCGGCGGAAAATCAGTCAGCCTTCTCTCTGCTTTGCCGGGAGGCAGTCTGCTTGTGAGCAACGAAATCGTCCGTCAACGGGCGAATGTATTGTCAGAGACCTTGAGCAAATTCGGTCATCCCCATTGTATGGTGACCAATAACGCTCCCGGGGATTTTGCCGCTTTCCCGGAGTTTTTCGATCTGTTGCTTGTGGATGCCCCCTGTTCCGGCGAGGGCATGTTTCGTAAGGATGAAACGGCCCTGGAGGAGTGGTCGCCTCAGCATGTGCAGATGTGTGCGGCCCGGCAGAGAAATATCCTGGACGAGGTCTGGGTTGCCCTGAAGCCGGGAGGATTGCTTATCTACAGCACCTGTACCTTTAACCGGGCCGAGAACGAGGAAAATGCGCTATGGGCGGCGCGGGAACTGGGTGCTGAGTTTGTACCGGTGGAAATAGATGAAACCTGGGGAATTACCGGATCATTCGATAGGGAGGTAAACGGTTATCGGTTTTTTCCGCATAAAACCAAAGGGGAAGGACTCTTTGTGACGGTTTTAAGGAAAACTGCTTCGGTAACTCCACACGAAGTGACTTATTTCCATAAACGTAAGAAAAATTTTTCTCCGTTTTTAAAGGAGGTTACGGCATACAGATACTTCTTGAATCATCCCGATAATTTTGATTTCATGGAAGCTGGCAGCCGGATCATTGCACTGCCGGCAGCACAATCCGAAACGCTTGTTTCTCTGGGAGAAAAGTTGAAAACGGTTGCATTGGGTATCGGGATAGGAGAGCGAAAAGGAAAGGATTTCATTCCTTCCCATTCACTTGCGTTGAGCTGCGAAATCAATCGGGAAGCATTCATTAACCATGCAGTGTCTTATGCTCAGGCAGTTGCTTACCTCCGTAAGGAAGCCATCACGCTCGATGATGCACCCAGGGGTTTCATTCTGCTCACCTATTGCAATGAGCCGATCGGGTTTGTAAAGAATATCGGTAACAGGGCGAATAACCTTTACCCACATGAGTGGCGCATACGTAGTGGTTACTTGCCGGAAACAAGCCCTGAGATACTGATCGGACAGCCGGTTGATTGATATTCATTTTTTCATTTTTTCTCTTATGTTTACGCGACAAACCCTCACCTATCTCTTCGTGATCCTTGCATCGGTTGTTGGCATCCTCTCTCTCGTGCTCTCCGGCCGGCTGGTGAAAGAGCTGTCGAAAGAGGAGCGGCAGAAGATGGAGATATGGGCCTTGGCCACTGAGTCGATCTCCCGTGATGCATCCGGTTCGGACCTGTCGCTGGAATTGAGCATCCTGCAGGGCAATCGTTCCATACCTGTGATTCTGCATGATGAGCAGAGCGGCAGACTGGAGTCACACAACATCAGGCTACCTGATAAGGATAGGGCTGCTTTTCTTCGTGAGAAGATGACGCAGTTTGGCAGCAGGCACGAACCTGTGAGATTGGCGGAGTTCAATCAAACACTTTATTTTGATGACTCCTACACCTTAAAGCAGCTCCAGTTATTTCCATACATACAGTTTTTTGTCATCGCCCTCTTCATCGGACTTGCTTTTTTTGCACTGAACCGCTCACAACGTGCCAGGCAAAACAGTATCTGGGTGGGATTGTCAAAAGAGACCGCCCATCAGTTGGGGACTCCCATCTCTTCACTGATCGCGTGGATCGAGTACCTGAAGTTGAAAGAGATGGATGCTGCTCTGTTGCGTGAGATTGAGAAAGATACAAACCGTTTGCAGATGATTGCAGAACGATTCTCCAGGATTGGTTCAGTACCCGATATGCGGGAGACTGATATCCGGGCGGTGGTGAGACAGACGCTTTCATACCTTGAAAAGCGGCTGTCTGATCAGATAACCTTTTCCTTGCTTTTTCCCGCAGAGCCGGTGCTGGTCTCCATCAATGAGCCGCTGTTCGGGTGGGTGATTGAAAATCTCACGAAGAACGCGGCAGATGCCATGCAAGGGGAGGGGACAATCACCTTTCGGTTATCGGAGAAAAAAAATCAGGTTACGCTCGATATCTCTGACAGCGGCAAGGGGGTCGCGAAATCAAATTTCAAAAAAATCTTCTCTCCCGGTTACACCACCAAAGAACGAGGGTGGGGACTTGGACTTACGCTTGTGAAACGGATCGTGGAGGTGAATCACAACGGGAAAATATATCTGTTGAAATCGGAGCTGGATAAAGGAACAACATTCAGGATCCTGTTGAGAAGATAGATTTTAACCCTTACGGGGTGATCATCGGCTGATGATATGAATACTGTAAAATAGATCGCCTCAGTGATTCAATCCTGATTTGGTTCATATGTTCCATCTTTCTCACTCTCCAAAAGAGCCCAAAAGATATAAAATCTCAACCATAAGAGCGGAAAATCACCATAAATGGATGAATGTTTGAAAAATAAAAAGATTTCACTTGTAAAAGATTCATACTATTCCTATATTTGCCTGAATTTTTGTTTTCATGCGATTATTTCATTTGTGTGCGTCATGCTGTATGCTACACAGGAGAATCATCTTCTGCAGTGGAATAATTTAGATGCTCGTTACATATGACGGACGAAAATAACAAGCTGCTTGTTGACCTGGAAGTGCGAATCAAACAGGTAATGCTTCTGTGTGATAGGTTGAAAGAGGAGAATGCCGCACTGAAAACGGCATTGGAAAGCAGAGAGCAGAAGATTGACGAGGTGGTCACAGATCTGAATCAAATGAGAACAAAATATGAGAGTCTGAAGATCGCAAGAACCATCACCGCTGCATCGGTCGATGTGGATGCTGCGAAACAGCGACTGTCAAAACTGGTGCGAGAAGTTGATAAATGCATAAATTTGTTGAAATAACCTTTGAAAAATTTATGTGATGGGCGACGAGAAATTTTTACTGACATTGGAGATTGCCGGCAGAAGATACCCTTTGAAAATCAGGAGATCTGATGAACAGGCTTTCCGTGATGCCGCCGCCAGAATAAACAGAAAAATAAACCAATACCGTGTTGCTTACGGAGGTGAAAACTCCGGCATGACGACACAGGACTTTATAGCTATGACAGCTATACAGGCATTGGCTGAGAATTTTTCTCTCGGTGACAAAAATGATACGAAACCCTTTGAAGAGAAGATTGAATCGCTGATCAGTGATCTGGATCACTATCTGAAGCAATAACTCATTTTCCTGCCAGGGCAGGAGCCAACCAACGCACCCTATTCGTTACACAGCAAACGCATGTGTTTGAATGAGTGCGTTTTTGTATTATTGTCATACTGCTGATTAAGTGAGGCAGTAATGCGTTTAAGGGAAATAGAATAGGCAAGCATATATAGTCATATATATAGAATAGAGAAACCTCTTCCAGCACTGCGTAGAGCAGTTGCAGGGAGGTGAATATTAATCAATAACAATCGTAAGTATGGAAATAGTAATAGGAATTATCGGACTGGTTATCGGGGTGGTGATCGCCTGGTACCTGACCGGTAAGACGGCCAATTCGCGAGCTCAGAAGATTTTGAGCGATGCGGAAAAAGATGCCGGTGTGATCAAACAGAAGATGCTGCTGGAGGCCAAAGAGGAGTCCATGGCTATGAAAGCTGAGGCCGAAAAACAGGCCAACGCCAGGGTGACCAAGATCCAATTGACCGAGAACAGGCTTAAGCAGCGAGAGATGTCGCTCAACCAGAAACAGGAAGAGCTGAATAAAAAATCGACCGAGCTCGATGAAATCAAACAGAGCATCCTCACTCAACAAGAGTTCCTGGAGAAGAAAAACAACGAACTGGATCGGCTCCATCGGCAGTCGGTGGAAAGGTTGGAAGCCATCTCCGGCATGTCTGCTGAGGAGGCAAAGGAGCGGCTGGTGGAATCACTGAAAGAGGAGGCCAAGACCAATGCCCAGTCCTATATCAACGACATCATGGAAGAGGCGAAGATGACCGCCAACAAGGAGGCCAAGCGCATCGTGATCCAGTCGATCCAGCGGGTAGCTACCGAGACCTCCATCGAAAACTCAGTCACCGTCTTCCACATCGATTCTGATGAGGTAAAGGGACGGATCATTGGTCGTGAAGGTCGCAACATCCGTGCATTAGAAGCTGCTACCGGTGTAGAGATCGTGGTGGATGACACCCCCGAGGCCATCGTCCTCAGCGGTTTTGATCCGGTACGGCGCGAGATCGCCCGCCTCTCACTCCACCAGTTGGTGGCCGATGGACGGATCCATCCTGCCCGCATAGAGGAGGTGGTCTCCAAAGTGAACAAACAGATTGAGGAGGAGATCATTGAGACCGGTAAGCGTACCGTGATTGACCTGGGTATCCATGGCTTACACCCGGAGCTGATCCGCATGGTGGGAAAAATGAAGTATCGCTCATCGTATGGTCAGAACCTGCTGCAACACTCACGTGAGGTGGCCAACCTCTGCGCCATCATGGCCTCCGAGCTGGGGCTGAACCCGAAGAAAGCGAAACGTGCCGGCCTACTGCATGACATCGGTAAGGTGCCCGATGATGAACCGGAGCTGCCACACGCAGTACTGGGGATGAAGCTGGCGGAGAAGTATAAGGAGAAACCTGATATCTGCAACGCCATTGGTTCACACCATGATGAGGTGGAGATGAACACGCTGCTGGCACCCATCGTACAGGTATGCGATGCCATCTCAGGAGCTCGTCCCGGAGCCCGCAGGGAGATTGTGGAGGCTTATATCAAGCGACTGAACGACCTGGAGAACCTGGCACTCTCTTATCCTGGTGTAGTCAAAACGTATGCCATCCAGGCGGGGCGTGAGCTGCGCGTGATTGTGGGTGCCGACAAGATTGACGACAAGGATACCGAAAAGCTGTCGGATGAGATCGCGAGGAAGATCCAGACCGAGATGACCTATCCCGGTCAGGTGAAGATCACGGTGATACGTGAAACCAGGGCAGTCAGCTATGCGAAGTAAAACGGCTGCATGACTTTTTTCACCAACAAAAAAGGAGCCTGAGCGCTCCTTTTTTGTTGGTGATTAAGTTCCTTTATTTCTCTTTTTGAGTTGTTTTTCCTTTTCCTTTCTCTACCAGCAGCTCCTCGTTGGTGCCAATCACGGTTTTCAACTCCGACTGAAGCCGCTTGATCTCCATCTCCTGGTTGTGGATGATGGTGAGCAATGCATTTAGCTCTTCGTTGTCGACCGTGTCGGGGTATTGTGCCCTCACGCGGGCGATGAAGTCGCTCAGGACATTCATGTAGTTGTTGAATGCATCATAGGGCGACATGTAGGGGCTGAACTGGCTCTGTCCCGAGCCGAAATGCTTGGTTGACATGTAGTAAAAATGGTCGCTCGACTGCAGGTAGATCCAGTCCTGCTTGAGGCGCCGGTCGGTGCAGAGACGCACCCTCTCACCTACCTCATAGAGCGATTTGAGTGCACTCTGCTGTAGTTTGTTGCCGAGCCAGGCACTTACATCCCGCTCTTCGTCGGACCAGGATATGGTGTTGGGAACAAGCATGGAGTCGATAGCCTCGTGACTGTCGAGTGCTTCGCCTGGAGTGGTGAAGCCGATTCCATTCTCGAATGCAAATCGGGGCAACGCCTTGAAGAACTCGAAGATGCCGGTATGTGCCGGTTGCAGATTCCCCAGAGTCTCATAGTTCATAAATAGGTTGATCAACTCCTCCTCCGGCGGGGTGGCCGCAATCCATGCAATAAACTTATCTGCTGTCAGCGGATACTCATGCCAGCTATAGTTGGAAAAGCGATAGGTGATATCGTCACTGAAGCGGCTGTTCTTCAGCAATAGTTTTAAACCGGGTCGGGTCGCAGCATGATAGACATAGTTAGGGCTTTTCCATCCCAGCACATGCTTAGCCCCTTCAGTGATCATTTTGGTGTATCCCATGTCATAAACCTGTTCGGCGATCTCATCGGAATAGATCAGCTCGGTGTTGCGTAGCACCGTTGGTTTCATCCCGAAGAGCATCTCAATGCGCTCAGCATGCTGTTGCACCTGGTTGCGGAACTCCTCCGGGTCGAACAGGCTGGCCAGCGAGTGAGCGTAGGTCTCGGTAAGGAACTCCACATGACCTGTCTTTGCCAGTTCACGGAAGCCGTCGATCACTTCAGGAGCAAAGATCTCCATCTGCTCCAGTGCCACACCGGAGATGGAGAAAGCAACCTTGAACTTTCCCTTGTACTGATTGATCAGATCGAGCAACATCCGGTTGGCTGGCACGTAGGAGCGGGCGGCGATCTGTTGTAGGATCTCCTCATTGGCATAGTCATCGAAATAGTAATGGTCCCTGCCGATATTGAAAAAGCGATATCTCTTTAACCGGAATGGTTGGTGGATCTGGAAATAAAAGCAAATATTTTTCATACGTTTATGTTTTTGATCTTTCTACATGAGGCTGTCATAGATCCGGCGAATTTTCAGCCCGGCATCTTCCCATTTGATGTTGTCCACCTCTTTTTTCCCTTCAATCCGCAAATGTTCAGCCATGGCCGGATAGGTGCAGATAGAGTAGATGGCGTCGGCCATTGCATCCACATCCCAGTAATCGATTTTGATCACGTTATGCAGGATCTCCGAGCAACCCGACTGGTAGGAGATGATACTCGGTACACCGCACTGCATCGCCTCAAGAGGTGAGATACCGAACGGCTCTGACACAGAAGGCATCACATATACATCGCTCGACTTGAGCATCTCATACACCTGCTTGCCGCGGAGGAAACCGGTGAAATGGAACTTGTGAGCGATCCCCCTGTCGGCTACCAGCTGGATCATCTGATCCATCATATCACCGCTGCCGGCCATCACGAAGCGGATGTGATCTGTTTTACGGATCACCTGGGTGGCCGCATCCACGAAAAACTCAGGTCCTTTCTGCATGGTAATCCTGCCCAGAAAAGTGGCCACTTTGTCTGGCAGACCCGACTGACGTTCAATGGCCTCAATCTCGGGACTGAGAGGATCCACCGCGTTATGTACGGTGGTTACTTTCCAGGAGGGCTGATGATAATTTTCAATGACGGTCTTGCGCGTCAGGTTGCTGACGCAGATGATGTGGTCACAGTTATCCATGCCATTTTTTTCAATGCCGTAAACTATCGGGTTGGGTTTGCCGCGACTGCGGTCGAACTCAGTGGCATGCACATGGATGACCAGTGGTTTACCGGTCACGCTCCTGGCATGAAGACCGGCCGGGTAGGTGAGCCAGTCGTGAGCATGAATGACATCAAAAGGGTAGGAGCGTGCAATCACCCCGGCAACAATTGAATAGTTGTTGGTCTCTTCGAGGATGTTGTTCGGATATCTGCCGGAAAACTCCATGCATCCCAGATCGTTGGTATGCATGTAGCTGAAGTCGGCGTAGATATGGTCGCGCAGATGAAAATACTCTTTCGGATCCATGTATTTTCCCAGACGAGCCTGTGCCTTCTCCCAGCTCACGTCACGCCAGACGATGGGGGTGTTGTTGGCACCGATGATCTTCAAAAAACTTTGGTCTTCATCACCCCACGGCCTGGGGATCACGAAGGTGATCTCCATATCCTCCTGTTGCGCCATTCCCCTGGTGAGCCCATAGCTGGCTGTCCCCAGGCCTCCCAATATATGTGGCGGAAACTCCCAGCCAAACATTAATGCCTTCATCTCTATTTTTTTGATGATCGCTGATCACCTTTCTGGATCTCAGTCAAATCAGTTGTTTACTGGTAACTGTTAATCATTTTTTGAGCCCTGAGCAATTCTCCCACACTCATGGCGAAAGAGAAGCCCCCGTGTGCAATAAATGGCGGATTGGAATCGTAAAACTCCGAGATGGTGCCGATACAGTCGTTCTGCATCTCACCTTCCATATCTACCATGATCCGGTCAGCCAGCGACAGACCACTTTTGTGAAACACTTTCAGGTATGCTTCGATATAATGTCCCAGCAGCCATGGAAATGCCATGCCGTTGAAATAGGCTACCTTCTTCTCTCTTTCACTTCCCCTGTAGTGCGGGTGAAAACGGGCGCTCTTGGGAGTCAGCGAACGAATGCCGCAGGGGGTCAGAAGCTCCTTGGTGACAAAATCGATCACTGTTTTTTTCTGGCTTCTCTCCAGAGCGGAATAGGGTAGTGAGACGGCAAACAACATGTTGGGTCGTACGTCGGGATCCTTGTAGCTGCCGTCAATGTAATCATACAGATAACCGGCGTCGTTCAGGAACAGTTCCTTGAAAGAGTTGCCAGCCAGTCGTGCTTTCGCCTCCAGTTCGGAAGCCTCGTTCTCCCTGCCGTTATCAGTTGCCACCTCCTCGGCGAACCTGAGGGCGTTGTACCAGAGGGCGTTGAACTCCACCAGATATCCCGAACGAGGGATGACCGGCCTGCCATCCAGCAGCGCATTCATCCAGCTGACCGCCACATCACGTCCATAGGTGGTAAGCAACCCATCCTCCTCCTGGTAGGCCAGGTTGGGATGTTTGCCGGCCATGAGATAGTCAATGATCTCGAAGAGGAACCCGGCATACAGTTCAGTGAAACGCTCTTTCCGCTCACGGTGGTATTGCTGTAGAGCCCAAACGACCCACAGCAGCAGATCGGGGTCCTCTACCTGTTTGAGAAAGCTCTTGGAGGGCTTGTTGTCCATGAAATCCCTCAGGTGGGGGATGGCGGTATCCATGATCTTCTCGAAGTCATCAGCCCTGTCCACGGCCAGTGTACAGCCGGGAAGCGCGATAAACTGATCGCGGGCCCTTACCTTGAACCAGGGATATCCGGCCAACAGATAGTGCTCATTTTTGTTGGGGATATAGTAAAACTGATGACTAGAATTTTTCAGACAGTTGTAGAAGCTGGATCGGGGCGTTCGTTTTTGGATTTCAAAATCAAACTCCTCAGCAAGACTGGATGGATCCACCATCATGTCTCCTGCAGAGAAGATGATCGTTTCGTTTTTCTCGATCGACATCTCAAAATAACCAGGCACGTAGAGATCCTCCTGACAGGTGTCCCCGTTGAGCAGATCCTGTAGATATTCAATGTCTTTGTACCAGTCGGGATGATAAATAAATTCCGGTTTTTTGCTGAACTGCATAAAGAGCTCCGGATAGCCGAAGTACATGCAGGTGCTGATGCCATTTTCCACCTCCCGGTAGGAACGATCCACCTGGTCGTTTTCCCGGGTGAGTTGCGATATCTTGCGAAAAGCAAGGAAAGGCTTGAAGCGAATGGTGGTGGGAGAGTGTGCCTCCATCAGCGTATAGCGGATCATCAGACGATTCTCTTTCGAGGAGAACATGATCTCCTTGGAGAGGATTACTCCCCCGATACGGTAGATGGTCTTGGGCACACTGTCACAATTGAACTCCCGGATATACTTATGCCCTTTGGGACTGTAGTTGTCGCCGACATAGCGGTGAATCCCCAGGTTAAACTCAGCTCCATGCTGGATCACCGTTTCGTCGAAAGAGGAGAGAATCAGGTGATTCTCATCATCCATGTAGGGCACCGGCATCACCAGCAAGCCCTGGTATTTGGTGGTGTTGCATCCCGATATCGAGGTGTTATGGTATGCACCTTTTCGGTTGGTCCTTAATACATTCCGGTAGAGGGAGTATTCAAGGTTAATCAACAGCTCTTTGTCAAATTTAAGATAACTCATCGCCAGTAACAATTTAGGGTAAGGAGCTTTTTACACGAATTCCTGCGAAAGATAATAAAATTGCCTTTACTCCACAAGCGAAAAATAGAAAAAAATGATTCATTCCGGTCTTATTTACACAACTGCGAAATTGTTTGTACATTTGTTTCTGATCAGTTTCAAAGGTTCTCATGATGATGGAACAGCAGGAGACAGAGAAAATCGCACTGGCAAAAAAAAGGGTTTGGCTGGCATTGATCCCGGCCATTCTCTTTGTGTCAATTATCTGGCTGGTTTTTCTGATCGGGCAGACACTGCTTGACCGGGTTGATATCATGCGCCTGGGTATCACACCCGGTGAGATCACCGGCCTACGAGGCGTCATCTTTTCCCCGTTGCTGCACAGCTCTGTTTCCCATCTTTGGTCTAACACCCTCTCATTGCTTATCCTTATCTGGTTCCTTTTTTACTTTTATAGTAAGATTGCACTGAACGTCTTTGCTGCACTCTGGATTATCAGCGGGGTGGTCACATGGCTCATTGGCAGGAATGCCCTCCATGTGGGTGCCAGCGGACTGGTCTTCGCGATGCTCTTCTTTCTCTTTTTTAGCGGTATCTTTCGCAAATATATCCCGTTGGTAGCGGTATCGCTTATCGTGGCTTTTATTTATGGCGGTTCCGTCTGGAGCATCTTGCCCATTACCGAGTTGATAGATGCTTCCATCTCCTGGGAGGGACATCTCTCAGGCGCCATCAGCGGTTTGCTGATGGCGGTGGTTTATCGCAGGGAGGGACCGCAAAAGCCGGAGGTGGTGTGGGAAGAGGAAGATGAAGAGGAAGGGGAAGAGGAAATCTGATTTGAGAAGTGGGATGCTTGATTTGGGATATGGGATACGGGATGTTGCGCATTTTTTCCTAAAACTGCTCTGATTTTTATTATCTTTGTGAAAAAAATTGAATCACTGATGGACTTACTATTATCTGTTACCTGGGATGTGGACCCCACACTGTTCACCATTTTTGGAAGGGAGATCCGCTGGTATGGCCTTTTCTGGGTTGTGGGACTGATCGTTGCCGTGTCGATGGTGCAGCGCATCTTCAAGCATGAAGATCTGCCGGAGAAATGGTTCGATTCTCTCTTTGTTTACATGATGGTGGGAATCATCGCCGGTGCCCGTCTGGGTCACTGCCTCTTCTATGAGCCGGGATACTACCTTGCCCACCCGGTGGAGATCCTAAAGGTGTGGGAAGGCGGACTGGCCAGCCACGGGGGGGTGATCGGCATTATCATTGCCGTATGGCTCTACTCTCGAAAGGTGACAAAACAGAGCATGCTCTGGACCTTCGACCGGGTGATGGTGCCCACAGGCTTCACGGCTGCTATGATCCGCCTGGGAAACCTGATGAACCATGAGATCTACGGGGGACCTACCGACAAGCCCTGGGGCTTTCGTTTCGTGGATAATATCTATCAGTGGATGCGGGGAGCAGAACCTGTTTTTACCGAACCGTCGCACCCCACACAGATCTATGAGGCGTTGGCCTACCTGGTGGTGTTCGGCATCACTGTCTGGCTTTACTGGGGCACCGATGCAAAAAACCGCAGGGGACTGATTACCGGGGTGGGCATCCTGATCATCTTCCTTTTCCGTTTCTTCGTTGAGTTTATCAAAAATGTACAGGTTGATTCTGAAATCGCCCTGCGTGAAAGTACCGGCCTGATCCTGGGACAGTGGCTCAGCATTCCATTTATCATCTGGGGCATCTGGCTGATTGTTGCCGCACTGAGACGTCCTGCGGAGCAAGCAGACACGCCCCGTCAGTCGGAGATGGCTAAACCTTACAGACCGAAGAAGAAATAATTTTTTAGCTTTCCCTTGAACTACGAACTTATTCAATATGTATAAACCACTTGAAATTGCCAAAGATGTGTATTACGTGGGGGTGAACGACCGCACGAAACATCTCTTCGAAAATCTCTGGCCGCTGCCTCATGGGGTCTCCTATAACGCTTATATCATCGACGACGAGAAACGGGCACTGATTGATACGGTGGATATCTGCTACTCCGATCTCTTTTTTCAGAAGGTGACAGCTGTGCTGGGTGACAAGCCTATTGATTACCTGATCGTTAATCATATGGAGCCGGACCACTCCGGATCGATCGGGTTGCTGCTCAGCCGCTACCCCGATATTCAGATTGTGGGAAACAAACATACGGTAAAGATGCTCAAGGGCTACTATGGCATTACACGGAATGTGATCCTGATTGAGGATATGCATACGCTGAGTCTCGGCCGGAACAACCTGCAGTTTTATCTTACCCCCATGGTGCACTGGCCGGAGACCATGATGACCTACCTTCAGGAGAAAAAGATGCTTTTCAGTGCCGATGCGTTCGGTACTTTCGGCACACTCGACGGTGGTGTGCTGGACAGCCAGCTCTCCCCGGAACGATACAGGAGTGAGATGATCCGATACTACTCCAACATTGTGGGGAAGTTTGGCTCACCCGTGCAGACTGCACTGAAGAAACTGTCAGAGGTGCCGATTGAGGCAATCTGTTCCACCCACGGTCCCGTATGGACAGTAAAGGAGAACATTGCTGAGGTGGTGGGTCTCTACGACAGGTTAAGTCGCTACGAGGCGGAAAACGGACTGGTGATCGCCTACGGGAGCATGTATGGTCATACCGAACAGCTGGCGGAGCTGATTGCTGCTGAAGCGGCTGCCAACGGTATCCGTCAGATCCTGCTGCACAACGTGTCGAAGAGTCCCCTCTCGGATATTATCCGTGATGTCTTCACCTATAAAGGATTGATCATCGGGTCACCTACTTACAACAACAAGCTCTACCCCGGTGTGGAGAGCCTTATCTCTGCCTTGCAGAACAGATATCTCAAAAATCGCTTCTTCGGCTATTTCGGTAGCTTCACCTGGGCCGATGCCTCAGCCAAACAGCTGGCTGCCTTTGTAGAGGAGTCTGAGGTGGAGCTGGTAAGCGATCCGGTAGTGATGAAGCAGGCGATGATGGATGAGGTGGAGGAAAAAGCTCTGACGTTAGCCAGAAACATGGCCTGTAAGCTGTTGTCGGGTGCAGCTGTCATACCCGGTAAGAAATCTGACTGTCAATAAAAAAGATATTGAAACATGAGACTGATTATTCAACCCAATGCCGATCAGATGGCACAGTGGGCAGCCAACTACATCGCTGCAAAAATCATTAAGGCGGCTCCCACAGCCGATAAACCTTTCAAGCTGGGACTGCCTACCGGCTCATCACCCCTGCTGACCTACAAGGCACTGATCGAACTCTATGAGGCAGGTGTTGTCTCGTTTGAACATGTGATCACCTTCAACATGGACGAGTATGTCGGACTACCGGAGGAGCACCCCCAGAGCTACCACACTTTCATGTGGGATAACTTCTTCCGTCATATCGATATCAAGAAAGAGAACGTGCACATTCTCAATGGAATGGCTGATGATCCTGAAGCGGAGTGCGCTGCATATGAACAGGCCATAACCGATGCGGGTGGAATCGACCTTTTCCTTGGTGGAATTGGCCCCGACGGACACATCGCTTTCAACGAGCCAGGCTCCTCGCTCAGCTCGCGTACCCGCATCAAGACACTCACCACCGATACGGTGATCGCCAACTCACGTTTTTTTGACTATGATGTGGAAAAAGTACCCAAAACCGCCCTGACGGTCGGCGTCGGAACCGTGCTGGATGCCACGGAGGTGATGATTCTGGTGAATGGCCATCACAAAGCCCGGGCACTCTATCATGCCGTGGAGGGAGCTGTCACTCAAATGTGGACCATCAGTGCGCTGCAACTGCACCCCAGGGGGATCATCGTCTGCGACTATGATGCCTGTGTTGAGCTGAAAGTGGGTACCTACAAGTACTTCTTGGATATTGAACATCACTATCTCAACCCGGATTCACTTTTGTAACGTGAATGTGTCAATAAATAGGTGAGTGCGGTCTTCTGATCGCACTTCTTTGCATCTAATGGAATAATGAAACAGGTCATTTTGGAGGAATTCCGCAGGCCTCACCGGTGGGTTCATCCTCCTTCCGGTACCAGATGTCTTCAAATTCCTCGGGACGTCGTCTGAACTTGGCAAGGATATAGGAGCAGGTGGGAATGACCTTGTATCCCTCTTCGCGTGCAAAGAGGACCATCCTGTCGAAGAGTCGGGCAGCGATACCCTGACCTTCCAGTTCGGGGCGTACGCCGGTGTGATAGGCATTCAGCAGGTTCTCTTTCACTTCGAAGTCCAGCTCTGCGATCTGTCGTCCATCCTGCTCAATAAAGAAACTGCCCCGTTTCTTTTCATCCATCTTGAATTGTATTTCCATCGTTTTGCTTTTTTATACTTTGATGCGATTGAAACGTTTTTACCCGCTGAATTGTTGCAACTGTTACTGGGTAACTTACGGAACTCCTCACCGGGATCCCAAAAAAAGGATGCATATCGATTCTCTGATCACTGCTCTTTTTGTATC
>WOYI010860341.1_pt1 | contig 29615 bp, 26 predicted proteins | sample 6423411 | NCBI WGS metagenome assembly WOYI01 (sample SAMN13441803, study PRJNA592873) | oil field metagenome | biome: oil field; feature: oil-well bore; material: oil-contaminated soil; isolation source: oil-contaminated soil from oil-well borehole | place: Germany: Wietze | collected 2016-10-18 ...
AAAAATAGCCAAAGCTGCCGAGTCCAATCACGCAATACTGCCCCATTACCCCACCCTTCCTACAAACATGGCTACTATTATTATACCCTTTGCTAAAGGATGGAGCCACCGCGTGATCTCGAGCGAGAACTGGGCGGTACCAACCGCCGAAACCAGATCGAATAAGTACGCGACGGACAGGCCAAGATGGCCCAAAGAAGCATGCCCCCAAGAACACCCGCGCCACGATGCATACAGCAAAGACTCTCTTTAGGGTAAGGCTTGGAATGGCCAGGCGAAAGAGCGTGAAGGGGGCCTTCTTGATGGGTGGAACGCAAAATGGGTAAGCTTAAAAGACCTCCCCCCTGTTTAAACATTAGGATGCCAACATTGAAGACGCTCTACGGCTACATCGCGCGAAAAATTGTCCTCACGTTCATCGTTTTCTTTGCGATACTGACGCTGTGCATCCTGTCGGGTTACGCCATCCGCATTACCGAGCTCGTCGTCGAGAACGGGTTTTCTCTCGCTTCCGTGCTAAAGATGCTCGCTTTTCTTGTCCCTACATTCCTTGCGCTAAGCATGCCCATCGCGCTTTTGATGAGCACGGCCTACGCGTTCATGGATTTCAAGACGACCAAAGAAGCCTATGCCATGGCATCGCACGGCGTTTCACCAAAAAGGCTCTACATCCCAGTCGGAATCCTCGGAATTATCGGAATTATCGCATGCGCGTGGACCAACGGCTGGCTTATGCCCTTAAGCCAGCTTCGCATGGAACATTATGCGTTTTCGTTGGCGTCCCAAAAGGTCACGCTCGGCATCAAAGAGGCGACTTTCATCAAACTCTTCCCCAACTTTACCATCTACATCACTCGGCTCTCCCCCGCAAGGGAGCGCTTTGAGGGCGTATACATTCATTCTGTCCAGCAGGGCAAGCCCTTCCACATCTTCGCCAAACGAGGAATCATTCTTTCTAACCCCAAGAAGGCAACGCTTACACTTAGGCTGCTCGATGGAACAATCCAGTATGCCTACGGGGAGAGCATCAGGCAGGAGGGGTCGCGCTTCGGCATACAAGACATCGACCTCAAGGCACTCGCCTCGCTCAAGTCGCCTTTGGCCAGCAAGACCGACAAGCGTACGGCTACGATAACCGAGCTCCTTTGGCCAGCATATACGGATTCCAAGGACGGGGGGCTGGCTGTTAGGGTCGAGCTGAACAAACGCTTGGCTATGTCACTTTCTCCCTTGCTTGTAGCACTGTTTGGGGCATATTTGGGGCTCCTCCAACCCCCTAGGCCGAGATGGGTTAGCCTGATTTTCGCAAGCCTCGTTGTTTTGTTCAACTATATGGGGCTTACGCTCGGAGAGTCCCTAGCCTTGCGACAGGTTTTGCCCGCATGGGTAGGGCTCGAAATGGTAAATGGTCTTTTGTTTGTAGGATGGCTTACGGGCCTTCTTCGTAATGAAGGCCATTTTCTTCGAATCGAACCCTTCTGGAACGAACGGGGTTCTAGGTTTCGTAGGTCATCGCTGAAAGCTCGGGAGAAAAGCGCATGAGGGTCGTTGATCGCTACTTCTTCAAAGAGTACCTGAAGCTTCTTGTCGTCACCGAGCTCGCAAGCGTAAGCATCTACCTGCTTGTAGATACACTCTCCAGAGTCGGGAATTTTCAGGGCATTCAGGGTGGAAGCATGCTGGCGTTGGAGTATTTTCTATACAAACTTCCTCTAATGGCATCGCAAACCCTCCCCTTGAGCTCTCTTTTGGCCGCCCTTGGCGTTTCAGGCCAATTGGTTCGTCATAATGAGATTCTGGCCCTAGAGACGGCTGGCGTATCCCCTAGACGCCTCCTGATTCCTTTCTTAATGGGAGGTCTACTTATGACGCTTGCGTTGTTTGTCCTCTCTGAAGCGCTCATCCCTATTAGCTACGGCAAGGCAGGCCTCCTAAAGCAAGAGCTCAAGGTCAAGAAGGGAAAGACCATGCTGAAGGAAGGTTTTGTGTTCAAGCCTTCCAAAGATTCCTTCTGCTTTGCCAACCTGTTTGACGTAAGGAAGGCCATTCTTTATGGCGTTACACTGGTTAAGCTCGATAAAGACTTTAACCTAAAACAACGCATCGATGCCGATCGCGTACTGTACACCAAAAAAGGCTGGATTGCCAAGAATGCTATGCGGACTGCTTTCGAGGCCACAGCGCTCTTCGGCAAAAAAGAAATATTGCCAAAGATAGCGCTTCCGATCCCTTTCGAGCCTAGAGAGCTAACTGACCAAAGCTTGGAACCCGAAGAGATGAACGTGCTTCGGTTAAAACGATATATCCAAGACCAGCGGCAGCTTGGGAGAGACCCCGCCAGCTTGGAGATGGATTTTCATCTAAGGTTGGCGTTGCCCCTGGCCTGCCCTATCCTCATCCTTGTCGCCTTTCCAGTGGCGACGCGGTCCGCTAGGCCCTCCTTTGCGGGAACGCTTGCCTTTAGCCTTCCTTTGGGGTTCGGATACTGGTTACTGACATCGTTCGCCAGCTCTATGGGCCAAGCACACATCCTACCCATGGGCCTTGCTGCTTGGATTAGCAACCTCTTGTTCTTGGGGGCCGGGCTAGCGCTGGTTTTAAGGCGCACATAGTCGCTCCAAAATACTCGGGAGGAAAGAGGTGAACTTTCGTGTGTTCGTTTCCAAACCCATCCCAAAGGCATGGCTCGAGCCGCTTGTTGCATCGCTAAAAATCGACTTGAGTATACATGAAAGTACCGAGAGCCTTTCTCGAGAGGCGTAGGAGCTGGCTCTCGGGATAATCGACGAGCAGGCCCTAATCGAGGCGCTCAACGTAAGAAAGATGCCGGGGTAGGCCTAGATGTTTACGAGCACGAACCTTTCATCCCCGAGGCGCTAAAAAACCTAAAAAAGTCGTCCTTACGCCCCACATCGGCTCCGCAGCTTTCGAGGCGCGCAGGCGTATGTGGCTTTTGGCAAGCCAAAACATTCTGGACGTCCTCCAAGGAGAGATTCCGGCATTCTGCGTGAACCATGCCGCGCTCTCGCTTAGGCTTACGTCCCTTGCTGCCAGTCGGCCAAGTAGCGTTGCTGGGCCTGGGTAAGGGAATCAATCCGAACGCCCATCGAGCCAAGCTTCAACGTCGCGATGGATGCATCTAACGCCTCTGGTAAGGGATACACTTCTTGGCTAAGGCGGCCTCTCTCTTTTTTGAGCGTTTCCACGGCCAGGGCCTGGCCTGCAAAGCTCATGTCCATTACTTCCGCAGGATGGCCCTCGGCGCATGCAAGGTTGGCCAGCCTTCCGTCTGCGAGCACGAAGATAGTGTTTGCGTTTTCAAGGGTATAGCCCTTAATGAGCGGTTTGACTTGCTTGACTTCTTTTGCTAGCTCCTCGAGGGCCTCAATATCGATCTCGACGTCGAAATGTCCAGCGTTGGCAAGGATGGCCCCGCTCTTCATCCGAAGGAAGTGCTCCTTGCGGATTACGTCGCGATCACCCGTAACCGTTACGAAAATATCGCCGATGCTTGCGGCCTCTTCCATGGGGCATACGACAAAACCATCCATCACGGCCTCAATCGCACGGACAGGGTCAACCTCCGTAATGATTACCTGGGAGCCCATGCCTTTGGCCCGCATCGCCACGCCTTTACCGCAATATCCGTACCCGCATACAACGAAACGCTTTCCTGCAAGTAGCTCGTTTGTCGCCCGCAGGATTCCGTCGATCGTACTTTGGCCCGTTCCGTAGCGGTTGTCGAACAAATGCTTCGTTTTGGCCTCGTTCACGGCGATTACCGGGAACGGGAGCACCTTAGAGGCAGCCATCGCCTTTAGCCGAACGACGCCCGTCGTCGTCTCCTCCGTTCCGCCCAAAAACCCCGCCTTCAGCCTAGCGATCCCATCTTTGCCAAAGTGCTCCTTCAAGGACTGCAACGCGGGGGGCAAGCGATCCCAAAAGCCTTGGAACAGCATCACGAGGGCGCTCGTCAAGTCCGCTCCGTCGTCCACAGTAACGTGCGGCTCAAAGGCGATGGCCCTTCGAATATGCTCGTAGTATCGATCGGCACTCTCGCCCTTGACGGCGAACACGCCAATGCCGGAATCGGCCACAAGGCTTGCCGCCACGTCGTCTTGCGTGCTCAAAGGGTTCGACGCGCAGGCGATAACCTCGGCCCCCCCCGCCTTCAACGCCTTAAGGAGGTTTGCCGTCTCGCTCGTAATATGCAAGCAACAAGCTACCCTTAGTCCATCGAGCGTCCTTTCTTTGGCGTAGCGCTCGGCAATCGTTCGAACGACTGGCATCTTACGGCCAGCCCACGAAATCCGTTCGCCTCCCCTAGAATGAAACGATAGGTCTGTCACGTCATGGGCAACGCCCATAAAAACTCCTTTCGAACTATGAATAATTCGCCGGATTTGCGGTTTATTGCCTACTTTTCAGAAGGAATTTGGATCATTGGAACCAGGTCCTTGCTGAAAGGCATGATGAGCACGGTGTTGTTCGGTGAGTCGATCAGCGCATGGAGCGCATCGATGTACTTCCACTGGAGGTAGCGGGGGTTAAGCGACCCTCCTATTATTTCCTGCGAAGCAGCAATTCCTTTGGCTTCGAGCTGTTTTCTTTCGGCCTCCTGGGATTCTTTTTGGAGAACGTAGCGCATCCGCTCGGCTTCCTGCATTGACTGGATTTTGGCCTCGATCGACTTGACGACGTTCTCAGGAAGCGCGATGTCCCGAATTAGAATCTCTCTGACCTCCACGCCCTCCTGGGCAACCTTATCGCGCACTCGTTCGTCCAAGGCCCGCTGAAACTCGCCGCGCTTTTGGTAGATGGCCGAGGCATCGAAAAGCGTGCCCACATCTCTCGCGATCGAGCGAACCAAGGGGACCACGAGCCTCTCGTCCCACACCTTCCCGTACTTAACGTACACTTCAGCCGCCTGGGTATCTTTGAGCTGATAGAGGACGGTCAGCTCAATCGTGACCTTCAGCCCGTCGTTGGTCAGCGCAGATATGATGTTCGCGCCGGTAAAGTCCGCACGCCTCACGCGGACCTCTAGCCTGTCAATGCTCGTTACGCCAGGAAGGAAGAAGTGCAACCCGGGATTAAGCTCTTTCGTATCCACCTTGCCGAGCGTTTTTTTGATTCCGACCTCCCCGCTTGGAACGGTCGTACAACCAAAGAACGAAAAAAGCATACTGAAAGCAAAGGCCCCAGCCGCAAGCTTACCAAGCCATTTCATGAGTGCATCCACTACTACTTCACCCCTTCTTTTGGGACGATCACGATCTCGACCCGGCGATTCATCGCACGGCCCTCCGGCGTGGCGTTGCTCGCAATCGACTGGCTTGAGCCAAAGCCCTGGATCACCATCCTGGAGCGGTCCACGCCGTTTGATGCGAGCAAGCTCGCGACAGACTCGGCCCGCCTTTCGGAAAGCGTTTGGTTGAAGGCCTCGGAGCCCGTCGAATCGGTATGCCCATGGATTCTTACGACTGTCTCAGGATACTTGTTCAGGATTTGCGCGATGTCGGCAATCGTAGCGTAGGCCCCAGGCTTTACCTCTGCCGAGCCTGTATCGAACACAAGCTGGTCTTTGACGCGCACCACGAGGTTCTGGCCTTGCTCTTCGACCTTGATTTGGTCGCTCTTTGCCTCTACGCGCTTCAGTTCTTCTTTTTGCTTGCCCATGTAATGGCCGAGCACCCCCCCGATTACGGCACCCGTACCGGCGCCCACGGCCGCACCCGTACCGGCATGCCCCCCTAGGCTGCCGAGCGCCGCACCCGTACCGGCGCCTAGAACCCCTCCAAGGCCTGCACCCTTACCCTCCGAAGAGGTCGCGGTTCTCTTGATCGTTTCGCACCCTGAAAGCCCAACGCACAGGCAGAACACGCAAGCGGCTGCCAACTTACCCTGAAAAGCACGTCCAATCATCTCGTTTCCTCCCTCTATGGCATCCAATGTCCGCTGTGTGACAAAATGTATACCTTAACATTCCGCCATGGTATGCTAACGTTCTAAGGTTTATGCTAGCACGAGCTAAGATAGGGGTCAACGAAAGGAGGAAAAAGCCTGTGCTGATCGAGAAAGGGGCGGACAAAATCATCAAGGTGTTGCGTGTACTCATCCCCGATAGGCCCGGCTCACTCGGACGCATTTTGTGCACGATAGGCGAACAGGGCGCCCATATTGGGGACATTTTACGGGTTCGTTTCGGGATTACGCACAACGTCAGGGACATAGAGGTGTACCTCGAGTCTGAAGATCACCTCGAACGAGTGCTTGCCGCAATCGGCACGCTCGAGGGCGTGATTATCGAAGAGATGTACGACCCGGTGCTTTCCATGCATAAGGGCGGCAAGATCAAGGTGATGAGCAAGATCGTCGTGGACGGCATCGCCAACCTGCGCAAGGTGTATACCCCTGGCGTGGCCAAAGTATGCAGAGAAATTGCCAGGGAACCGGACAACTTCGAGATCTACACGTGGACTCAGAACACCGTCGCAATCGTAACGAATGGTACGGCCGTCCTTGGGCTTGGCGACATCGGAGTTCGGGCCTCGTTACCGGTAATGGAGGGAAAAGCCGTCCTCTTGGAGCAGCTCGTGGGATTAAGCGGTATCCCCATCCTTATTCCTCACAAGGATCCGGATACGTTCGTAAACGCCGTCCTTGCCATCCACGAAAGCTTCGGGGCCATCAACCTTGAAGACATCGCGGCCCCTGCTTGTTTTGAGATCGAGGACAGGCTGATCGCTTCCGGCATTGAAAAGCCCGTAATGCACGACGACCAGCACGGGACGGGAGTCGTCGTTTTGGCAAGCCTTTTGAACGCGAGCAAGTACGCGGGCGTCTCGCTAAAGAACGAAACGATCGGGCTGATCGGACTCGGTGCGGCCGGGATGGGGATCGCCAAGCTCTTGCATGCCTACGGCGTCAAGCGAATCATCGGATGCGACCTCTCTTCGCAGGCAATGGAGCTGTTCGAAAGGACCATTCAAGGTTCGACGGCCAACCTCGAGGAGCTCATGCGCTCGGCCAAGATCATCATCTCAACGACAGGTCAGAAGGGGTTGATCAAGCCGGGGATGGTCCAGCCCGGTCAGGTCATCCTGGCGCTGTCAAACCCCGACCCTGAAATCCGCCCCGAAGATGCGACGTCTGCTGGCGCAAGGTTTGCCGCAGACGGAAGGAGCGTAAACAACGCGGTAGCCTATCCGGCAATCTACAAAGGGGCACTCGCGGCGAGGGCTAGACGAATCGGAAACAGGATGAAGATCGAGGCCGCCAAGACGATCGCATCGTTCGCCGAGGAGGGCGAAATCCTCCCCTCCGTCCTCAACAAGGCCATGCACGAAGCGACCGCCAAGACGATCGAGCGAACGGCCTACGAATCCGGGCTTGCAAGGGTCATCAAAGAAGAGGGCTAGAGGTTCTTTAGCCGTTCCCTCAAGAACTCGATCAAGGGTTCGCCGATATCGGGCCGTTTGATAGCGTAGGCAAAAACAGCCTTCACGAACTCAAGCCTGTTGCCCGCGTCAAACCGCTCGCCCTCGATCAGGCAGCCTACTAGCCCGTTGGTGCGCGCTTCGATCTCAAGGGCGTCGGTAAGCTGAATTTCGCCGGTTGAACCGTGGGGCTCGAGATCTTTGAGGGCATGCATGACGCTTTGGTTTAGGACATACCGGCCGACGATGGCCAGATTCGAGGGCGCCTTCTCTGCAGACGGCTTTTCGACGACGCCTTTGATCTCTACGGCCGTCCCTTCACGGTTCCTTACGGAAACAATGCCAAATTTGTGGATATCCTCTCTCGGAACTTCCTTGAGCGCGACCACACTCTTGCCGGTACGTTTGTGAACCTCGATCAACTGCCCGATGGCGGACTTTTTTGCATCGACAAGGTCGTCGCCGAGGATCACGGCAAACGGCCCTTCCCCGACGACATGCCGGGCACAATACACGGCATGGCCAAGCCCTAAGGGCTTTTTCTGCCGGACGGCGATTGTCTCAACAAGGCCCGCGATACGTTGCACTTGCTCCAGAAGGTCTTTTTTGCCCTTGGAGCCTAGCTCGAACTCGAGCTCCGGGGCGTAGTCAAAGTAATCCTCGAGCGCGCTTTTGCCCCTGGCCGTGATGAACACAACCGACTGAATCCCGGCCTGGAGAGCCTCTTCGACGATCAAATGGATGACCGGCGTATCCACGACCGGCAAGAGTTCTTTTGGGACGGCCTTGGTAAAGGGTAAGAAGCGGGTTCCCAGCCCTGCGCACGGGATAATGGCTTTCATGGTTCCCCTCGCCATAACTTAGAATGTTACGTAGCACCTCTTCATAAAGTACGTGTTCTTTATGGCGTAGCGCAACCCTTGCCCTTTTCAAGCCAGGAAGGATTGCGTATCGTAAGATAAAGAAAAAATCGAAACGGACTTGAAAAAAATTATGGAACTTCTTTCGACACGGCTCGCCAAAAAGCTCGTCAGCGCCAAACAGGGCGATCCAGAAGCGCTGAGCCGTATCGCTGCCATCACGACCATTGTCGTAAATCTTGTTTTGTTCATAGCAAAGCTCTTTACGGGGATTGCCATCGCCAGTATGGCGCTAGTTGCGGACAGCCTGGATTCACTGTTCGACGTCCTTATCGCGGGTGTTATGTGGTTCGGCTTCCGGGTTGCCTTCAAGCCTGCGGATTCAGAACACCCTTTCGGCCATGGCCGGTTCGAGCATGTGGCCACGCTTATCCTGGCAATGTTCCTTACCTTGACGGGCATCTCGATCGCTTATGCGAGCATTCAAAGGTTGAGCGGGGAACCAAAAATCCAGCTTGCGGACTGGGCCTTGTTCGTTATCGTCATAAACGTTCTACTAAAGTTCTTTCTCGTTCGGTTCTCTATGAGGCTTAACCTTGAAATCGAAAGTGGCACCATCGAGGCAAACGTATGGAACCTGTTCGGAGACGTATTGTCCTCTTTGGTCGTGCTCGTTTCCCTTCTGGTTTACCGCTTTACGGGCTTTCCTCACTTGGACGCCTGCGCAAGCCTCTTTATCTCCGCCATGATTTTGAGTGTTGCCGTGAAGTTCTTCAAGGAAGCCTCTTCTACCCTAATGGGAAAGGCTGTCCATACAGAAGACGCCGAACGTATCCAAAGAATCGCGGAAGGCATCGAAGGGGTGAAGGGCGTACATGGGATTGCATGGCACAGCTACGGTAGGAAGCACGTCGTATCGATGCACTTGGAGATCGATAAGAACCTTACGGTTGGGAAAGCTCACAGGATCACCCAGGAGGTTGAACGCAGCATCCTGGGCACGCAGCGCCACATTCAAAGCCTCGTTATCCACGTGGACCCTGCCACGGAAGGAGGTTGCTCTAAAGGTACCGCCTCCTCCTGAAGAAAAGGAGAAAGGCCGAGCGCTTCGAGCGCCAAGAAGGCCGCACCCATCTCGGGCGGGAAAAGAGGTTGCATCGGTTTTGCATCCGGAAACCTGCTCTTTATGGTTCCCAGGAACATCTCAAGAAACGCCTCGTTTCTAAAAAGGCCGCCTGCCGTCACGAAAGGAAACGCCTCTTGCAGTTGCAGCTTTCGAACGAGCGCTTCGAGCGCCCGCAGAAGATCTTGAGCCCCTTCCCGAACAATCATTTCTGCGACCATGTCGCCCTCGAACCCTAAAGAAAGGACCTCCGGGGCAAACCGTGCAATCACGTCAACTCTCGAACGGCTCCGGTATACCAAAGGAAGAACGCCCGAGGGGTCCTCGATCCCGTAAAACGCCATGAGGGCTTGGGGCAGACGCGTTTCAGGCCCTGTCCCGTCGACACTTCGCAGTGCCGCTTGCATCCCCTTCCTTCCTAAGTCAAACCCGCTTCCTTCGTCGCCAAGAAGAAACCCGAAGCCTCCCGTCCGCCCGACCTGCCCTTTGGCATTCCTCCCCAACACCACCGAACCCGTACCTGCTATGACGAGCACGCCAGGGTTTCCGGCGAGCGCCCCCAGAAGAGCAACGCTCGCATCCGTATGGGTGAGTACGACAGGGGATCCCTCAAGGCCCCTACGGACGAGCGCCTCAAGTCTATGCTTCCTTCGGTCCGCCTCTAGACCTGCTACCCCAAGACAGACAGCGCGGATTACGGGACTAAAAGAAGCGAGAGGAGCAAGGGCTTCCGATAGTGCCCGGTTGAAGGCCAAAAGAACCCCCCTCAAGCCTACGCTGTTCGGGTTGGCGGGGCCCGCCAGCGATACGCTCAAGGGCCTTGCGTGCAGGTCGGCGACAACGCAGGCGGTTTTCGAGGCCCCCATGTCCAGCCCGGCTACGACGTCCATAGCCTGCTCAAACCCGGACGGAGCGCACCATCCCGAGCGCGCTACGGATCTCGAAGGCAAGCTCCTCGATGGATTTATGGGTTACATCGAGCATCCGCCACCTTCGATGGCGTCGGCATATTTCTTCAAACTCGCGGACCTCCGACGTCACACGCTCTGGGTCTACGTACTCGCGCGGCAACGTGTAGGCCCTGGCCATCACCCTGGCCTTCCTGCGCTCGATCAAGATCTCGACGGCGATCGTTAAGGCAAAAACTTTCTTTGGGTCGAGCGTAAGAAGCTTTTCAGAAAGCGGCACCTCCGGCACGTAGGGAACGTTCGCCGTCTTCATTCCCAGGCATGCGAGGTACATCGAAAGCGGGGTTTTCGAGGTTCGCGAAGGGCCCACGAGTACTGCATCTGTTTCGTCGAGCGATTCAACCCCGGCTCCGTCATCATGCGCGATGGTAAACTCGATCGCGTTGATCCTATCGAAGTAGTGGTCGTCCATACGGTACAAAAGCCCTGCCTTCTGCTCTGGCTCTTCATGGAGGTAGTCCCGAAGCGTAGACAGCATGGAGCCCATCAAGTCGGCATAAAGAATCGGCTTTCCCTTGGCCAACGTAACGAACGCCTCGCGAAGATTCTTTTGTACGAACGTAAACACCACGAGTCCCCGGACTTTGCTGGCCTCCTCAATAAGTCGTTGAACCTGCTCGAGCGTCCGCGTCCTTGGCACTCTGATCATATCGACCGCATGATCACCCAAATCAAACTGGACCAAGCAAGCCCTTAGGACTTTCTCGGCTGTATCTCCGGTGGCATCGGATACGAGGAACACGGGCTTTTTCATGCTTTCTCCCTGGCAAACGCCTCCAAAATTCGCTCTTTGAACGCTTGGGTGTCCGCATTCGACAAAAGGACAAGGACAAATGGGCTTCCTAGAAGCGTAAGCGTTTTTTCAACAAGCCGATCCGTATCCGGTTCGATGCAAGCCTTTACCCCACGGCTTTGGAGCGTTTGGACAACTTCTTGTGGGTCTATTCGCTCATCTTCCGGAACCGTATCCAGACGGTCTGGAGGACGAAGAAAGACCGCGTCGGCCAAGCATAACGCATCTATCAGCGCTTCTTGAAGAACTCGCCTTCGCATCGTGTTGGACCTCGGCTCGAAAATAACCCGAAGCTCCCTGTTGGGATAAGAATCCCTGATTGCCGTCAATACGGCCCGAACTGCCGTAGGATGGTGGGCGAAATCCTCGATCACGCTCGCATGGCCTGTCTCTGCCAAAATTTCGACCCTCCGCCGAACGCCATGAAAAGCTTGAAGGCTCTGGGCTGCGGACTGAACCTCCGCACCGAGGAGCAAGGATACCCCAAAGGCGGCCGTCAAGTTGCGGGCGTTGAACATCCCTCTAAGCGGTGTCTCGATGGGCACCTCTTGTCCGAGGAGTCCGCAAACAATGCGAAAGTATGCACCGTCGCCGGTATGGCGAAAGTCGCGGATTGAAAACTCATCGTTTTGGTAATCCCCAAAGGTATACATCCTGCCTCGAAAGCCCTCCAATAGGCCGTGTAACCCTTGAATTTCCGAGGAGGCAAGCAAAAACCCTTCGGGGGGAACAAGGCCTGCAAGGAATCGAAATGCGTCGCGAACGTGCCCCAAATCCCTGTAGATATCTGCATGGTCAAACTCGACATGCGTAAGCACGAGCCCAAAGGGCGCGTAATGGAATGCCTTGGGATGCTTGTCAAAGCAAGCCGTATCGTACTCGTCGCCTTCAAGCACGCAAAACGGCCCCTGCCCTATGCGATACCCTTGTTTTGTGTTGCGCGGGATCCCCCCGATGAAGTACGAAGGGTCAACGCCGGTGTCATAAAGGCTCCAGGCGATCGCCGAAGAAGTGGTCGTCTTTCCGTGGGTCCCCGCCACAACCACGGCTCGCTTGTCTTGAATGAGGAACATCCTGAGCACTTCGGGGAGCGAAAACACGGGGGCATTGGCCAGGAGCAGCGCTTCAAGCTCCTGGTTTCCGTAAGAAACGGCATTCCCTACGACAAAGAAGTCTGTCTTGCCTGTTTGAGATGCGACCTTCCCCGCGTCGTATCCGACTCTGTAAGGAATACCCTTCTCCTCCAGAAGGTCCCTTGCTGGAGGATACACGCCTTTGTCCGAGCCAGCCACCTCAAAGCCTAGATCTTTGAGCAGACAAGCCAAGTTCGCCATGGCTATCCCCCCGATGCCCAAGATGTAACAGCGGCCGGGAGGTTTTAATCTCATGGCGATAGCACCCCGAACCGCTCGACGCGAAGCGTATCCCCGACCACGCTTCCTGTAACCCATAGGGTAGCTCCGGGCTTTGGAAGGGTACCTTCCCTAAGGCCTCCAACATCCACCAGTTCAAGCGCTCGGCCTTCGCCGCTCTCAAGGAGAAACCTGCCGTCTTCTTCGCGAAGAACACCCACGAAAGGCCGCTTCCCCGAAATCGACAGGATCGTGTAGTTGCGCACGTTGACTTCTGGGTATGGAACAGACGGACGAAGCTCCCCTTCTAACAAGACATGCGCGCCCGGAAGGCCAACGAGCCCCTTCTCCAACTTTCCGGAGAGCCTAACGTGCTTTCCGTCTTCGGTTCGAAGGAGGCAGATCGCCCTCCCTTTTTCCTCGATGGCGACGAGGGTTCCCGATGAGCGAAACACTCGCGAAGACTCGCAGCCCAGGATCAGCAAAGCCATACAAGACAACAGTCCAAACACCCAAGCGAACCTATTGAACACGAACGACCGTCACGCTTAAAGGATAGGGCGTTTCCGTGGAAAAGACTACGTTTCGTTCCTTTGGGCCGTTCGTCGAGACAAGCTCGAAAAACGACGCACCTGCCGGGGGAATCACGTTGGCTACGACTGGAAGCCTCAGGGGCAAGACCGACCCGAAAGGAACCCACGCGATCGGGTTGTCCCAGTCGAGGGTAGGAGTGCGAGCCGGGATGGATTCAAGCCTTTTGATGTAAGGCCCCGTAAAATATACCCGCCCAAACCCGCCAAAGTCTTCATTTCCCGTATCGTTCGGCCCGTAGATTCTGATGCCTACCTCCTGCCCGCTCAAGGGGTCTTTGACGGGCTCTTTGTAGCGGTAGGCTTCCCCCTTGAACCTTTGAACACCCTCCAGCACAAGCGTGGCGTACCAATCTTTCATTAGGTCCGCAAAAGGCCTGTTCGAGGCCCGCTCGATCGCCCGCATTTCCTTGTTTAGGCCAGAATAAGAGAACACCCGATAGAGCCAGGCTATCCCCCCGTTATCGTTGAGAGCTCCGCTCCTTGAAATGCTGGCGCCGCCAGCCCGGTCGAACAAGAAGCGTAAAAATAGATACCCCAACCCACGCCTGTAAGACGAGTCCCCTCCACCTTCATCGCCAAGATCGTAGCTCACGAACACGTCCTTGCCCGTCAAGGAAAGGTTTGGAAAGGCCATCAGGGCGAACAACGCGAGCTGCTTGGGGCCGGAGGGCTCGGAGCCGTACCCGGAGAGATCCTCGGCCAGGTACGCCAAGGCTTCCGTAAACCAGGTTACGGGTGCGCTTGCAAGCTCCCTGCGCGCGCTCGGTTCGACGATACGGTTGCCGAAATAGATGAGATGGGCAAGCTCGTGCGCCATCGTCGCCAGAAGAAGCCCGTTTTGATCAACATCCTCCGGGACGAACGCATAAAACACTTCCCCCTCATTGCTGAAAGGGTTGAGGCTTTCTTCCGGCGCGTCATGATCGGCCATATTGGGGAACAAATCGGTCATGATTGTAAACCCTGAGGCCTGCGTGCCGTTCAACACGGGCGTCAAGAACACGATGACCTTGCCGTTTCCGTCTACGTCCGTAGGCGCCCCGATAACCTGCATATCCCGCGGAACGATCGTCTCGTTGGCGACACGAACGAGCTTATCGAGTACATCGTCCGAAAATTCTTGGGCTTCGGCATCAAGATAGAGGTCTATATAGCTTCCTTGGGAGATACGCCTTGCCGGCCGCTCAAGTGCGCTACGCCCTCCTGACTGGATCACGCCGTTTTGCCATTTTTGGTCCAGGTCAAGCCCCGTAACGTCCACGTAGAACGTCCGCATGTCGCCATCTCGTGCCGAAGGCAACAAGGGCTCCTGAGAAGAGGATGTCTGCGTGGCTCCTTCCGATGGCTCCGTGCCCTTAATAGAGCCAACCTGGGGCAACGACCCATCAGGGGAGGTTGCTTGCTGCCCAGGCTCGGTTAGAGCAGGGGCCGTCTGCGGCGCAGACTGGGTAGGCGGCTTGGCGGCGGCCTGTGGGGCGACTGGAACCGGCACAGGGATCAAGATGGGGGGAACGGCTAAGCTCACGCGGGCCGCTGCAAGCGGTCCAATGCCCGCGTTCAACAACCGGGCGAGGGCCCCCTGCCTTGAACGGTCAAAAAGAATCCTCGCCGAGCCGGAGGCAATCGTTTCTTGCTGCGTTTCCAGGGCAAACGGGTTTACCGACATTGGGTTCTGCCAGTCGTGCACGCCCGAGGGACTCGACAAAAGAAAGCGGAAGCTGTGCCCTTGAAGCTTCAGCTGGTAGGTTGGATCGCCTAAATTGGCGTTGGCCGGGTTCGGTACGGGCATCACGTAGCTTGCAAGCCCTTGGGATTTGTCGATATCCGGAAAATACGGGTCGGCGTGCACGATAACCACGTAGGCCTCTTCCCCTTTTGACTCCGGAAAAACCAACGAGGCGGACCCGGAGGGCGTAGGGACGTGGTAGGACTCTCCCGCGCTTTGATTGATTCGGTAGGTCAACCCAAACACATGCATCGGGAAAAGGAGCAAAAGCCCAAGGAAACCCGTCAATCGAACCAAGGCCATACGCTTCCTCCTAAGGGCTATGGGGCAAGGTAAACAGCAAGCAAGCCAGAGTCGCCTCGAAACGTAACGTCTACATAGGCCGGGGAAGAGGCAGTTGGATCAAAAAACCGCGCGCTGCCCCCTTGAACCGTCCAGCTTCCAGACGGGTCCGACTCGGACGCTGGCCCATCGAGCGGAATCGTGACCCTGTTTCCTCTGCAGTTATCGCAGTTGACCGATCTATTCCCTCTAAGCGCAATCCCAACGGTCTGGCCCGTGATGGCGTCTTTTTTGGGCGGGTCGTAACGGAACCCTTGCTCTTTAAGGCCAAGCATTCCGTCGGCCATGAGCGTGGCAACCCAGCTCACGAACGATTCTTTAAACGGCCTACCTGTTGCCTTCTCTAGGTTGGCCCTTCCCGCAAGCCCGCTTGAAATAAGTTTACGGGTAAAAGCTGCACCCCCTCGGTCCACAAGATTTCCCGTCGTGTCAAACCCGGCAGTCCCTCCTGCCTGCTCGAACAGGTAGCGAAGGAACAAATAGGCTGCCCCGCGCTGGGCAGCCGTATCGGTCTTTCCGTCAATATCCGGCCCTGTCAAGGAGGCATCGGGGGCAGATTGGAGGTATTCGAACGACATGGCGGGCGGTCCGTTACTATCATCGCCAAGCCCGCAGTTGTCCTCGGCCATGTAGGAAAGCCCCTCGTTAAGCCAGACTTCTTCCGGCACGGCATTCGGGATTTCATAAATACGTCTGGAGAAATTGATCAGATGCTGATATTCGTGCGCAATCGTGGCGTACAGCAAATTCCTAGAAACCCCCCCGGTAACAGGGGTCGCGTAGAGAATCTCCTGCTGGTTGCTGGAGGGGTTTGAAAAGATTCGCCTAGGAAAGAGGTCGGCCGCACTAAAGAACCCCACGGCACCGCTGTTTTTGAACCGATCGGTCAAAAGTACGCTGAAGTGAGCGTCCCCGTTGATGTCCGATTCCTGGCCAAATAGGAGCCTGTCCCTGGGTACGATGAGATCGTCTATCCTACGAACAAGCTCGGGCACAAGCCCGGGCTCTACAGAGATCCCCTCTTCTTGGTATACCTTGGCGTACTTGGTTTGCTCGATGAGCTTCGCTTGAATAACCATCACGCCCTTGCCCGGCACAAGGCCCGTTAGGTCGAGATAGAAAGAGTACGTGCCCGGGCTTGAGCCGGAAGCCATGGGCATGGCCTGGGTCTTGCGCTGCCTTTGGAATCGCTCGAGCCCTAGGGCTTGCCATTCCCGCTGCCTTAAAACGGATTCGAGCCCTCCCACCCTGGGGTCGCGAGGCAAATCAGCCGGAAAGGAAAGCCCGAGCGCCTTGATCAAGGGGCGCATGGCGGGAATTCCCGCGTTGAACACGGCCGCCCCGATACCATCGGGCGAGGCCACGGCGAAGGCCTTGGAAGCCGCCCCGGCAAGCGGCACCCGGACCGTACCCTTGGCTTGGAGCGTCCTGAGCTCTAGCGCCCGCCCTGCCTCCGGGATTGCAAGCGTAAGCAGGCAGCAAGCCAAGAAAAAACGCTTGAGAAAGCCTATTTTTTGGGATTCCACGATCCTTTCCTTTCGACCGTAACCCGGATTATCGTCTCGTTTTCGCCGGCGGCGAGCGAAATGCTCCCCCGCGCCTTGAGTGGCAGGTTCGCTATAAGATAGGTAATCGTCGCGTCATCGATGTCCCTCCTTCCGATTTCCCAACCGGCCCTGGAAAGCTCTTTTTGATAAAAAGCATCGACTTTGGCGAGGTCGTCCCCCGTTTTAAGGTCAGCAGAGAAAACCTCAAGCGTTTTCGCCTCTTGCGTCCGTACAACCTTTGCCTGAGGATACACAGGGATGGTGCTTGGATAGGCCTTTGGAAACGTAAGCCCCAAACACATTGCAAGCACCATCAACCCCGTACTGAGCGTTGCACATTGAACTGCTCGAAATTTCATTGCCCTTCCTCCGTTTGGATAGGAAATAAAGATTGCTGCCAACAAGACGTTCCCCTATAATGGAAACCAAACATCGCATCGAACCCCAAACGAACCTTCAGAATTTAAAGCATGCTTACCCAACGTTCGCTCGCAAGGCAGGCCCTTACCGTCTCGCTCATGACGTTCCTGAGCCGTATTTCAGGGGCCGCAAGGGACATGCTCACGGCCTACGCCTTCAGCCCCTGGGTTACAGACGCGTTTTTCCTGGCCTTTCGCATTCCCAACGTCTTTCGACAGCTATTGGCGGAAGGGGCCATGAATGCCGGCTTTGTTCCCGTCCTGGCCCAGGAAAAGTCCAGGGGAACACCCGATCATTATGGAGCATTTCTACGGGCAAGTCTAGGCGCCCTTCTAGCATTGCTTATCGCGACCTGCCTGATGGGCATTGTTTCTGCGCCATGGATTATCCGTCTGTTTGCACCCGGGTTTTCTAGCGACCCCTTGCAACTCCGGCTGGCTAGCAGGCTGCTTGCGCTTTGCTTCCCGTACCTTTTCCTGATTAGCCTATGCGCGTTCTTTGCCGGCATCCTCAATGTCGAGGGTTCGTTTTGGGGCCCAAGCTTTTCGCCCGTCGCCTTCAACGTTACGCTATGTTCGGTGATCTTTTTTTCGATGCACATTCGGCCTAACTGGGGCTACAGCCTAGGAGTGGGCGTCCTTTTAGGCGGGCTGGCCCAGCTCGTTTTTCACCTGATCCCACTCGAGGACCGATCAAGGCGCTTAAGGCCCTCCTGGAACCCTGCACACCCTGCCTTGAAACAGATGGCCTTTCTTATCCTTCCGTCCATTCCCTCTTTCGGCATGACACAGATCAACATTCTTGTCGATAGCCTATTCGCAACGCTTGTAGGCAAAGGGTCCGTGTCGGCCTTGTACTACGCCGCAAGATTGCTCGAATTTGCTATGGGAATCGTACCGATCGCGCTTGCCACCGTTACCCTTCCAAGGTTCGCGACACTGATCGCCAAGAACGACAAAAAGGCCCTCGAGATAGGCTTTCAAAAGACGCTCTTCTTGACGCTCTTCTTGACGCTCCCAGCGGCGGTTGGCCTTTGCATTCTTGCTACGCCGATCGTCCGCCTCGTTTACGAACGCGGGAATTTTCTGCCCGAACTCACCCACTCGACATCCGCAGCGCTCGTTGGGTTCTCGATCGGGCTGGTCCCTTACGCGTTCATCCGGATCATGGTTAGCACCTTTTACGCGTTTCAGGACACAAAAACACCGTTGATTTGGTCCTTTGTGGGGATGTTAGCGAACGTCCTGGGAGATTATTTTTTTCTTGGGTTCGGAACGTTCGGCCTAGCGCTGGCCACTTCGCTCTCGGGCTGGATTCAGCTGATCGGGCTCAGCCGCTCACTGAGAGCCTACCATCAGCTTGATCTAGGGCTGCTTCTTTCCGGCCGGGCGCTTAAAGTCTATCTTGCCGGGGTTTCGATGGTCGCAGCCTGGTATTTCCTGGGAAAAGGTTGGCTTTTTGGGTTTTCCGGTGTTGTTGCGTTTTCCTTCGCCGTTCTCGGCGTCATCGCATTCCTGGCCTTGACATACTTCAGCGTCTACTTCGGCTTTGGCCTAATAAGCAAGCTACGCGAGCGTCTTTAGCCTTCGCGAAAGGTACTCTCTCGAAATACCTAAAGACCTGGCCGCTTTTGTAATGTTCCCCTCGAACAACTCGAGACGATCCAAGATCAGCCGACTCTCGAAGCGCTTTTTGGCTTGTTCGAGCTTTTCGGCTACCTGCTCCCCGTCCGAGCGGTCCTCTGGAGAGTGTAGAGGTTTTGGGCGCTCGAATAAATCTAAACAAACCTGCTTCATCAATTCCGTACCGATTCGGCCGTCCTGGGAAAAGATCAAGAGTCTTTCCGTGATATTCTTGAGTTCCCTGACATTACCAGGCCAGGAGTATTCCCGAAGGACAGCGAAGATGTCCGGGTCGACCTGCCTGACCGGCTTGCCCATTTCCCCTATCGCCCTTTCTAGGAAATGCCAGAAAAGGAGTTCGACATCTCCTTTACGCTCCCTGAGCGGGGGGATCCACAACGGAACAACGTTGAGCCGAAAGTAAAGGTCCTCCCGAAACTTTCCCCGATTGACCTGCCCCCCGAGTTCCCGGTTCGTCGCCGTCACCACACGTACGTCAACCGTAAGCAGATCGTTGCCCCCTAAGCGGCTCAAGGTCTTCTCTTCGATTACCTTTAGCACCTTGGCTTGGGCCGCAAGGCTCAAGTCTGCAACCTCGTCCAAAAACAATATCCCACCGTGGGCCATCTCGAACTTGCCCTTCTTTTGCTGGTAGGCGCCCGAAAAGGCCCCCCGCTCATACCCAAAGAGTTCGGCTTCCAAAAGGTCGTCCGGGATCGCGGCGCAGTTCAACTCTACAAAGGGTCCTTCAACCCTATCGGAAAGCCTGTGGATCTCCCTGGCCAGCAACCCCTTGCCCGTCCCGCTTTCGCCACAGATAAGGACCGTTACGTCTGCCTTGGCAACGAGAAGCACCTTACTTTTTAGGTTTTTGACCGCCTTCGTCTCTCCTACGAGCCCTTCGAGAATGCCCGGGGCTTCGCTTTCGAGATGTTGTCGCCTTCGCACCCTAAGGGCTTTCTTGACGGTACCAAGAAGTCTTTCCAGCGCGATGGGTTTTTCTAGGAAATCGTAAGCACCAAGCTTGATCGCCCGAACCGCGTCTTCGATCTGGCCATGGCCCGAAATGACGATGACAGGCGGACGTAACCCATCCTGTAGAGATTCCAGAAAATCCAAGCCATCGCCGTCGGGCATTTTGATATCCAATAGAAGAAGGTCCGGGGTTTCTTCATCCAGCAGGGAGCGAGCCTTGTAGAGGCGATCGGCCGTTTGCACAGAATACCCCTCGTCCTCCAAGATGGTCTTGAGAATTTGGCAGATTCCCTCTTCGTCGTCAACTACAAAGATGCGCGCCATACCCTTAAGTCCCTGATGAGGGCTTTTTTGTTGGTAAGTAGACCTCGATGGTTGCCCCTCCCCAATCATTCGCGTGCAATCGAATCTCCCCACCGTGGGCCTCGACAATACCCCTGACCAGCCCGAGGCCAATTCCTGAGCCTTGAGCCTTCGTCGAGAACGATAGATCCCCCAAGACGGGCAAGGCCTCCTTCGGTATCCCTTTACCGGAATCCTCGACAAACAGGCTTATCCCGCCTGAAGGCACGTAGCGGCTCCGAAGGCGCAAGATTTTGGAGGAAGCAGCGGCCTCTTCCATCGCCTCAAGGCCGTTCTTAATCAGGTTCACGAGTGCCCGGCGGACATAATCGGGGTCAAGCGATGAGTTAGGAACATGGGGGTCAAGCTCGAGCTTCCATAAAACATCCGGAAACACCGTACGGTAGCTCTGGACAAGCCCCGTGAGCAACTCGTTCACGTCAGTCATTGCAAGCCGCAAGCTTGGAAGCCTTGCATAGGCGCTAAAGTTATCGACGAGCAGAGTAAGCTCTCCTACCTCCCTCACGATAATCCCCGTACATTCTTTAAGAACTTCGCGCTCCTTTGTCGTGCGAGGCTTCAAGGCTTTCGAAAGCCTGTCTGCACTCAGCCTTATGGGCGTCAAAGGGTTTTTGATCTCATGGGCGACGTGCCTTGCCGCCTGCTGCCACACCTGCGTCTTTTGAGCCAGCACGAGCTCTGTTTGGTCTTCTACAACGACCAGAAAAAGTCCCCCTTCGGAGCGGTCTTTTGGCCGGATGGCCGAAAGAAACCATACGAGATACCTCTTATTGCCCCGGACATCCTTGACCTCTAACGGCGAGGTAAGGCTGGAACCTTGGGCATGGTTCATTCGCCTGAACAGTTCATGTCCCTTGAGAACGAACCAGGCCTCGAGCGCCCGCCAGTAGGCCATGCCCACGTACGCGGAATCACCGTTTTTCAGGAAGGCTTTTGCAGGTTCATTGATTGAAATAAGCTTACCCTTAAGGTCGATCCCGATGACTGCGGCCGTAATATGGTTGAGCAAGCCCTCGAGATAGCGATTCTTTTCCCAGAGTTCATCCTGAACCTTTTTTAGCTCTCCCACCATTTGGTTGAACGCTTCGACCAAAGCAGAAAACTCCCCATTGCCCTCTACATCGAGCGCATTCTCGTATTTACCGATCCGTACGGATGCAATGACCTCGGACAGCCGCCTTAGAGGCACCAGAAGCGCGTTGGCAAACTTGAAGGCGCCCCATGTCGCCACAAATAGCACGCAAAAAAAGATATTCGTGAACAAAAGAATATAGAGCGCCTTGATGGGGCTCTTGAGAACATCGGCCTTTTGGTAAGCGGCTTGAAGTTGCTCAAGCTGCCCTTTCCCTTCTTTCCACGCATCTGGAACCCGAAAGCGGACGACCCAAGGTGGCTCTACCCATACCCACTCTGGCTCATCCCTAGAAACTCTCTCTTGTGGAACGGGAAATGCGCCATCTCGCACGGCCCCCGCTAGTCGCTCCACCCTGACGCCTCCACCAAGAACCCGCTCCAGTTGCTTTTCAAGCGCTTGGGGTGTCAAAGCCCGTTCTTCCGAAAGGAGGACCTCGAGTACGCCGTTTATTTCTTTATAGCGGGCGTCCAGCAACTCATCTTGTAACGCTTTAACGCCCTGAAATGTGGATTGCACCTGGGAGCCAAACCAGCCGTTAATCACCTGGATCACGATAAAAATGCTGGGAATGAACAAGCAAAGGGCGGGCAACAGCGAGGTAACCAGCGACACGAAGAGCATTTTCTTGACAAGCGAACTCCCCAACGGCCCGCGTCTTTGCTCGATTCCCAACTTCGTAATGTTTCGAACAAAAAGGAAAACGACGAGCGCGAGCAAGAAAATGTTGAAATTAAGAAACAAGAAAAAAGGGAGGTTCGTAACCAAGGGAAGCTTTTCGGCGTAGCGCGTCGCCGTAAGCTGCACGGCAAGGGCGACAAGGAAGGCTACAAGAGACACCCCTCCTACGATAAGCTCGATCTTGCGCTTTTTGTGCTCATCCATCCTGGCAGGCCGCATGCGTTTCAGGTACTTAGGCTTTGCGCCTACCCACCCATTATGCCATACGGCACAAAAAAAGGCTCCCCCCAAGGGGAAGGAGCCTTTTTTGTCCTCGGACGTTTGATGCTAGCTTATTGCAGCGGCCAGAAGCGGGCTATCGGCCGAGGCGCGGAGTTGATCCTGGTCTTGGATAACAAAGGCGCCTTGGATGGTGCGAAGACGCTCGATCATCATGACGTTCAAGGCATGGCCAGGCTTAAACGCCACGTAGCGGCCAACGAGCGGGTAACCGACGAGCGATAGATCTCCTACGATATCGAGCGCCTTGTGACGAACGAACTCGTCCGGGAAGCGTAACCCTTCAGGGTTCAAGACGCCAGCGTCCGCATCCAATACAACGGCATTTGCAAGGCTTGCGCCCTTAATGAGCCCTTTGGAGCGCATCGCTTCGACATCCTCGAGGAAACCAAACGTCCTTGCAGGAGCAAGCTCCTGCCTGTAAATCCCTGGGGTTACATCAAGCTCGAGCGATTGCCTCCCGATTGCTGAATGGGCAAAGTCAACTTCCACCTCAATTCGAAGCGTCCTGGGATCGTCCTCCACTCTTGGCCATAAACTCACCCAACGATCTCCTAGCGTGACAACGACCGGCTTCAACACCACGGCCACCTGCTTTCTCGCAGGCTGCCGAACCAGGCCGGCACGCTCGAGTACCTCGAAAAAAGGAAGGGCGCTTCCGTCGAGAATGGGAATTTCCGGCCCTTGAACACGAACAGTAACGTTCGTCAGGCCTATTCCAAAGATGGCCGATAGGAGATGTTCTACTGTCTTTACTTCTTTCTTACCCTTGGCAATTCCCACGCACAGCTCCGTGCTTCGTACCGTGGCCTCCCTCAGGGTAAAGCGCTCGGAACCCAAGGCAAAGGTGATCCCACTTCTAGGTGGAGCAGGCTCTAGGCTGACGCCCACGCATGCTCCCGTATGCAGGCCTGTCCCCTTGATCGTTACCGGCCTTTTGAGGGTCGTTTCACTCGCGTATGCCACATCTTCCTCCGTCCAGTGTTTTTCCGCGCATCCAAGCGGTCCGTGAGGCTCAACAAACGAATTGAATGAGCAATTGTCATGCCATCTAGAACGGGCCGTACGGACAAGGTCTTACAGAAAGCCGTGGATCGAAGCGTGACCTTTGGTTCACGCAAAAGTGTGACCAAAACATCACGCGGGGTGTCTACCTTCTTAGGAAGAGGTTTATCACGACCGTAAGGATAAGGCTAAGGATCAGACAAGAGGCAAGCGGAAGGAATACGTGGACGTTTTTAAATTGGAAGTGGAGGTCTCCTGGAAGCTTCCCAAAAAGCGGGATATGGGCAAACGCGAGCAACAGGAAGCCTGCCAGAATAATACAAACCCCTAGCGCGATCAGCACCCATGCAAAAGGCTGCAACGCCGTTCACCCTCTATGAGTTATCGAATAGCCCTTTGCCTGTACGGGGTAAGGGCTTGGGGGGGCAAGCCATGACAGCGTACCCCTTTTCGGTCACTACGCGGCCTCGCTGCGTCTTATGGATGATCCCCTCGCGCAGCAGATAGGGCTCATAGACATCCTCGATCGTGTCCTTTTCTTCCATGATGGCCGAAGCGAGCGTTTCGATCCCGACCGGACCTCCGTGGAACTTCTCGATCATCACGGAAAGGATCTTACGGTCCATGCTTTCTAGGCCATTGCTATCGACGCCGTTCAATGCAAGCGCCGCCCCTACAAGCTCTTTATCGATCAGGCCCGCCTGGAATACCTGGGCATAGTCCCGTACCCTCTTAAGGAGCGACAACCCTACCCTGGGTGTACCCTTTGAGCATCCCGAAAGCTCTTGGAGTGCATCATGGGACATTGCGACCCCCCACTGCTTGGCATAAGCGGCAAGGATTCGCCCAAGATCTTCCGGTTCATAGAAGTCCAAATGAAAGCCCAACGCGAACCTGCTTCGAAGCGGAGCACTTAGAAGCCCCTGCCTTGTCGTGGCCCCTATCAGCGTAAACCGACTCAAAGGAAGCCTAACGGCCTTGGCCTTAGGGCCTTCTCCGATTATCACGTCTAACGCAAACTGCTCCATGGCGGTGTACAAGAGCTCTTCTAAGGGCTTTTTGAGCCGATGGATCTCGTCGATAAATAAAACATCGCGCTCGTTTAAGTGCGTCAGAATAGCGGCAAGCTCGCCTTGCCTTTCGATAGCCGGGCCTGAAGTCACCCGCAACGCACAAGAAAGCTCTTTGGCAATCAGCCTCGCCAGCGTCGTTTTCCCGAGTCCAGGAGGGCCGCTCAAAAGAACGTGATCAAGGCACTCCGCGCGCTCCTTGCAGGCTTGAATCGCGAGCCGAAGCGAGGCAACGGGCTGCCTTTGGCCAATGAAGCCCTCTAGGCTTTCAGGGCCAGGAATGCCGAAGGGATCGTAGAGGCGTTGGCCAGAAGGGGTTTTATGGTCCATCGTGGATCAATGCCTTAGGTGGCGCAACGCTCTTAGAATCCCCTCTTCAAGGGGGATGCTGGGTTGATCCCCTAATACCTCTCGGCACGCCTTCTGGGCCTCAGCGTGGGAAAACCCGAGCCCTTTGAGCGCCACGACTACTTCATGGAGAGTTTCATCCGGCAGACCGCCGGACATGGCCAGCTCTAGCTGCCCAACCAGCCCCTTTAATTCAAGGAGGATGCGTTCCGCCATCTTCCTGCCAATACCTGGCACCTCCATAAAAGCCTTAGGATCCATTGCAAGAATGGCATGGGCAGCCTGGGCGGGAGTTTTATGCGAAAGGATCGACAACGCAAGCTTAGGGCCTAGCCCGCTCACCTTCAGAAACAGCCGAAACATGCGTCTTTCTGCCTGCTCGAGGAAGCCGAAAAGCTGGAAGGAGTCCTCCTTCAGCACCTCGTGAACGAAGAGCCGCACCTCGCTTCCCACCGGGGGCAAGACGGCCAGCGTCTGCCTGCTTACCCAAAGCTCCATCCCAACCTGTCCTTCAAAGAGAGCGAGGGTCAAGCAATTCTCCGAGACAGCCTCTAGGCGGCCTGACAGAAAGTCAATCATCTAGGCTTGGTATTAGAATAAAAAATAGCTCATCGCCACGGCAATCGCATCTGTATCGTCAAAAACCCCTTCTTTTTTCACAACGTCTTTGGCTTCATCCACATATGCGCTAACCCATCGTTTCACTTGATCCTTGCTTGCTCCGCCGTACCCGATAAGAACGCTTCGGACTTTTTTTGGCGAGATTTCCAAAACCTCCAGTCTCTTTTGACCGGCAATGAGCTGGAACATGGCCGCAACCGCGCCAAGGCGCATGGCCGTTCTTGCGTTTTTATAAACAAAAGGCGCTTCGATGCACACAGCGTCAGGCTGGTATGATTCCGTTATGGCCGTAAAATACTCATAAATTAAAGCAAGCTTTTCGGAGAACCCAATTTTTCCCGGGAGCTTGAACACCCCCGCCTCCAAGGCCAAAAAGCTATCTCCTTGTCCATGGACAATGCCGTAGCCAAGCCGGTAGAGGCCTGGATCCACCCCCAAAACAATCATGCAACGTACTTTTGAAGCTCCTGGGGGTCGATGTCAAAGTTGGCGTAAGCGTTTTGGACGTCGTCAAGCTCGTCGAGCGCATCCATAAGTTTCAACATTTGCGCGGCATCTTTGCCCTCTAGACGAATGCTCGTCTTGGGAACGCCCGCTACTATTGCGCTTTCCACGCGAAAACCCGCCTCTTCGAGCTTGCGCCTTGCTTCCTCCAGCCGAAAGGGCTCTACGTGAACTTCCCAGGTTTCCTCCGAGGGGTTTTTCTGTGTATCGATGGCATCCGCAGCGAGAGCCGCCTCCATCAGGAGGTCCTCGTCGACGTCCCCTCCTTCAAGGACAAGAATCCCTCGCTTTTCAAACAGCCAACCGACACTTCCCGTTTCGCCCAGTTTCCCGCCATGCTTAGAAAAGGCCCTCCGGACTTCCGAGACGGTCCTGTTCTTGTTGTCGGTAACGCTTTCCACCACCACCGCAACCCCACATGGGCCGTAACCTTCGTAGATGATTTCTTCATAGGTTACCCCATCAAGCTCGCCCGTTCCTCGCTTGATCGCGCGTTCGATGTTGTCCTTGGGCATGTTTTGGGCTTTCGCCTCTTCCACGGCCGCCCTCAGCCTTGGGTTGCCGCCGGGATCTCCGCCACCAAGGCGCGCAGAAACGGTGATTTCTTTAATGAGGCGCGTAAACACCTTACCTCTCTTTTCGTCCTGGAGGCCCTTTTTCCGTTTGATTTGGCTCCATTTCGAATGCCCTGACATCGCTCCTCCTATTGGCACCCTTTTTCTTTTATTGACCCTTGCAAAAATGCTTCCAGCCCGACCCTAGCCTCTTTTTCATCCATTTGAACGGGCGGATGTTTCATGAAGTATGCACAGGCAGGGTACAACGGCCCGCTTAGCCCTTTCTCGCGCGCAAGCTTCAAGAAGCGGATCGCATCGACAACCACACCTCCGGAATTCGGGGAATCCTCCACGCTCAGACGGAGTTCCAGCTCGATCGGCGCCCCTAAGAATCCTTCCGCTTCGATCCTCAAAAAGCACACCTTATTGTCCTTTTGCCAAGGCACGTAATCCGAAGGTCCAATATGGACGTTTCTTGACTCAATCTTTCCCTCTATCGTCGACACCACGGCTTCCGTCTTCGAGATTTTCTTGGATTTTAGGCGAGTTCGGTCTAGCATGTTCATAAAATCCGTATTTCCGCCAACGTTTAGCTGATAGGTCCGCCTGATCTTCGCACCTCGCTCCCGGAACAGGGTCGATAACGCCCGATGAACAATCGTCGCTCCCACCTGAGACTTCACATCGTCCCCGATGATCGGAATGCCAGCCTGATCAAAGCGATTATACCATTCTGGGTCCGAGGCAATGAACGAGGGGATGCAGTTGATTAAGCTCACGCCCGTTTTAAGGCATTGATCGGCATAGTACCTCGTGGCCTGGTCTGCACCGACAGGAAGGTAGGAAATGAGGATTTCTGCGCCCTTCTCTTGGAGGACCTTTCCCGCATCAACCGGCTCTAGGTCGGCGACCAAGAACCTCTCGTCTTCCGGATAGGCATCCATGAGCGGAGAATACCCATCCAATACAGGCCCCATGAATACTTCCGCTTGACAGAACTCGAGGTCATCAAAAAACATGGTCGTACAATTTGGCTTTGCCTTGGCCGCTTCTCCTAGGGGTTTTCCGACCTTCCTGACGTCGACGTCAAAGGCGCAGACAACCTCGATATCTCCAGGCGTAAACCCGCCGATATTGTAATGCATAAGACCAACCTGGTTCCCGTGCGTCCCTTGAGCCCGGTAATAGGATATTCCTTGAAGAAGACTCAAGGCGCAATTTCCGACACCAGCGATGGCCACACGAACCTTCCTGCTTTCCAAGACCAAGTCCTCCATTCGAACGGCAGAATAAAGACGGGCATCATTGCAATAAAAGTAAAGACATTATAGCGTAAAAGAAAGTGCATGGACAACCGAGTGCACCCCTTTTCATATTACTGTATAACGTATTTTTGTTTTTATACAATAACCCTCCTTTGCAACAATGCCCAGCCGGAAGGAAAGTCATGGTAGCAATCGCTGCCTTCCTTGATTTGGAAACCACAGGGTTAAGCCCTTCTTGCTCCGTCCTTTCCGCCTCTTCAGTGCTCGTAGAGGTTTCTACCACAGGAGAGCTAACGAAAAATGGGGTTTTCAACCGCTATTACTATCCTGAAGAGGGGACGAACCGCGCCGTACAGATCAACGGGCTTAGCTTTGAAGAAATTTCCAAGCATCGCGACAAGGCGACTTATCCAGAATATTTCAAAGACGATGCCGAATCTTTCCGAAACTTCCTAGAGGCTGCAGGGCTATTCATAGCCCACAACTTGCGTTTTGATGCTTCATTTTTGCCATTCAAGCTTAGTCCTGGGCTTTGTACCATGCGTTTTCACAACGATCTCACAAGAATTAATGGTAATCGTCGGTTTGGGCCTAGCCTAGAGAGGCTTGCCTGGCATTACGGGGTCAAATTGGATCTTTCCAGGAGGCACACAAGCCTCTACGACGTAGAGCTGCTCGTTTGTATTTTTGAACGCATGCTAAAACTGCGAGAAACAAAGTCTCGTTTGCGTCAGGCTTTCCAGGGGGCTTTTGGGCAAACATTCCAAGACGCCTTTGGCCCTTAGAGTACGATTCTTAAGGTCCAAGGGCTTCAAAAGACTACAAAGCGCCCTCAAGATGGATTCTTTTCAAACTATTTCGCCTAGAACCAAAGGAGGCTCCATGAAAAATTCCATACCCGTAACCGAACTAGCCATAAAAGAACTCGCCGGGTTCGAAAGTTTCACGGTCCCCCAGATCATCGAACGGATTCACCAAGAAAACGCCTTAGCATGCGAGGCCGTTGGCCGTGCCCTCCCTGCGATCGCAAAAGCTCTCGAGGAGGCGTTCGTTCAGATGAAGGCAGGGGGAAGGCTCGTCTATGCCGGCGCGGGAACATCGGGCAGGCTTGGCGTAATGGATGCAGCAGAACTGCCCGTTACGTTCGGAATACCCGAGAATAGGGCTCGAGCCGTCCTGGCGGGGGGCCCTGAGGCGTTTTGCCGCGCCATCGAAGGCGCCGAGGACAACGAGGAGGCCGGTAGGCATGCCATTCTTCAAGAACAAATGGAGCCCCGCGATTTGGCCATAGGCATAAGCGCTTCGGGCAACACACCATTTGTCATCGGAGCGATATATCAAGCAAAGGAGGCAGGAGCGAAAACGATTGGCCTTTGTTGCAACCCTTTAGGGAAGATTCTTACGCTCACGGACGTACCGATCCTTCTTGAGACGGGCCCAGAAGTTTTGGCTGGGTCTACGCGGATGAAGGCGGCCACGGCACAAAAAATGGCCCTCACCATGTTCTCGACCACGTTGATGCTTAAATTAGGCTACGCATTTGGCCCCTACATGGTAGGGATGAGGACCCACAACGCAAAGTTAAAGATGAGGGCCGTACGAATTCTCTCCGAGGTTGCCGCTCTAAAAATGGCCAACGCCGAAGAGGTCTTGAAACAAGCAGGCTGGGATCTCAAAGTGGCCCTTGTGATGGCCAAGAAGGGCGTAAGCCACGATGGTGCCAAGAGTATACTCGAAAGTACGCATGGGGACTTAACGGAAATTCTCGGAGGTTAAGGCATCAACGACGAGGATGGAACAAGATGAACGCTTAGACCTCAGAGGGGGTTGAGTGAGGATAAAATCAACCTACCAACGACCGAAAAGAGCGTACAGGGAACTCTCGAAATTTCAAACGTTCAAGCAACACAGCGGCTCGCACAAGGGACGGTAGAAGACGTTGCCCCTGCTGTACGGCATAAGGCAAACAAACCATCCTGCAGTCTTTTCTTTTCTGTTTTGCTTGTAGCCTGTTCTTTCCGATAAAGCGA
>WOYI011469009.1_pt1 | contig 29595 bp, 29 predicted proteins | sample 6423411 | NCBI WGS metagenome assembly WOYI01 (sample SAMN13441803, study PRJNA592873) | oil field metagenome | biome: oil field; feature: oil-well bore; material: oil-contaminated soil; isolation source: oil-contaminated soil from oil-well borehole | place: Germany: Wietze | collected 2016-10-18 ...
TAAGCCACCCGTGTGGAATTTCGGTGTCGTACCCGAACTCTCAGGAATGCAGCGCGGTTCGCAGGGCAGCGATGCCGCGGTCGGTGGCCTCCGCCGCGGCCGGTGAGGCCAGCGCGAGGCTGACATATCCGTGCACCATAGTCGGTTCGTTACTGTGCTGCACCGCAACCCCGGCCGCGGTGAGCAGTCCGGCGTACTTGCCACCGTCATCGCGCAGTGGGTCGTGCTCGGCGGTGCCGATGAAGGCCGGCGGCAGTCCGTTCAGCGACTCGGCGTTGGCCGGCGCGACATCGGTCGGCAGCGCTGCCGGGTCGCTGAGGTCGACACCGGGCAGATACCAGGTCAGAAAGGCGTTGGTGACGTCCTGGTTGAGGATGTAGGCGTCGGCGTTCTCGATGAAGGACGGTGCGGTGATATCGCCGACGGCGACCGGGTACCACAGCAGCTGGAACACCAGCGGGGGGCCGCCCGCATCGCGAGCGCGCAGCGCCATCACCGCCGACAGGTTGCCGCCTGCCGAATCTCCGGCCACCGCAATACGTGTCGGGTCACCACCCAGTTCGCCGGCATGTTCGCCCACCCATCGCAGCGCCGCCCAGGCGTCCTCGACGCCGGCCGGGTACGGGTGCTCGGGGGCGAGCCGGTAGTCCACCGACACCACGATGGCCTCGGCACCCACCGAGTGCGCGCGGGCCACGTGGTCATGGGTGTCCAGGTCGCCGATCGCCCAGCCGCCACCGTGGTAGTAGACAACCACCGGCAGGTTGTCGTGCTGCTCGACCGGAGGCCAGTAGATCCGCACCGGGATGTCGGCCAGGTCGCCGTAACCCACTGTGCGCTCCTCGATCCGCAGCTGCGGCAGCATGTTCGGCGGCGGGTTCACCGCGCGCAGCTTCTCACGGGCCACGTCGACACCATCGGCGACGGTGAATTCCAACGGCACCGCGTCCAGCAGCGCCTTGAGATCGGGGTCGACAGCGGGCCTTGTCGAGCTCGATGACGGGGAAGAAGATGCGGTCATGGACTCAGACTAACGCGCTTCCCAGCGCGGCGAAGGCGAGATCGGCCGCCTCGGTCGCCGCGGGTACGACACCGTGGTAGCCCAGATAGCCGTGCACCAGGGTATCGGCATTGTGCACTTGCGCCGGCACACCGGCGGCGGCCAGCAGCTCGGCATACCGGACACCGTCGTCACGCAGCGGGTCGTACCCGGCCACCGCGATATAGGCCGGCGCCACCCCGGCCAGCGATTCGGCGCGGGCCGGGACCAGGGTGGCCGGCGGGTCGCTCAGGTCGGTGTTCCCGGCATACAGCTTCGAGAAGCCGCCGATGGCACCGCGGCCGAGGATCGGGGCGTCGGCGTTCTCGGTGAACGACGGCAGGCTGGTGTCCCAGGTGGTCGCCGGGTACCACAGCAACTGCAGCCGCAGCTGCAGTCCGGCGTCACGGGCCAGCAACGCCACCGCCGCGGCCAGGTTGCCACCGGCGGAATCCCCGGCGACCGCGATCCGGCCGGCATCGGCACCCAGCTCATCGGCATGCGCGGCCACCCATCGAGTCACCGCCCAGACGTCGTCGACGGCCGCGGGGTAGGGATGTTCGGGAGCCAGCCGGTAGTCCACCGACACCACCACCGCACCCCCGCTGACGGCGTGTTCGCGTGCAGTCCCATCGTAGGTGTCCAGATCGCCGACCACCCAGCCGCCGCCGTGGAAGAACAGCACGACCGGCGGGCTGGGCTCCTGGGTCTCGGGCCAGTAGATGCGGACCGGCACGCCCTCGATGGTGCGGTTCTGCACTCGCAGCCCGGGATGCACCTCGCGGCGCGGCAGCGAGCGGAAGCGTTCGCGCGCCGCTTCGGGACCGCCGTCCATCGTCAATTGGAACGGCGCGGCGTCAAGTACCTTTTCCAGAATGGCGTCCAAGGCGGGTCTGTCAGTACCGGATTCAGGCATGGCATCACCGTACGCACTGTCCTGGACCCGCCTGTTCTGGGTGCTCGCGGTGTTCTGCGGCGCCGGGTATGGCGTCTTCCTGATCACCGTCGCGCTGCGGGTGCCCTCCGGGGCGGAGCTGACCGGACAGTTCGCCCTGCAACCCGCCGTGAAGGCCGCCGCGGCGATTCTGCTCGCGGTGGCCGCGGTGCGCCACCCGGTCGCCCGGGAACGACGCTGGCTGGTGGCCGCGCTGCTCGGATCGGCCGCCGGTGACTACCTGCTGGCCATGCCGTGGTGGGAGCCGTCCTTCGTGCTGGGCCTGGGCTCGTTCCTGATCGCGCATCTGTGCTTCCTGGCGGCGCTGCTCCCGTTGATCGCGCGCCGCACGTCGCGGATGGCCGCGGCGGCGGTGGTCGTGGTGGCTTGTGTGGCCCAGCTGGTGTGGTTCTGGCCGAGCCTTCTCGAGCAGGACATGGCGCTGCCGGTCACGGTGTACATCGCGGTACTCGGCGCCATGGTGTGCGCGGCGCTGCTCGCCGAGCTGCCGACGCCGTGGACGGCGCTGGGTGCGGTGTGTTTCGCGATCTCCGATTCGATGATCGGTATCGGCAGGTTCGTGCTCGGGTCGGAGGCTCTCGCGGTGCCGATCTGGTGGGCCTATGCGGCATCGCTGTTCGGAATCACCGCCGGATTCTTCTTCGGCCGACAGCGGCGCATCCGCGTCCGGTGGCCGCAGGGGTGACGCAGACCCGCCGGGCGGCCGAGCATGAGCCGATAGCGCGCGTGCTCCCGATGCTGTCGGTACCGCACCTCGACCGCGAGTTCGACTATCTGGTCTCCGCCGATCAGTCCGATGACGCCCAGCCCGGGGTGCGGGTCCGGGTGCGCTTCCACGGCAGGCTGGTGGACGCCTTCATCCTGGAAAGGCGTTCGGACACCGACCATCCGGGCAAGCTGGGCTGGCTGGACCGGGTGGTCTCCGCGGAGCCGGTGCTGACGCCCGATATCCGCAGGCTCACCGATGCGGTGGCCGCCCGATATGTCGGTACCCGCGCCGACGTGCTGCGCCTGGCGATTCCGCCGCGACACGCCGGCGTCGAGAAGCAGGCACCATCCGAACTGCTGCCCTTGACCCACCAACCCGTCGACGAGTCGGGCTGGGCGCATTATGGGCGCGGGGAGCAGTTCCTGTCCGCGCTGCGGGAGGGCCGGGCCGCGCGGGCGGTGTGGCAGGCCTTACCCGGTGAGCAGTGGGCGCTGCGGCTGGCCGAAGCCGCCGCGTTGACGGTGCATGCCGGGCGCAGCGCACTGATCGTGGTGCCCGACCAGCGCGACGTCGACGCGGTGCACGCGTCCGCGGTGAGCCTGGTCGACGAATCGCGCGTGGTGGCGCTGTCCGCCGGTCTGGGGCCGTCTCAGCGTTACCGGCGCTGGCTGTCGGTGCTGCGCGGCCAGGCACGGCTGGTCATCGGCACCCGGAGCGCGGTATTCGCACCCGTCACCGACCTGGGCCTGGTGGTCGTCTGGGATGACGGTGACGACACCCTGTCCGAACCGCGGGCGCCCTACCCGCATGCCCGCGAGGTCGCGATGCTGCGGGCTCACCAATTGCGTTGTGCCGCAATGATCGGGGGGTATGCACGCACCGCCGAGGCGCATGCCCTGGTACGCAGCCGATGGGCTCTCGACCTCGTCGCCAGCAGATCGGTGGTGCGCACCCACGCTCCGCGGGTGGTGGCCCTGGACGACAACGCCTTCGATCAGGAGCGCGACCCGGCGGCACACACCGCCCGGCTGCCCTCGATGGCGCTGCGCACGGCGCGCTCGGCGTTGGAGGCGGGCCATCCGGTGTTGGTGCAGGTGCCGCGGCGCGGCTACATCCCGGCTCTGGCCTGTGCCCGTTGCCGCACCGTGGCGCGCTGCCGACACTGCACGGGTCCGCTGTCACTGCCGGACCGCGACACCCACGGCGCGGTGTGCCGGTGGTGTGCCCGGGCCGAGCTGTCGCTGCGCTGTGTGAGCTGCGGGTCGGACGCGGTGCGCGCGGTGGTGGTCGGCGCGCGGCGCACCGCCGAGGAACTCGGACGTGCCTTGCCCGGCGCCAGCGTCATCACCTCCGGGGGTGATTCAGTGCTGTCCACGGTGGGACCGAAACCGGCGGTCGTGGTCGCCACGCCGGGCGCCGAACCGGTCGCCGAGGGCGGCTACGGCGCTGCGCTGCTACTCGACAGCTGGGCGTTGCTCGGCCGTCAGGATCTGCGGGCCGCCGAGGACACGCTGCGCCGCTGGATGGCCGCGGCGGCCCTGGTGCGCAGTCGGGCCGACGGCGGATCGGTGGTGGTGATCGCCGAGTCGACCATCCCGACCGTGCAGTCGCTGATTCGCTGGGACCCGGTGGGGCACGCCGAGTCCGAGCTGAACGCCCGTGAGGAGGTGGCACTGCCTCCCGCGGTGCACCTGGCGGTGCTGGACGGAGTGCCCATGGCCGTCGACACGCTGCTGCAGTCCGCCGAGCTACCGCCGGACGCCGAAGTGCTGGGGCCGGTCGACCTGCCGCCAGGGGCGCGCAGGCCGCCCGGCATCGCGGTGGACAGCCCGGTCGGCCGGATGCTCGTCCGGGTTCCGCGCGCCGGTGGCCTGGACCTCGCGGCGGCCCTGCGCTGGGCGGTGAACGCGCACAGTGCCCGCCACGATCAGCAGCCGGTTCGTGTGCAAATGGACCCGTTGCACATAGGGTAGGCAGCGTTACCGGCAGGAGGTGGGCGATGGGACGGCTGTTCAAGTTGCTGATCCCGTTGGTGCTCATCGCGTTTGGATTGCTGTGGCCGGTGGTGTTCAGCGCCGCCTCCAGTGGCGTCCAATCCGGAGGCGCCGCTGCCGACCCGGTGGTGATCAGCGACTACACCGCCCACTACACCGTCACCGCCGACGGCGACCTCGACGCCGTCGAGACCATCACCGGGCAGTTCCCGGCCGGACGGCATGGCATCTTCCGGTACTGGGACGTCGCCAACCCGAACAGCCCCAAGGTTCGGCAGGTGCCACAGATCGAGTCGATATTGCTCGACGGCGACCCGGCGCCCTACCAGCTGCTCTGGGAGGGCCGAGAACGATTCCGGGTGGCCAAGATCGGCAGCCCCGACTACACACTGAATCTCGGCCCCCACGTCTACGAGATCCGCTACTCCATTCCCGGCGTCCTCGACCCGGGAACCGCCGGTGCGGGTAAGCAATTCGGCGATTCGACCGGAGATCGGGAAGCGCCGACGGTGTTCTTCTGGAACGTCATCGCACCCGCCTGGAATAACATCATCGAGAACGTCGACATCACCGTCACGCTGCCGGAGCGGGTCCTCGGCGCGCAGTGCTCGGTGGGCTTCGGCCGCGGCACCGCCTGCAGTGACCTCACCGTCGACGGCAACACCGTCACCCTCGGGGCGCAAGGGCTGGAGCCGCACACCCCGGTCACCCTGCGGACGGGGGTGGACATGCCGACACCGCCGCGCGCCGAACTGCTCTGGACCTACCACTGGGACCGGGTGCTGGGGAAGTCGACGACGCGGGTGGTGGTGTTGCTACTCCTCACCCTGGTGGGCGCAGCGGTGGCCATCCTGTGGTTGCGGAGCACCTTCGAACGTCCGCCCGGTTTCCCCATCCAGTACGCGCCACCGCCCGGCCTGGGACCGGTGCAGACCGAGTACATCCGCACCGAATCGGTGCCCAAGAGCGGCTTGACGGCGACGCTCTTCCATCTGGCCGAACGCAAGCTCGTCGAACTACGCCAGATCAGCAAGGATGACTGGAACGTCACCGGAACCGCGCAGCCCGGCGTCTGGGCCGATACCGACCCCGTCGGTGTCGCCGTCGGTTCGGCACTGAAGGTGATAGGCCCCGGCGCCGAGTTCACGGCCAGGAAGTCGGCGACATCGGGGGAGAAGCTCAGCAGCGCGAAGAATGACATGGCCGCCGCGGTGCGGAAGTGGGCCATCGACAACGGTCTGCTGGTCAAACGCCGCAAGGAACTGTGGCTGCGGGCGGCCAACGCGGTCGCGGCGATCCTGATGGTGTGCGGGTTCTTCGGGTGGGGCTTCGGAATCACGTTGTGGGCGCTACCGTTCGCGGTGTTCTTCCTGTTCTCCACGCTGTCCTGGCGCGACGGTGTCGGTGCTCGGCGCACGGCCGCGGGCCGCGAGCTCTGGTCACGCGCCGGCGGATTCCACCGCCTGCTGTCCACCGACTCGGCGGAGAGCCGTTTCGATTTCGGCGCGCGTAAGGATCTGTATGCCGCCTACGTGCCGTTCGCGGTCGCCGCGGGCAGCGCGGCGTTGTGGGCGCAGAAGTACCGGGACGCCACCGGAGCCGTTGCGCCGCAACCGGAGTGGTACAACTCCTCGTCCACCACATCGTGGGGTCTCACCGGAGGCTCCGACGGGGCGGGGTTCGACAGTTTCGAATCGGCACTGTCGTCATCGATCGGCGCCTATACCGCGTCGCAGGCTTCGTCCTCCAGCGGCGGCAGCAGCGATGGCGGCGGTGGCGGTGGCGGCGGAGGTGGCGGCGGATCATGGTGAGGTTCTTGCTGATTCTGGTGCTGGCGATCGCCGTGCTGGTGCTGATCGGATTCGTGGTCGGCTACAACAAGCTGAAGGCCGCCGACGTCCGGGTGTCCGAAGCGCTCTCCGGTATCGATGTCGAGCTGACCCGGCGCGCGGCGCTGATCCCGAGCCTGGTCCACACGGTCGGGACGTTTGCCACCCATGAGAAGGGGATCCTCGACCACGTCACCAGCGCCCGGGCCGCGCTGAACGCTGCGACCGGTGGTGAGTCGGTGGCCCGGCGCAGCGCCGCCGAGGGCGAACTGGACAACGCGCTGGGTCAGGTCCTGGCGCTGGGACGGAGCTATCCGCAGCTAAATTCGTCGAACAACTTCCTGAACCTTCAGGAGACCCTCACCGACACCGAGAATAAACTCGCATTCGCTCGGCAGTACTACAACGACGCGGTGGCCGGGGTGAACCGGCTGATCACCACGATGCCGTGGATGTTCGTGGCCCCGATCGCCGGTGTGGAAGAGCGCGAGTTCTATCAGACGCCGCGCTAACGGGTGCTGCCCGCCGAACGCGCCAGGGCGCCTTCCCTAGACTGACTCGGTGCGACTCGTCTTTGCCGGCACCCCGGAACCCGCGCTGCCCTCGCTGCGCCGACTGGCGGAGTCGGAGAACCATGACGTCGTGGCCGTACTGACCCGCCCGGATGCCGCGGCGGGCCGGCGTGGCAAGCCCGTCCCGTCCCCGGTGGCCAAGCTCGCCGCCGAACTCGGTATCCCGGTGCTCAAACCCGAGAAACCCAACAGCGCGGACTTCGTCTCCGCGCTTGCCGAGCTGGCCCCGGACGCGTGCGCGGTGGTGGCCTACGGTGCGTTGCTGCGTGACGAACTGCTCGCCGTCCCGGCACACGGATGGGTGAATCTGCATTTCTCGCTGCTGCCGGCCTGGCGCGGGGCCGCTCCGGTGCAGGCTGCCATCGCCGCGGGGGACACCGTCACCGGGGCGACCACCTTTCGGATCGAGCTCGACCTGGACTCGGGACCCGTCTACGGCGTCGTCACCGAAACCGTCCGGCCCGCCGATACCGCCGGGGATCTTCTCGACCGGCTGTCCGTGTCGGGCGCCGGCCTGCTCGAGATCACCATGGACGGCATCGCCGACGGTTCCCTGGCCCCGGTACCGCAGCCGGCCGACGGGGTCACCGTCGCGCCCAAGATCACCGTCGAGGAGGCGCGAGTGCGGTGGGAGCTGGCGGCCCACGTCGTCGACCGGAAAATCCGGGCGGTCACGCCGAACCCCGGCGCCTGGACGATGATCGGAGATATGCGCGTCAAGGTCGGACCGGTCCGACCCGACGAGGCGAAAGTGCTCGCTGTCGGCGAGTTCGAGATCGGGAGACGTGACGTGTGGATCGGTACCGGATCGAATGCGGTGACGCTGAGCTGGGTGCAGCCGCCCGGCAGGAAACCGATGAACGCCGCCGACTGGGCGCGCGGAGCCCGTCCGGACGCGACGGTGCGGGCGCTGTGAGCAGGCCCACGCCCGGCCGGGGAAATCGCCCGCAGCGCCATCACTCGAGCCGCCCGCCGCAGCGTAAAGGCCCGCAGCGCAAGCCACTGGATCCCGCTCGGCGCGCGGCGTTCGACGTGCTGCGCGCGGTCAGCGAGCGGGACGCCTACGCGAATCTGACCCTGCCGGCGTTGCTGCGTGAGCGGGGGATCACCGGCCTGGACGCCGCCTTTGCCACCGAACTCGCCTACGGCACCTGTCGCACCCGTGGCCTGCTCGATGCGGTGATCACCGCCGCGGCCGGACGGCCGACCGATCAGATCGACTCTGTCCTGCTGGATCTGCTGCGGCTCGGTGCCTACCAACTGTTGCGCACCAGGGTGGACGCGCACGCCGCACTGGATACCACCGTGGATCAGGCCGGAATCGAATTCGACACTGCGCGAGCAGGTTTCGTCAACGGAGTGCTGCGCACCATCGCCGGCCGCGACGAGCAGTCCTGGGCGGAGGAGCTGGCGCCGGCCGCTGCGACCGACCCGATCGGCCACGCCGCCTTCGTCCACGCCCACCCGCGGTGGATCGCCCAGGCGTTCGCCGATGCGCTGGGCACGGGCGCGGGGCGACTCGGCGCCCTGCTGGCCAGTGACGACGAACGCCCCGTGGTGCACCTGGCGGCCCGGCCCGGTGTGCTGACTGCGGCGGAGCTGGCTGCCCAGACGGACGGCACGGTCGGCCGGTATTCGCCGTACGCGGTCTACCTGCCCGGCGGTGACCCGGGCGGGCTGGCCGCGTTGCGCGAGGGCGCCGCCCTGGTGCAGGACGAGGGTTCCCAGCTGGTGGCTCGCGCCCTGACGCTGGCCACCGTGGAAGGGCCCGACGGTGGCCGGTGGCTCGACCTGTGTTCGGGACCGGGCGGTAAGACCGCGCTGATCGCGGCGCTCGCCGAGCAGTCATCTCCCGGCTTCCGGGTCACCGCGGTGGAGCCCTCCGAGCACCGCGCCGACTTCGTCGCGCAGAACACCGCCGGGCTGCCGGTCGATGTGCTGCGGGTGGACGGACGCGATTCCGGCCTGGCGCCGGGCAGCTTCGACCGGGTGCTGGTCGACGCTCCCTGCACCGGCCTGGGCGCGCTGCGCCGCCGCCCCGAGGCCCGCTGGCGGCGCCAGCCCTCGGATGTGCCGACGCTGGCGAAATTGCAGCGTGAGCTGCTGGCCTCGGCGATCGGGCTGACTCGTCCCGGCGGTGTGGTGCTGTACGCGACGTGTTCACCGCATCTGGCCGAGACGGCCGGCGTGGTCGCCGACGCGCTGCGCAAGCTTCCGGTGACCGCGCTGGACACCCGGGACTTCTTCGAAGGTGTCGACCAGCTCGGTAGCGGACCGTATGTGCAGCTGTGGCCGCACCTGCACGGCACCGATGCGATGTTCGCCGCCGCCCTGAAAGTAGGCTGACCGCCATGGCTGGTCAATCTCCCGTCGCTCCGGTCGCCCAGGCCCCGCTCATCGCGCCGTCGATCCTGTCCGCAGACTTCGCCAGGCTGTCCGACGAAATCGCGGCCGTCACCGGTGCGGACTGGTTGCACGTCGATGTGATGGACAACCACTTCGTGCCGAATCTCACGCTGGGGCTGCCCGTGGTAGAGAGCCTGCTCAGGGTGACCGGCATCCCGATGGACTGCCACCTGATGATCGATCAGCCCGAACGGTGGGCACCGCCGTACGCCGAGGCCGGTGCCTACAACGTCACCTTTCATGCCGAGGCGACCGACAATCCGGTCGGCGTCGCGCGCGACATCCGCGCCGCGGGAGCCAAGGCGGGCCTCTCAGTGAAACCGGGCACTCCGGTGGAGCCCTATCTGGAGATCCTGCGCGAGTTCGACACCCTGCTGGTGATGTCGGTGGAACCCGGATTCGGCGGGCAGAAGTTCATTCCGGAGGTTCTCAGCAAGGTCGCGACCGTGCGCCGGTTGGTGGATGCGGGGGAGCTGACCATCGTGGTCGAGATCGACGGGGGCATCAACGCCGACACCATCGAGGCCGCCGCGGAGGCCGGGGTGGACTGTTTCGTCGCGGGATCGGCGGTCTACAGCGCCGAGGACCCAGCCGAGGCGGTGCGACGGCTGCGCAGGCAGGCCGGCGCCGCCTCACCGCATCTGACGCTATGAACTTCGACGCCGCGATGCGGCTTGCCATCGAGCAGGCCGAACGGGTGAAAGGCGCCACCTATCCCAATCCGCCTGTCGGCGCGGTCATTCTGGATGCCGGCGGGGACGTGGTCGGTGTCGGCGCCACCGAGCCGACCGGGGGAGCGCATGCCGAAGTGGTCGCGCTGCGGCGCGCAGGGGAGTTGGCGCGTGGCGGCACCGCGGTGGTCACCCTGGAACCGTGCAACCACCACGGCCGCACCCCACCGTGTGTGGACGGACTTCTGACAGCCGGAGTCTCGCGGGTGGTCTATGCCGTCGCCGACCCCAATCCGGTGGCAGCGGGCGGTGCATCTCGTCTGGGAGCGGCCGATGTCGAGGTTCGGCCCGGCGTGCTGGCCGGCGAGGTGGCAGGCGGATCGCTGCGGGAATGGCTGCACAAACAGCGCACCGGGGTACCCCATGTCACGTGGAAGTTCGCCACCAGCGTCGACGGGCGCAGCGCAGCCGCCGACGGCAGCAGCCAGTGGATCACCAGTGAAATCGCCCGCGCCGACGTGCATCGCCGCCGCAGCGTGGTCGAGGCGATCGTGGTGGGTACCGGAACGGTGATCTTCGATGACCCGACCCTGACCGCCCGGCTGCCCGACGGCAGTCTCGCCGACCGGCAGCCGCTGCGGGTCGTGGTGGGCGAACGCGAGATCTCGTCGGAAGCCAATGTGCTCAACGACGACTCGCGCACCATGGTCATCCGAACCCGCGACCCGCTCGAGGTGATGCGCGCGCTGTCGGACCGCACGGCCGTACTACTCGAGGGCGGCCCGACCCTGGCCGGCGCCTTCCTACGTGCCGGCGTGATCGACCGGATCCTGGCGTACGTGGCACCCATCCTGCTCGGCGGTCCGGTGACCGCTGTCGACGACGTCGGGGTGCTCAGCATCGCCGGCGCTCAGAAGTGGCGGTTCGACGGGATCGAGCCGATCGGGCCGGATGTCCGGCTCAGCCTGGTCCCGAACTGACCGTCACACTGCAGCCGCTGCTGTGATGACGGACACAGTGTTCCATCCCCTGTGACGTCCAATTCCGTTGCTGGCGCCTGTTCAGCCGAGTGTTGTAACCCGGCGCCGCTGTCCCTCCGCCGGTAGACTCCGGCTCGAGCGCCTTCACCGACGAATCGCTGGGGAAAGCATCAACCAAAGGACGAGCATGACTGCCTTGCAGGACTGGCTCAACAGCGGGCCGGTCAACCCGCACAATTTCAAATCGCTGGTGTTCGGTGTGCTCCGGATGGGGCCACAACCAGTCGACTATCCGCGTGCTCCCAAGATCATGGCGCGCGGCCTCGAACGTTGCTGATTTGCTGAATCGAGATTCAGCTAACACAAAACCACGCCTGGAGGAGTCGAGATTGCACCTCAGGGCGCGCTGTCGCTGCTGTTCAGTGCTGAATCGTCCTCGGCCTCGTGTTCATCGTGGCCGTGGCGATCGCTGATCAACAGCGAGGCCACGGCGCCGACGACACACACCACTGCGGTAATGGCGAATATCTCGCCGTACTGCATGGTGTAGGCGATCCGGGTGTTCTCTATCAGTTGCCTGCCGGCGTCCAGCAGGTTGCCGGTATCGACGACGGGCAGTGACTGCAGGATCTGGTTGAAGCGGTACAGGCCCCACGCCGACAACGCCGCCATACCGATGAGCATGCCGATCATCCGGGAGACGACCACGGCGGCCGAAGCGATTCCGTGTTGGGCGGCCGGCACCACTCGCAGCGCCGCGGAGGTCAGCGGACCGATCACCAGTCCGAGTCCGAACCCGGCCAGCGCGAGGTCGGTGTCAAAGGTGGGCAGTGTGAACAGCCCGAAATCGTGACGTGCGGAGAGCACGTTGACATCCCAGTGCGAGATCAGCCAGTAGCCGAACGCGGCGATCAGCAGCCCGGTCACCGCGATGGGCCGATCACCGATGCGGGTGGCCAGCCAGCCGCCGAGCAACGCACCGATCGGAAGCGCGATGAGGAAGCGAAGCAGCAGCACGACAGCTTCGTTCTTGTCCATGCCGAGCACTCCCTGCCCGAACAACTCGATGTTGACCAGCGTCACCATCAGTGCGGCGCCGGCAGTCAGCGATGCGGCCAGTGCCGCGAGGAACGGACGGAACTTCACCCCGGCCGGCTCCAGGAGTCGAGTGGTGGCCTTCTTCTCCCAGACGAAGAACCCGACCATGGTCAGCACCGCCACGATCAGCAGCGGGACCCCGTAGCTGGGCAGCAGATTCTTGCCGTCCGGTGCCGGGTTGTACAGGCCGACGACAGCAGCGCCGAGCGCGATGGCCAGCAGGAGGCCGCCGACGACGTCCACCCTCTGTTGTGGTTGATCGCGATCCCGGGACGGCACGCTGAAATGGATCATGATCATCGCGACCGCGGCCATCGGGATGTTGATCCAGAAGATGTCACGCCAGGTGCTCAACGCCCACACGACGGCGATGCCGTACAGCGGGCCAAGCACGCTGCCGAGTTCCTGTGCCGCACCTATGCCGCCGAGCACCGTGGCGCGGCCGTGCGCTGACCAGAGGTCGGCGGCCAGGGCAAGGGTGACGGGCAGCAGGGCGCCACTGGCGATCCCCAGGATGGTGCGTCCGATGACCAGCGTGGTCAGGTCGCCGGCTAGGGCGGTGACCACCGATCCGGCCATGAATCCGAGCAGGCCCGCCTGCAGTATCAGCTTGCGCCCGAACCGGTCGGACGCCTTGCCCAGCAGCGGCATGGCCGCGACGTAGCCGAGCAGGTAGCTCGTGACGATGGGCGTCACCTGCTGAATCTGGTTAATCGGGATGCCGACGTCGCGCATGAGGTCGGTCATGATGGTGATGACGACGTAGGTGTCGAGTGCACCGAGGGTGACCGCGAGGCCACCTGCACTTATTGCCAGGCGGCGGTTGGTGCCCGCCGAACCAGCGGCCCGGTGGCTGGTCGCCGCCGGCATCAGCTGCCGGGCTTCGTGACGGTGACGGTCTTGCCCCAGTCTGTGAGCGTCATCGTGATGGTGTTGCCTGCCGACGGCTCCAGCGTGACCTGAGCCAGCGGGTGGCCGTCTTCCTCACGGATCCACGCGGTGGCCGGTGTCGGGGCGCTCGCCTTGAGCTGCGGGGCGATCTTGTTGACGGCCTCGGCGTTGACGGTGCCGGTGATCTTCACCGCGTCGGCGCCGCTGATCGCCTCACGGCCGACGGCCTTGGGATCGGTGAAGCTGGCCAGCACGTTGGCCAGGCCGTTGTCCGGGTTGAGGATCGCCGAGACGTCGTAGATGTCGGCGGCAGGACCGAAGTTCTGCATGTTGCCACCCTTGGTGATGGCGGCGTACAGATCGCCGTCGACGACGACGAAGCCGACGTCGGTCAGCTTCTGGCCGAGGAACATCAGGTCGGTGGTGCCCTGGGCGGCCACTGCCGGAGCGTTGGTCAGGTCGCCGCTGAGGGTGATGATCGGCAGTTCCTTGATCTCACCGTTGACCGTCAGCTGAAGGTGCACGCTCTGCTCGTTGCGAGTGGTCGCAGCCGATTCGGTGAGCAAGGTGGCGGCTTCTGGGAGTGGAGCGTCGTTCTTCTCAGAACCGCAGCCGACGAGGGCGGCTCCGCCCAAGAGCGCGGCCACCAGGGTGGCGACGAAGGGGAGTAGGACCCGGACTGCACGGGGGCGCGTCTGCATGAACTGCATCGTAGTGGGTCGCCCTGGGTGGACCTGCGCTACGTGGATCCCACTAACCTTGAACCCATGTTCACCGGAATCGTCGAGGAACTCGGCGAGATCGTCGGCAAAGAGGACCTCCCGGATGCCGCGCGGTTCGTCATCCGCGGGCCCGTGGTCACCTCCGATGCAGGGCACGGGGACTCGATCGCGGTCAACGGCGTGTGCCTGACGGTGGTGGAGGTGCGTCCGGACGGTGCGTTCACCGCCGACGTGATGGCCGAGACCCTCAACCGGTCCAGTCTGCGCGCGGTGGGCGTCGGCAGCCCGGTCAATCTGGAACGCGCGGCAGCGGTCAACAGCCGGCTCGGGGGCCACATCGTGCAGGGGCACGTGGATGGCACGGGTGAGGTGATCGCCCGGAATCCGTCGGAGAACTGGGAGGTCGTCCGCATCTCTTTGCCCGACGCGCTGGCCCGATACGTGGTGGAGAAGGGCTCGATCACCGTCGACGGCATCTCGCTGACGGTTTCCGGGCTGGGTGAGAGTTGGTTCGAGGTATCGCTGATCCCCACCACGTTGTCGCTCACGACGCTCGGCGGCGCGCCTGTCGGCGCACCGGTGAATCTCGAAGTGGATGTCATCGCCAAATATGTCGAACGGTTGATGGGTGAGCGCGACCGCTGACGGATTTGGGGCAGGGGACCGGCGGGCAATAACTGTTGATGGGCCGTGGTTCATACTGATGTAACCGCTCGATGCGCGCGCCCGCGCGGGTCGAGTCGCATTCGAGCTGATGAAGGTGGCACAAGGGATGACAAGGCTGGATTCCGTCGAGCGGGCGGTAGCCGACATCGCGGCGGGCAAGGCAGTCGTGGTCATCGACGACGAGGACCGCGAGAACGAGGGCGATCTGATTTTCGCCGCGGAGAAGGCCACCCCCGAGCTGGTGGCATTCATGGTGCGCTACACCTCGGGATACCTGTGTGTGCCGCTGGACGGGGCCGTCTGCGACCGGCTGGGGCTGCTGCCGATGTACGCGGTCAATCAGGACAAGCACGGCACCGCCTATACGGTCACCGTCGACGCCAAGAAGGGCGTCGGCACCGGTATCTCGGCATCCGATCGCGCCACCACCATGCGCGCGCTGGCCGACCCGGCTGCCGTCGTCGACGATTTCACCAAACCCGGGCATGTGGTCCCGCTGCGCGCCAAGGACGGCGGCGTGCTGCGCCGGCCCGGCCACACCGAGGCCGCGGTCGACCTGGCCCGGCTCGCGGGTCTGCAGCCGGCGGGCGCGATCTGCGAGATCGTCAGCCAGAAGGACGAAGGCGCCATGGCACAGACCGACGAGCTGCGGGTCTTCGCCGACGATCATGATCTCGCCCTGATTTCCATCGCCGACCTCATCGAGTGGCGGCGCAAGCACGAGAAGCACGTCGAGCGCATCGCCGAGGCGCGGATCCCCACCCGGCACGGCGAGTTTCGGGCGGTCGGATACACCTCCATCTACGAGGACGTCGAACACGTCGCGCTGGTGCGGGGCGACATCGCCGGCCCGGAGTTCGACGGGCACGACGTCCTGGTGCGGGTGCACTCGGAATGCCTGACCGGCGACGTGTTCGGATCCCGCCGATGCGACTGCGGCCCGCAGCTGGACGCCGCGATGGCCATGGTGGCCATTGAGGGACGCGGCATCGTGCTGTACATGCGCGGCCATGAGGGCCGGGGCATCGGACTGCTGCACAAGCTGCAGGCCTACCAACTGCAGGATGCCGGCGCGGACACGGTGGATGCCAACCTGGAATTGGGCCTGCCCGCCGACTCGCGTGACTACGGCATCGGGGCGCAGATCCTGGTCGACCTCGGCGTGCGGTCCATGCGGCTGCTCACCAACAACCCGGCCAAGCGGGTGGGGCTGGACGGGTACGGGCTGCACATCACCGAGCGGGTTCCGCTGCCGGTGCGCGCCAACGCCGAGAACATCCGCTACCTGATGACCAAGCGCGACCGGATGGGCCATGACCTGGTGGGCCTTGAGGACTACGACGAGGTCTCGGCGTCCGGGGAGTGGGGGGGCGCGCTGTGAGCGGCCATGCGGGTGCGATTCCGGATCTGCCCGATATCGACGCGTCGTCGGTGTCGCTGGGCATTGTCGTGAGTACCTGGCACGCCCGGATCTGCGATGCGCTGCTGGACGGGGCGTTGCGGGCGGCCAAGCAGCTCGGTGTGACGGATCCCGCCGTGGTGCGGGTGCACGGCGCGATCGAAATCCCGGTCGTCGCTCAGGCGCTGGCCGCGAAGTATGACGCGGTGGTGGCCCTGGGTGTGGTGATCCGCGGTGAGACACCGCATTTCGACTATGTGTGTGACGCGGTCACCCAGGGTCTGACCCGGGTGTCACTGGATCATGCGACACCGGTGGCCAACGGCGTGCTGACCACCAACACCGAGCAGCAGGCACTGGCCCGAGCCGGACTGCCGAACTCCAGTGAGGACAAGGGTGCTCAGGCCGCCGCTGCGGCGCTGTCGACCGCATTGGTTCTGCGCGACCTGTCCTCATGACCGAGTCCGCTCCGTCCGGCGGGGGAGAGCGCAGCGACCCGGGGAATGTCAACTGGGAGCTGGAGATCCGGCCGCACCTCACGCCCTATTTTGTCTACGGGGCCTCATTCCTGATCGCGGCCGCGCACATCGCCGTGGGATTCCTGCTGAAGGTCGGTTCCAGCGGCGTGGTGTTCCGGACCGCGGATCAGGTCGGCATTGCGCTGGTCGGGATCACGCTGGCCGGTTTGATCCTGCTGCTGGCGCGCGCTCGGCTCCGCGCCGGACCATCCGGCATCGCGGTACGAAATACATTGGGATACAAGCTCATTCCGTGGTCGGACGTGGCCGATGTGTCGTTTCCGGTCGGCGCACGCTGGGCCAGAGTGGATCTGGCCGATGACGAATACACCCCGGTGATGGCGATCCAGGCGGTCGACAAGGACCGGGCGGTGCGGGCGATGGACGAACTGCGCTCGCTGCTGGAGCGTTACCGTCCCGACCTCACGTCACATTCAACGTCATCGTGATCTCGGGGGCGGCGCCGGTGTCAGCCGCGTTCGCCGTGAATCCCAGACTTTCGTAGACGGCGCGCGCCGCGGCGTTGTCGACCTTCACCCGCAGCGTCACGCGCAGCACCTGCTGGCTGCGCGCCCAGTCCACCGCCGCGGCAACCAGCGTGCGCGCCAGGCCACGCCCGCGGGCCGCCGGATCCAGCCACAGCGAGTACAGGTAGATCGATTCCATGCTCTGGCGCTGGGCACCGATCAGTCCGACCGGCCGGTTGTCCACGACGACGGCGAACTGTGCGTGTGCCCGCAGCCTGCGGCGCCACTGTGCCGCGGTGAAGGCTCGTTCGCGCTCGTAATGCTCGTCGTGGGCGCCCAGTGAATCGGTCAACGCACGAAGCCGCATGCCGGCGAATGCCCGCCAATCGGTCTCGGTCAGCCGGGCCACCCGCACCTGCGCCATACCCATCGCATCAGTATCGCCGCTGCTGGCTGCGGTAGGATCGGCAAGTCGTATGGGTATTTTGGAGTTCGTGTCAACGTCGGCCGGCGGCGTATCCGACAGCAGTGCGCCGCTCGTCACAGCACCCACCCTGATTTCCGGGCTGGGCACCCATCCGACACTCACCCTGCCGCTGGTGTGCGGACGCGAACCCGATGTCGAACTCAGCTGGCACCGACTGGACGAGACGGGCCGGTTCTATGGCATCGCGATCCCTCCGGCCGATGCGCTCCGCGATACGCTGCACGGCTTCCTCGAGGAGGCGGCCGCCCGGCATGGCCGGGTCACCCTCGCGGCGCGCGTGCTGGTCGTCGAGGTCGCCGGCCGACTGCAGTTCGTGGTGTCGGCCTCGGTGATCGACCCTGTCCGGCCCGAGCCCGTAACGCTGGCCGTCACGTCCGGTCCGGATGGTGCTGTGGCGCCGCACTGGCGGCAGATGGCGGCCCGCACCAGCAGCCATGCCGACGACGATCTCACCGAGTGCGAGTTGCGTGCCGGCGGCTATGCCGATGTGGTGCCCGTCGACGGGGATCGCATCGGTTGCCCGCGACTGGGGGCGCTGATCATCGAAACCCCCAACGGCGCCATCGGAACCGGGTCGGCGCGCCTGGCGCCCCTGCGCGCCGCCGGCCTGCTGGACGGGGTGACCTGCTCCGAGACGTCGGTTGCGATGTCCGGCGCGACGCGGGTGAGATGGGTCTCACCACGATTCGAGACCCACCCCGTCACCGCCATCGGCGCACACCGTTTCGAGAACGGGGAGCCACGTGCATGAGTGACATATTCCGCCCGGAAACGTTTCTGGCCCTGGTGATCGACGGGCATGACTGGGCCTACGGCAGGCTGAGTATGCGATACACCCTGCGGGGGCCGGATCCGCGCACCTTCACCGAGGTGATCGATTTCGGTGACAGTCTGGCCGGTGGTCAACCGGATCCGCTGTTGTCCAGGCTGCTGACGCTCACCTGCTCATTGAGTTACTTCAAGGCCGCCGCACCGCCCGTTATCGAGATCGCTTTTCCCACATATGATTTCGAGAAGCACTACCTGAGCGCCCTCATCGAGGGCGGCCTCGGCGAATTCGCCTACACCAACCAGTTACCCGCTGCGCTGACACCCGCGATCGACGGACCGGCGGCGGCCGGCGGCCCCCGCCGGGACGACGATTGGGATCCGGCGGCGACCCCGCTGGTCCCGGTCGGCGGCGGTAAGGACTCGGTGGTCAGCATCGAGGCATTCCGCAGGCATGGTATTGCGCCGATGCTGTTCAGCGTCAACCGCTATGACCCGATCGACCGGTGCATCGAGGTCAGCGGTCTGAACAGCGTTCACGTGCGGCGCAGCATCGATCGCAGTCTCATCCAGGCCAACGCCGAGGGCGCCCTTAACGGGCACATTCCGGTGACTGCCATCAACAGCGTGATCGGGCTGATCGTCGCCGACGCCAACGGGTTCGGCCCGGTGGTGCTCTCCAACGAGCGCTCATCCAACGTCGGCAACATGGAGTGGCTGGGCCGCGACATCAATCACCAGTGGTCCAAGAGTCTGGTGTACGAGACCCTCTTGCGGGACACCTTGGCGCGCTACGGATTCAATCCCGACCGCTACTTCTCGCTGCTCCGCGGACTGTCCGAATCGCAGATCGCCGACCGGTTCGCCACCAGCGGTGAATACTTCGGCGTGTTCACCAGTTGCAACCGGTTGTTCGCACTGGATCCCAGCAAGCGGGCCAGTTCGTGGTGTGGGCAGTGCCCGAAATGCCAGTTCGTGTTCGTGTTGCTCGCCCCGCGTCTGGGCCGCGCCACGTGCGAGAAGATATTCGGTAGCAACCTGTTCGCGGACAACGGGAACCGGGACGGTATCGCCGACATCCTCGGTCTCGGGGTGCACAAGCCGTTCGAGTGTGTGGGGGAGTACTACGAGGCCGCCGAGTCGATGCTCGCGGTGGTCGACGACCCGCAATGGCAGGGTCTGGAGCTGGTTGACGAATTCGCCGGGCAGCGTGGGCAATTGGCGGTGGTGGCGGTGAATCCCGATCCCACACCGGCCGAACATCACGTGCCTGCCCGCTATGCCATGCTGCTCGATGACTGATCTTGCCGGTCGGGTGGTCGGCATCTGGGGTCTCGGCAAGGAGGGTCTGTCGATGGCCCGCGCAGCCGCCGCGCACGGCGCCGCCCACATCGTGGCCGCCGATGAGAAGTCGACTGCGGGCGACGCGCACGATATCGCCAATCTGACCGTCCACTACGGGCCGGATGCCCCGGCGCGGTTGCGCGACACCGATATCGTCTTCGTCAGCCCCGGGGTGCCCTGGGGGCATTCGGTGTTCGAGGAGATGCGCGTCAACGGGCCGACGGTGTCCAGCGCGGCGGATTGGTTCATGTCCCGCCATGGCGCCCGCACCGTCGGCATCACCGGCACCAAGGGCAAGAGCACCACCGCAGCCTTCCTGGCGCACCTGCTGGCGGGGCTGGGTGTGCCCGCCGTGGCGGCGGGCAATATCGGTACGCCGCTCTCGGATCTCGAACCGGCAGAAGGCGAGTGGGTGATCGCCGAACTGTCCAGTCAGCAGTGCGCGTTGCTGCACAGCGCGCCTGCGGTGGCGGTCATCACCAACCTCTACCAGGACCACCTGGACTGGCACGGTGACGTCACGTCGTACTACGAGGCCAAATCCCAGGTGTTCGGCGACCGAACACGCTGCCTGGTGACGACGCCCGCCGTCACCGAAGCCCTTCGGGGGATAGGTATCTCGCAGTTTCCGCCGCTGCGGGAACTCGATCCGGCGACGGTCCGAATGCCCGCGGGCGATTCGGTGCTGTCTTACGCGCACAACACCGTCAACACCGCGCTCGCCGCCCTGGCGGCCGAGCAGGTGCTCGGCCGTGCGGTGACTCCGGACGAAGTGGACACCGCTGCCGCATCGTTCACCGGGCTGCCGCACCGCCTGCAGACCGTCCGGCGCACCGGTAGGACCCGCTGGATCGATGACACGCTGGCGACGACCGGCGAGGCCGTGGTGGCCGCGCTCACGGCGATGCGGCCCGACGAGGAGATCGCGCTGATCGTCGGCGGGATGGACCGGGCGCTCGATTACCGGCAGCTCGACGACTATCTGTGCAGTGGGCAGCGCCGCGTCACCCTCATCCAGGGGCCGACCAACGGCGCCACGATCGGCATCGGGTTCGCCGGGGCACACCCCGATCGCATCCACGTCGTGGGCAGCCTGCAGGAGGCGGTCCGGGTGGCCGCCGCGCTGGCCGATGTGGACGTGGTGCTGCTCTCCCCGGGGGCGGCCAGTTACGACAGCTACCGCAACTACGAAGAAAAAGCGGCGATGTACTGCGGTTATATCGACGTCGTAGACACGCTCTAACCTGGACCCGTGCCCGATCCAGCGACCTACCGGCCCGCACCGGGTTCGATACCCATCGAACCCGGTGTCTACCGGTTCCGCGATCCGCACGGCCGGGTGATCTACGTCGGCAAGGCTAAGAGCCTGCGCAGCCGGCTGAACTCCTACTTCGCCGATATCTGCGGGCTCGCGCCACGCACCCGGCAGATGGTGATGACCGCGGGCAGCGTCGAGTGGACGGTGGTGTCCACCGAGGTCGAGGCACTGCAGCTGGAATACAACTGGATCAAGGAGTTCGACCCGCGGTTTAACATCCGCTATCGCGACGACAAGTCCTATCCGGTGCTGGCGGTGACGCTGAACGAGGAGTATCCGCGGCTGTTCGTCTATCGCGGTCCGCGGCGCAAGGGGGTGCGCTACTTCGGGCCGTACTCGCACGCCTGGGCCATCCGGGAGACTCTGGACCTACTGACCCGGGTGTTCGCGGCCCGAACCTGTTCGGCCGGAGTGTTCAAGCGGCACAGGCAGATCGACAGGCCGTGCCTGCTCGGCTACATCGACAAGTGCTCGGCGCCGTGCGTCGGTCGGGTGAGCGCGGAACAGCACCGGCAGATCGTGCTGGACTTCTGCGACTTCCTGGCGGGTAAGACCGACCGGTTGGTCCGCGATATGGAGAGGCAGATGAATGCCGCGGCCGAGGAACTGGACTTCGAGCGGGCGGCCCGGCTGCGCGATGACGTCGGCGCGCTGAAGCGGGCGCTGGAGAAGCAGACCGTGGTGTTGGGCGACGGTACCGATGCCGATGTGGTGGCCTTCGCCGATGACGACCTGGAAGCCGCGGTGCAGGTGTTCCACGTGCGCGGCGGCCGGGTGCGCGGTCAGCGCGGATGGGTGGTGGAGAAGGCGACGGAGCCGGAGGCGACCAACGGCTCGGCACCCGATCTGTCGGGCTTGAGCCAACTCGTGGAGCAGTTCCTCACCCAGTTCTACGGCGATCAGGCCGAACTCGGCGCCTTCGCCGGGCCGCAGGATGAGACGACCAACCCGGTGCCCAAACAGGTGCTGGTTCCGGTGCTGCCCGAGAACGCCAAGGAGCTCACCGACTGGCTGAGCGGGCTGCGCGGCTCCCGGGTGGATCTGCGGGTGCCGGTTCGCGGTGACAAACGGGCACTGGCCGAGACGGTGCAGCGCAACGCGAAGGATGCACTCGCCCAGCACAAGCTCAAGCGGGCGGGCGATTTCAACGCCAGATCCGAAGCGCTGCAGAGCATTCAAGAGACCCTCGAACTGGTGGACGCGCCGCTGCGCATCGAGTGCGTCGATATCAGCCACGTGCAGGGCACCGATGTGGTGGCCTCGCTGGTGGTCTTCGAGGACGGCCTCCCGCGCAAATCCGACTACCGTCACTACGCGATCCGGGAGGCCGCCGGTCACGGCCGCTCCGATGATGTCGCGTCCATCGCCGAGGTCACCCGGCGGCGCTTTGCCCGGCATGTCGCCGATGCCGAGCGGCCCATGGTCGCAGAGGGCAAGTCACGGAAGTTCGCGTACCCGCCGAACCTTTTCGTCGTCGACGGAGGCGCCCCACAGGTGAATGCGGCCGCCGCCGTGCTGCGGGAACTCGGCGTGACCGATGTCTCGGTGATCGGGCTGGCCAAGCGGCTGGAGGAGGTCTGGGTGCCCGGACCGTCGGCGGACCCGGTGATCTTCCCGCGTACCAGCGAGGGGCTGTACCTGTTGCAGCGCATCCGTGACGAAGCACACCGCTTCGCCATCACCTTCCACCGCAGCAAGCGGTCCAAGCGCATGACGGCTTCGGCGCTGGATTCGGTCCAAGGATTGGGTGAGCACCGGCGAAAGGCGTTGGTGACACATTTCGGTTCGGTGTCGCGGCTGCGTGCCGCCAGCGTCGATGAGATCACCGCGGTGCCGGGCATCGGGGTGGCGACGGCAAAGGCGGTGCTGGCCGCGCTGGGGGTGGTCGTGGGTGAGGGGTCAGACGCGCCCATCGATTCCGGCACGCCCGAGCCGGTGTTGCACGATGATCGAGCCTTGGCCGCAGCACAGAAGAACAAACAGACCGAAGCGCAGACGGGCAAGATATCGGGGTGGCAGACCAGCGAATGAGCGAGGAATCAGGCATCGAAGTCGTCCTGGTCACCGGATTGTCGGGCGCCGGCCGCGGCACCGCCGCCAAAGTTCTCGAAGACCTCGGCTGGTACGTCGCCGACAATCTCCCACCCGAACTGATCGCGCGCATGGTCGACCTGGGTCTGGCGGCGGGCTCCCGGATCACGCAGCTGGCATTGGTGATGGATGTCCGGTCACGCGGATTCACCGGCGACCTCGACTCGGTGCGCAATGAGCTCGCGACCCGGGGCATCCGCCCCCGGGTGCTGTTCATGGAGGCGGCCGACGAGATCCTGGTGCGCCGTTACGAGCAGAACCGTCGCAGCCATCCATTGCAGGGCAACCAGACTCTGGCCGAAGGCATTACCGCCGAGCGGGCCATGCTGGCACCGGTGCGTGCAACCGCCGATCTGATCATCGACACCACGACACTGGCGGTGCCCGCACTGCGGGAGAGCATCGAGCGTGCGTTCGGCGGCGAGGCGGTCGCAGAGACCAACGTCACGGTGGAGTCCTTCGGCTACAAGTACGGACTGCCGATGGACGCCGATACCGTCATGGACGTCCGGTTCCTGCCCAACCCGCACTGGGTCGATGAGTTGCGCCCGCATACCGGGCAACATCCGGCGGTCCGGGATTTCGTTCTCGGCCAGGACGGCGCCACCGAGTTCCTCGATACCTATCATCGGCTGCTGGGGGTGGTGATCGACGGATACCGCCGGGAAGGAAAGCGGTATATGACCGTGGCCATCGGTTGCACCGGCGGCAAGCACCGCAGTGTGGCCATTGCCGAGGCACTGACCGAACGGTTGCGTGGCGGCGACGAGAATCTGACGGTGCGGGCACTGCACCGGGATCTGGGTCGCGAATGACCGCGCGCAGGCGAGCGTGCGCGCGGATCGCAGCGAGGTACGAGCGAGGACCGGAACGCGCGGGAGTCAAGCCATGACCGCGCGCATCGTCGCGCTCGGCGGTGGCCACGGACTGTATGCGACGTTGTCGGCCGCCCGCCGGCTGACCCCGCATGTCACCGCCGTCGTCACCGTGGCGGACGACGGCGGCTCCTCGGGGCGACTGCGCAGCGAACTCGATGTGGTGCCACCCGGCGATCTGCGAATGGCCTTGGCGGCATTGGCCTCTGATTCTCCGCACGGGCGGCTGTGGGCGACGATCATCCAGCACCGGTTCGGTGGCAGCGGTGCGCTGGCGGGCCACCCGATCGGGAACCTGCTGCTCGCCGGGCTCAGCGAGGTGCTGGCCGATCCGGTGGCCGCGCTCGACGAGCTGGGCCGAATTCTGGACCTCAAGGGCCGGGTGCTGCCGATGTGCCCGCTGGCCCTGCAGATCGAAGCCGATGTGGCCGGTCTGGAATCCGATCCGCGGATGTTCCGGGTGATCCGCGGTCAGGTGGCCGTCGCCACCACCGTCGGTCAGGTGCGCAGGGTTCGGCTGCTGCCGGGAGATCCGCCGGCGACGCGGCAGGCGGTCGACGCGATCATGGCCGCCGATCTGGTGGTGCTGGGACCCGGATCGTGGTTCACCAGCGTGATCCCGCACGTGCTGGTTCCCGGGCTGGCGGCCGCGCTGCACGCCACCACCGCCCGGCGGGCGCTGGTCCTCAATCTGGCGGCCGAACCGGGGGAGACCGCAGGGTTCTCCGCCGAACGTCACATCCACGTGTTGGCCCAGCATGCACCCGGTTTTCAGGTGGACGACATCATCATCGACGCATCGCGGGTTCCCAGCGATCGGGAACGCGAGCAGCTGGCGCGCACGGCTTCCCTGCTCGGCGCCAATGTCGAGTTTGCCGCCGTATCCAGACCTGGTACACAGTTACATGACCCGTCGATGCTGGCAGCAGCGCTGGAAGGGGTGCGCGTGCGCGGCCGGGGGCCCGACGCGCCACGGCACGGGCAGCGATCATTGAACGAACCAAGAGGGGAAGACTCGTGGCGATGACGGCCGAGGTCAAAGACGAGCTGAGTCGCCTGGCCGTGAACTCGGTCAGCGCGCGGCGCGCGGAGGTCTCCGCACTGCTCCGGTTCGCCGGCGGTCTACACATCGTTGCCGGCCAGGTGGTGGTCGAGGCCGAGGTCGACCTCGGCATCATCGCGCGCCGCCTGCGCAAGGACATCTACGACCTGTACGGCTACAACGCGGTGGTGCACGTGTTGTCGGCTAGCGGTATCCGCAAGAGCACCCGCTACGTGGTGCGGGTCGCCAAGGACGGCGAGGCCCTGGCGCGGCAGACGGGCCTGCTCGACCTGCGGGGCCGGCCGGTCCGCGGGCTGCCCGCCCAGGTGGTCGGCGGCAGTGTCAGCGATGCCGAAGCTGCTTGGCGTGGCGCCTTTTTGGCGCACGGATCGCTCACCGAGCCGGGCCGGTCCTCGGCGCTGGAGGTCAGTTGCCCGGGTCCCGAGGCGGCGCTGGCACTGGTCGGTGCGGCGCGCCGGCTCGGAATCAATGCCAAGGCCCGCGAAGTGCGCGGCGGCGACCGGGTGGTGGTGCGCGACGGCGAGGCGATCGGCGCACTGCTGACCCGGATGGGTGCTCAGGACACCCGGTTGACCTGGGAGGAGCGCCGGATGCGGCGTGAGGTCCGGGCCACTGCCAACCGACTGGCCAACTTCGACGATGCCAACCTGCGGCGTTCGGCGCGGGCGGCGGTGGCCGCGGCGGCCCGGGTGGAACGCGCACTGCACATTCTCGGCGAGACCGTTCCCGATCATCTGGCGCAGGCCGGCCGTCTGCGGGTGGCGCACCGGCAGGCATCGCTGGAGGAACTCGGCCGGCTGGCTGAGCCGCCGATGACCAAAGATGCTGTGGCAGGCCGGATTCGGCGGCTCCTGTCGATGGCCGATCGCAAGGCCAAACAGGACGGCATTCCCGATACCGAGTCGGCGGTCACCCCCGATCTGCTCGAAGACGCCTGAGTTCGTGCTCGGGGTGGCGGTGCCGCAACCGGTGCCGGGGGCTTCGGCCCGCGCGGACACGGCTCTGCTGCCCCATAATCTCGACCCGAGCCTGACCGCGCTTTCACCGAGGCATTTGGCCGGCCGAGGTGCACACGGCGGACTCGACACCACTAGGCTGGCATGGCGAGCAGTTCACCGCGATTCCCCTCGACGATCTAGGAGCGACACTGTGACCATTCGGGTAGGCGTCAACGGCTTCGGCCGAATCGGGCGCAACTTCTTCCGCGCCCTCGATGCGCAAAAGGCGCTCGGCAACAACACCGACATCGAGATCGTCGCGGTCAACGACCTCACCGACAATGCCTGCCTGGCTCATCTGCTGAAGTTCGACTCGATCCTGGGCCGGTTGCCGTACGACGTCAGCCTGGAGGGCGACGACATCATCGTCGTCGGCGACGCCAAGATCAAGGCACTCGAGGTCAAGGCCGGCCCGTCGGAGCTGCCGTGGGGCGACCTGGGCGTCGACGTGGTGGTCGAATCGACCGGCATCTTCACCAACGCCGCCAAGGCCAAGGGCCACCTGGACGCGGGCGCCAAGAAGGTCATCATCTCCGCGCCGGCCACCGACCCCGACATCACCATCGTGTTCGGCGTCAACGAAGACGAGTACGACGGCAGCCAGAACATCATCTCCAACGCCTCGTGCACCACGAACTGCCTCGGCCCGCTGGCCAAGGTGCTCAACGACGAGTTCGGCATCATCAAGGGCCTGATGACGACCGTCCACGCCTACACCCAGGATCAGAACCTGCAGGACGGCCCGCACCGCGATCTGCGTCGTGCGCGCGCCGCGGCGCTCAACATCGTGCCGACCTCGACCGGTGCGGCCAAGGCCATCGGCCTGGTCCTGCCCGAGCTCAAGGGCAAGCTGGACGGCTACGCGCTGCGGGTGCCGATCCCCACGGGTTCGGCGACCGACCTGACCGTCGAGCTGGCCAAGCCGGGAACTGCGGACGAGATCAACGCCGCAGTCAAGGCCGCGTCGGAAGGCAAGCTCAAGGGCATCCTGAAGTACTACGACGCCCCGATCGTGTCCAGCGATATCGTCACCGACCCGCACAGCTCGATCTTCGATTCCGGGCTGACCAAGACGATCGACAATCAGGCCAAGGTAGTCGCCTGGTACGACAACGAGTGGGGCTACTCCAACCGCCTCGTCGACATGGTCGCGCTGGTCGGCAAGTCGCTCTGACGGGCGAGCGAAGCGACGGGAGATAGCGCAGACATGGCTGTAGCGACACTCGAAGAGCTTCTTGCCGCGGGCGTCGAGGGTCGGGGCGTACTCGTGCGCTCCGACCTGAACGTCCCCCTCGACGACGACGGAGCGATCACCGATCCCGGCCGCATCATCGCCTCGGTGCCGACGCTCAAGGCGCTGGTCGAGGCCGGGGCCAAGGTCGTCGTAACCGCCCACCTGGGTCGCCCCAAGGGCGAGCCAGATCCGAAGTTCTCCCTGGCCCCGGTCGCCGCGGCACTGGGGGAGCGGTTGGGTCGCCACGTCCAGCTCGCCGGTGACGTGGTCGGCACCGATGCGCTGGCTCGTGCCGAGGGCCTCACCGATGGTGATGTGCTGCTGCTGGAGAACATCCGCTTCGATGCGCGCGAGACCAGCAAGGACGGCGCCGAGCGGCTGGCGCTGGCCAAGGCACTGGCCGCTCTGGTGGAGGGCGCCGACGGAACGCCCGGGGCATTCGTCTCCGACGGTTTCGGAGTGGTGCACCGCAAGCAGGCCTCGGTGTACGACGTCGCCACCCTGCTGCCGCACTATGCGGGCACATTGGTGGCCGCCGAGGTGAAGGTGCTCGAGCAGCTGACCAGCTCGACCGAGCGGCCCTACGCCGTGGTGCTGGGTGGGTCCAAGGTGTCTGACAAGCTGGCGGTCATCGAGAACCTGGCCACCAAGGCCGACAGCATCGTCATCGGCGGCGGCATGTGCTACACCTTCCTTGCCGCGCAAGGGCTTTCGGTGGGTGACTCACTATGTCAGGTCGAGATGATCGACACCTGCAAGAAGCTGCTGGAGACCTACGGTGACGTGATCCGCCTGCCGGTGGACATCGAGGTCGCCGACGGATTTGCCGCGGATTCACCGCACGAGACCGTGGCCGCGGACAAGATCCCGGACGCCAAGATGGGCCTGGACATCGGCCCGGAGTCGGTGAAGCGATTCGCCGCGCTGTTGTCCAACGCCAGGACGGTCTTCTGGAACGGCCCGATGGGCGTGTTCGAGTTCCCGGCGTTCGCCGCGGGCACCAAGGGTGTCGCCGAGGCGATCATCGGTGCCACCGGCAAGGGCGCGTTCAGTGTCGTCGGCGGTGGAGACTCGGCGGCCGCGGTGCGTCAGCTCGGTCTGCCCGACGACGGGTTCTCGCATATCTCGACCGGCGGCGGCGCATCGCTGGAATACCTTGAGGGCAAAACCCTGCCCGGCATCGCCGTCCTGGAGTCTTGAGTCATGGCACGTAAGCCCCTGATCGCCGGCAACTGGAAGATGAACCTCAATCATTTCGAGGCTATCGCGCTGGTGCAGAAGATCGCGTTCGCCTTGCCGGACAAGTACTTCGACAAGGTCGACGTCACCGTCATCCCGCCTTTCACCGATCTGCGCAGTGTGCAGACCCTGGTGGACGGCGACAAGTTGCGGCTGACCTACGGGTCGCAGGATGTGTCCCAGCATGACTCGGGCGCCTACACCGGTGAGATCAGCGGGGCGTTCCTGGCCAAGCTGGGCGTCACCTTCGCCGTCGTCGGGCATTCGGAGCGTCGCACCTATCACCACGAGGACGACGCACTGGTGGCAGCTAAGGCACTCGCCGCGCTCAAGCACGGGCTGACGCCGATCGTGTGCATCGGTGAAGCGCTGGAGATCCGTGAGGCGGGTGACCACGTCTCCTACAACGTCACCTCGCTGCGCGGGTCGCTCGCCGGGCTTTCGGCAGAACAGATCGCGAACGTCGTCATCGCCTACGAGCCGGTATGGGCGATTGGCACCGGGCGGGTTGCCAGCGCGGCCGACGCACAGGAGGTCTGCACAGCGATCCGGGAAGAGCTGGCGCAGCTGGCTTCACCGGAGATCGCGGCCGGAGTGCGGGTGCTCTACGGCGGATCCGTCAACGCCAAGAACGTGGGCGAGATCGTCGGCCAGGCCGATGTGGACGGTGCGCTGGTCGGTGGTGCCTCGCTGGACGGGGAGCAGTTCGCTACCCTGTCGGCGATCGCAGCCGGTGGGCCGCTGCCGTGAACGGCAAATAGGGCACTGCCGTGAACGGCAAATAGGGCACTGCCGTGAACGGCAAATAGGGCACTGCCCTGACCGCGTGACGTAGCGGCCGCCGCACCACATGCTCAGTCGGCGACTCCCTACCAGGTGATCGAGGCGGTTGCGGCCCGAAGATCGCCGCCCGCTATCCTTGCACGCATGGAACTCGCTCTGCAGATCGTGCTGATCATCACCAGTCTCCTGGTGGTGCTGCTCGTCCTGCTGCATCGGGCCAAGGGCGGCGGTCTTTCGACGCTCTTCGGCGGTGGCGTGCAGTCCAGCCTGTCCGGTTCGACCGTGGTGGAGAAGAACCTGGACCGCCTGACTCTTTTCGTCATCGGCATCTGGGTGGTGTCCATCGTCGGCATGGCGCTGCGCATCAAATACAACGCCTGACCTCAAATACAACGTCTGACCTCAAATACAAGGCCTGACCTCAAATACAAGGCCTGACCTCAAATGCAAGGCCTGACCTCAAATGCAAGGCCTGACCT
>WOYI010884021.1_pt1 | contig 29506 bp, 25 predicted proteins | sample 6423411 | NCBI WGS metagenome assembly WOYI01 (sample SAMN13441803, study PRJNA592873) | oil field metagenome | biome: oil field; feature: oil-well bore; material: oil-contaminated soil; isolation source: oil-contaminated soil from oil-well borehole | place: Germany: Wietze | collected 2016-10-18 ...
GTACGGGCAGGTCGTTGGTACATACTTCATTTCCATAGGTTTTACCTCGGATAACAGAGAGGTGACAGATTCAAAGCTTAAAGATGTTGTTTTATCATTTAGGCAATGTATGAAGTTATTTTCAGGTTTACTAAACATAATTAACCCATTTTACAGGATGTGGCAGAGGCAGCAGGAGGTTCGGCATGGGGAGAGGGGCACGTTCCATCCGGGGGCAGATCAGATCATGAGAAGACCATTTCACAGAGGGATCGCTGTTTTGAGGTTTATTTAAAGATAATAATAAACATTATAAGTAATTTTTTACCAGCATATAAACCAAACAGGTACTGCGCGTGAGATGGCGCCTTCATTAAACGATCAATGTGATAATTACAGCAGATTGCATTCTCCGGAAAATCAATGGATTGTGAAAATATCTGAAGATGCGGCGGAGGAGAGCCCCCGGGAGAAGATGCCATCATGGCTCATGGAGCCAAAACGGGAAGGAAGGATATCTCCCGAAACTGGCGGCAAAGAGGATACAAAATGAGGATCTATCCCTGAATCACCTAAAATCCAAAAAAAATAATGAGGATTTTTCTCCCAGGGAGAAAGGAGAGGGGTTTTCGGTGGTGGTCTCTCAACACCCCTATCTGTACTCCGGGTTTGGGTGATCGAACCTGCAGCCGGCCTCCCAGGCGCTCCTCTGGTTGCCGTAGGGCGGGATGCCTCCCATATCCTTCAGCATCCGTGCCATATGCATCAGGTTCCATGTCATAAATGTGGTGTTGCGGTTTGTAAAGTCGTTCTCCGGCCCGCCGGATCCGGGATCAAGGTACGATGGCCCGGGACCGATCTCACCAAGCCATGCAGCATCGGCCTGGGGCGGGATAACAAAACCAAGATGCTGGAGAGAATAGAGGATCCCCATCCCGCAATGCTTTGCTCCGTCTTCATTACCGGTGATCAGACACCCTCCGGCCCTTCCGTAGTATGCATACTGTCCATGCTCATTCAGCTCACCGGACTGGCCATACAGCCTCTCGATCACGTTCTGGCAGATCGAGCTCTTTTCGCCGAGCCAGATCGGGGAACAGAGGACAAGGATATCCGCATCCATCACCTTCCGGAACAGAGCGGGCCAGTCATCCTTCTCCCATCCATGCTCCTTCATATCCGGATAGACCCCATAGGCGATATCGTAATCAACCGCCCTGATCACCTCGACAGTAACATGGTTCTTCTCCAGGATCGCCTTTGATATCCTGATCAACCCCTCTGTATGAGAGAGAGCCGGCGTTTTCTTCAATGTGCAGTTGATAAACAACGCCTTCAGATCAGAGAAGTCCCATCTGCTCTCTTCACACTCTTTTATCTGTTGCTTGTTGAGAATCGTCTCGTCCATCATCTCTCCCCCGGTGGTACTCTGGAGGCACTCTCTCTGAGGTCATATTTATTATGGTCGGTCATGCAGCCTTCCCGTTGTTTCATCCATCCAGCTCTTCCACAAACCTCCGGATCATTCCAACACCGTTGACCATTCGTGGAGCTGCACTCCGGACAGACTGTGAACATTCCTCCCGCGTCCCTGGCTTTGATTGCTGGTACAGATCCAGTGCCCGGGCACCATCGTAATCAACGAATGCAATCCGGAAGGAGAAGGTATCCTGCGGCATCAGAGAGCGGTGATACGGCAGATGACCCATACGGAAAGAGGAGGGGGAGGTATTATTCCGCGACTCTCCTGAATACGAGGGTTGCTACCCCGTCTGTATCAAAGAGGGTCAGGGTATCGCCGTCAATCCAAAACATTGCCGTATCAGCGAGGAGCGAGAAGTACCTGCTCTCCTGATCCATCAGTTCTTCCGGCATGCAGTAGACCAGTGTCTGGATCGGCGGCTCAATATTCAGTCTTCCATCTTCTGAAACCTCATATGCTGCCGAGTAGCTGTTGCATCCTCCGGTCCCGCCGACAGATCCGTTACGAAATAGTGCGGTCACTGCACGATCCGGGAGGACGGTTCTCTGCGATCCACCTTTTCGTATCGATTCGAGCATCCACGTTCCGCTCTCAAGGGTTATTTCATTGGATTTTGGATGAAAGACCAGCCTGGCATTTCCCTCTTCATCAAAGAAGGTGAGGGTTTCTGATCCAAACTTAAAGGATGAGATCTCGCCGAGTGCTGCAAGGTACTGCTGCTCCTGCTCCATCACCCCTGCATCACCACAGTGCATCTTCGTCGATCCGATTCCGGAGATTGCAATCTGGTCTCCGGTAGCCTCATAGGATCCGAAGTACCGGTTGCATCCGGCAGAGCCGCGGAGTGTCTCCGCATCGAAGGTGAGGGAGATTGTTGTCCCGCTCAGAACCGACGAGGCGGTTCCATCCTGTGATCCGATCGTCCCAAGCTCCCATGCCGTCCCCGGCAGGGCAGTGGCAAGAGGATCTTTCTCCTGCACCCTCTCAAATATCAGGCCCGGCACCCCGTCTGCATCGAAGAGGGTCAGCGTATCGCCATCCATTCGAGCCGAGGCCACTTCGCCGAGGAGCGAGAGGTAGAGCTGCTCCTGCTCCATCACACCCGCCTCTCCGCAGTACATCTCGGTGGAGCCGATCCCCCCGATTGCGATCCGGTTCTCGTCAAGGGTGTAGCCGCCGAAGTACCGGTTGCATCCGGCAGAGCCGCTGAGTGTCTCCTCATCGAAGGCGAGGGTGATCGTTGTTCCTTCTACCAGGTTCACCGAGGTGATCGCAATCGCGGTCAGTTCCCATTCTGTTCCGGGGAGGGCGAGAACGGTTTTGTCATCCGGGGAGGCCTGCTGATCCCCCACACACCCGGCAACCGCGAGGCACGCTGCCAGGAAGAGGCATGCAAGTATCGGAACTATCTTCATAGGATCAGATCTGGTGCTGAAGATGAAAAGTTCATCGTAAGCTTCAACTTTTTTCGCATCAATGAAAATCAGGGTATCTTCAAAAGGAGGGAAGCCAGGAGAGAGAACAACTCACTCCAATCCGCTCTCCCCGGAACGCGGCAGAAGCCGCCTCTCCATCCACGAAAATGATGCATCAAGGAAGAGGGCGATCCCGATCGCAGGCAGGGCTCCGGAGAGCATCTTCATCATATTCACCCCGGCAAGCCCTTCAAAGACGAGGGAGCCAAGTCCGCCGCTCCCGATCATCGCGGTCAATATAGCGACACTGTTTGCCAGGATCGCCGCAAACTTCACCCCGGCAAAGATGGCGGGATAGGCATTGGGGAGCCGGACATACCTGATGATCTCCCATTCAGAGAGGCCGAGCCCCTCAGCCGAGGCTATCTGCGCCGGATCAACAGATGAGAGGCCGATCCAGGTATTTTTGATGATCGGGAGGAGCGCCCGGAGGATGATCGCAACAATTGCCGGCCAGAACCCGATCCCGATCAGGGGAACCACAATCGCCACAACCGCCAGGGTCGGGACCGCCTGCATCAGGTTTGACAGCGTCATCACGATCCTCTGGAGTGTCCTGCTATATAACGCAAGAATAGCAAGCGGGATTCCAAGGGCGATACTCAGAAAGAGTGCGGTATAGGCAAGAACGATATGCTGGAAGATCGGAGTCAGCAGGAGATTGCTCGCCATGATCCAAACCTCCTCTTCAGCGAAGCCTCAATTCCACCGGCGATGCCATCCAGGATCACCGCAAGGATCCCAACCCAGATCCCGGCGACAAAGATGATATCCGGCCGGATCAGGTTGATCCCGGTCTGGAGGGGGGCACCAAGGCCCCCTGCCCCGAAGATACCCCCGAGTGTCACGATCCCCATCGTGAAGACGATCGCGATCCTGATCCCACCAGCGATCATCGGGAATGCCAGCGGAAACCTGATCTTCAGGAGGATGAAACGCTCGGAAAGGCCCATTGCCCGGCCCACCTCAAGGAGCTCGGGACTCACAGAGATGAGGCCGGTATAGGTGTTCCGTGCGATCGGGAGGATCGAGTAGAGGACACAGGCGATGATCGTCGGGACGGTGCCGATCCCGGCAAGCGGGATGAGCAGGACGAGGAGTGCGATATCCGGGAATGTCTCGACCGCATTTAAGGTGGAGAAGACGGGAGAGGCATACCGTCTCCGCCGGTAGATGAAGAGCCCGATTGCAACACCCGCTGCGATCGCAGCGATAAGCGCGATAGAGAAGATCCAGAGATGCTCTATCGTCCGTTCGGTGAGGTGGTAGGTGATCCAGACAGCCGTGATCTCATCTATCACCAGAACACCCCCGATCAGACAAGCCGGCTGATCAGATCGTCGGGCAGAAGCAGCCCTGCCGGCTCCCCATCATCCATCACAAGACCCAAAGAGACGGAGGCGGCCTTCATCTCTTCAAGTGCAGAGAGGAGAGAGACATCCATGGAGAGGAAGAATGGCGGATCTGTTGCTTCCAGAACCGTTTTCACCTCATCCCTCCTCTGGAGAAGGGTGGAGAGCAGCAGAACAGAGAAGGAGGCGGCTCTCTCCCTCACAACGGCGACCGTTGATCTGCTCTGTATCATCACCTCGATTGCCGACTGAACCGGCAGATCTCCGGATATAATTGAAGAAGCAGGAACCATCATATCCGATACGGTGAGTGACGCGATATGCTCAAAGAGGCGATCAGATCCGACGAGATCCGAGACCATCGCATCTGCCGGATTGAGGATGAGATCCCGCGGAGTACCGATCTGGACGATTCGCCCTTCATGCATGATCGCGATCCGATCACCGAGCCGGAACGCCTCATTGATATCATGGGTCACAAAGACGATCGTCTTGCCGATATCCTCCTTGATCCCGATGAACTCATCCTGGAGCTGCCGCCTGAGAAGCGGATCAAGCGCTCCAAACGGCTCGTCCATCAGCAGGAGGGGAGGGTTCATCACAAGGGCACGGGCAAGGCCGACCCGCTGCTGCTGGCCACCTGAGAGCTCTTTTGGATACCGGTCCATGAACTGATCGGGGGGGAGATGGACGAGGGTGAGGAGTGCTGCAACACGCGACTCGATCTCCTCCCTGCTCCACCCCTCAATTGTCGGGAGAAGACCGATATTCTCACGGATCGTCATGTGGGGGAAGAGGCCGATCTGCTGGATCACATACCCGATATTCTTCCGCAGCACAATCCCATCGATGGTCTGGGTATCTATCCCGTTGATTGCGATCGACCCCTCATCCGGATCGATCAGGCGGTTGATCATCCTGAGGGTGGTCGTCTTCCCGGATCCTGATCCCCCGATCAGGATGAGGAGTTCGCCACCCCTGATATCAAGGCTGATCCCATCAACGGCAACCGTCTCACCAAACCTCTTCCTCACCCCGTGGATATCGATCGTATCGATACGCTCAAACGGCCGTTTCAGAGTTACATCAGCTCCCTGGATGGATATGGGAAAAAGTCAGGAGGAGATTAATCCCTCTCTCCTGAGATAGTCACGGGCGATATCCCTGGCTTCACGCTTTTCATTATCAAATTCGGCATTTAATGCCCTCATCTCATCAGTATCGATCCGGTTATCAAGCACAGAGAGGGCAGAGACGAGCTGTTCATCTGATGCGAGATCTGATCTCAGAAGGAGCATCGTCTCATAGGGGGGCAGTGCTGCCTTATCATCCTCAAGTACCCTCAGGGAATAGAGATCGACCCGTGAATCGGTGGTATATGGCGGGATCGCCTGCACCTGATCGTTTGCGATCGCTTCGTACATCAGGGTCGGCGACATCGGTTTGACATCCGCAAATGTGAGACCATAGACCTCCTTCAGCCCCGGAAGACCGTCTTCGCGTTCATGGAAGACGAGATCGGATCCAAAGACGAGCGTATCAGCATGAGGCACCAGATCACTGATCGTTCTGAGGTTCTTCTCTTCAGCATACGACTCTTTGACTGCGATGGCATAGTCGTTCCTGAAGCCAAGCCTGAAGAGGACGTCAATCCCCTCTGCTGCAAGGCCGTCCTTCACCTGCTGGTAGACGAAATCCGGCTCCCACGTCTCAGGCGGCTCAAGCTTCAACAGCTGTGAGTAGGCAGTACCGGTATATTCGACATAGACATCGACCTGTCCCCTCTTGATCCCCTCAAAAAGGGTCGCATCATTCATCCCGGACCGGATATCTGTCTGGTACCCCTCTTCCTCAAGCAGAAGAGCAATCATATTGGCAAGGATATACTGTTCATTGAACGGCTTCCCGCCGATGACAATCGTCTCCTCTTTACCGGTACCATCAGATCCCGTGCACCCTGCCATAAAGCAGGCGATGATCACAAAGGCAGCGAGCCCCGCATACATGAATTTTTTCTGCAACATCAGACCACAGGAGAGAGAGGGCAGGAGAACATATAGTATTTTTGATAGGGACGAACAAACATCCGGCCCGCTACAGTGAAAAAAAGGGATTTTAATCTTTTTTCGGCAGAGCACAGGTGGCACAGACGGCTTTCCCGTTCACCGTCTGCATCTTTGCATCTGCCACCGGCTCCCCGCAGTCCGGGCAGATGACGGTTGTGAAGATCCGGGCCTTCCCGGGCGGATTGAATGCCACCTCGGTGACAGTGAGCATCTCGTCCTGGGGAATCGAGAGGAGTGCACCGGTTGTCTCCGCCATCAGCTCATAGAACCGCTTCTGCTCGGGCTCAGTCGCAGTGCCTGCAGAAACCTTCTTCCTCAGGGCATCCATCTCCTCCCTGCCTGGCGCATCGCGGTTCTTGATCAGGATCCTGACCCCTTTGTTCTTCTCACGGGAATAGAAGGTGAAGACATGCTTCCCATAATCATGGATGATCAGGTTTCCCTTCCCGGCGGTGCAGCCGGTCACAAGCTGGATCGCGTCAACACCGCAGGCATTGGTCTCGGCAACGGTCACAAGCTCCTCATCAGAGGGGCGGAGAACAGAAAGCGCCTGCATCGCGGCGAGGGCGGCACGGTATCCGGTTGCAAGCCCGGGGCATGAATGGCCGTGAAATGCCACACACTCTTCAAATGAGGGGTAATTTCCAGCCGGTTCCTTCTGAATATCATAACTTTCACACATAAGTACTACCTTCTTCGTCTTGTGGTATCTTCGTTTTCCTTCCATTCCCATTGCAGAGGCACCGGGGGATGACACAGGTCACTCCTTCAAGCTCCCCGATCATCACCGGGACGCCGTACACCGCCTCTATCGCATCGGCGGTGATGACGTTCTTATCGCCACAGGTATGGATCGACTGATCCTTTAAGAGGATGAACCGATCTGCATACCGAAGAGCCGTATTCAGGTCATGCATCGTCATCACCACCGCAATGTTGTGCTCTGCGACGATATGGGTGATCCGATGCAAAATCTCGATCTGGTTCTTCAGATCAAGCGCACTCGTCGGCTCGTCCAGCAGCAGAATCTTCGGCTCCTGGACAAACGCCCGTGCGATTGCGATCATCTGGAGTTCGCCTCCGCTCATCTCGTCGATGTAGTGGAGGCGGAGGCGGTCGATCCCAAATGTCCGGAATGCCGCCTCAACGATCCGGAGATCTTTTTCTGAGATATTCCAGCCGATATGTGGCCTCCTGCCGAGGAGGACGGCATCAAAGCCGGTTAATCTGCCGGTCTCCACCCGCTGGGGAACATAGCCGATCCGCCTCGCAATCTCCATCAGTTCAAGCGAATCAATCATATCGCCGCAGACAGAGACGGCACCCTGCTTCGGGACAAGGATCCGGTTTAAGCATTTGAGAAGGGTTGTCTTCCCAACACCGTTTGGGCCGAGGATCGCAACGATCTCGCCTTCGTTGATGGAGAATGCGATCTCGTCGAGGATACCCTTGTTTCGGTACATAAACTTCAGTTCATCAACAGTGAGGATCATCCGTGATACCCCCTGAGCAGCAGGTAGATGAAGACCGGAGCACCCATGAACGCTGTTAAGATTGCAACCGGCAGGACATAGGGTGCGACAATCAGCCGGGCAACGGTATCAGATACAAGGAGGAGGAGGGCACCCATCACGATCGATCCCGGGATCAGGTACCGCTGCTCGTCGCCTATGATCCGCCTGACCATATGCGGGCAGACGAGCCCGACGAACCCGATCACGCCGAGGAACGAGACGAGGACGGCTGTGACCAGTGCGGCAACGATCATGCCGATATTTCTGAGCTGCTCGACATTTACCCCAAGTCCCTTTGCCGTCTCGTCACCGGCATCCATCGCATTGTAGTTCCAGCGGTTTGCGATGAAGTAGATACAGGCAACGATCACAATCCCCCCCATCAGGGTGACTTCTGACCATCCGGCACGCCCGACATCGCCGAATGTCCAGTGGACAACCGCAGCAAGCTGTGCGTCATCTGAGAAATACTGGAGGAACATCACCCCTGCGGTAAAGAGAGACGAAAGGGCGACACCGGCCAGGATCACGACTTCCGGCGCTGAAGCCTTGATCTTTGCGATCGCGATGATCGCAACGGTTGCGAGCATACAGAAGACGAAGGCGCATATCGTCGTGATGTAGGGGTTATTGATGATCACCGCACCCGCAGTCGTTGAGGTCATCCTACCGGTGCCAAGGAAGATGATCGCAACCGCCGCACCAAACGCACCCGCATTTGAGATACCAAGCGTAAAAGGGGAGGCAAGCGGGTTTCTCAGGATCGACTGCATTGCAACCCCGGCAACCGCAAGCCCTGCTCCGCAGATGATCGCCGCAAGGGCCTGGGGGAGCCGGATATTCCAGATGATCCGATCCCACTTGTCGGTGAGGTTCTGGCCAATCAGGGTCATGAAGACCTCATACGGCGGAATCGAAACAGCACCAACCGAGATCGAGAGGATAAGCATGAAGAAGAGAACGCCAATCCCCCCGAGTATCCAGAGAAACTTCCGGCGGGTATATTTCAGGTAATCTTCGGGGAGCTCGCCATCTGCGAAATGCAACGGATTATCCACCCCTGATCTCTGCCTGTAGTGTGCCGGAGACACCCCGGAATCCGGAAGATTTGATATGGCGTTCTTTAATACGAATTTTGATATTCATTATACTCCCTCAGATCAATGTAGGATAAAGGACTAAATAAGAATATCTTTTTAGAATTTGTTATGAATCGAATATATCACTGCAACCAACATGCAGCAGGTACTGGAAAAAGGCCATAATAAGCTGACTTTGATGAAAAATGGTTGAATAGCATGCAGCAAAAGAAGCAGTTATCTCCGGATAACCCGAATCACCAGAAGCAGGAGGAGCAGATGAAATACAGACATATCTTTGGCCCGGTAGCATCGCACCGGCTCGGCAGATCGCTTGGCATCGATCTCATCCCGTACAAGACCTGTTCATATAACTGCATCTACTGCGAATGCGGTGAGACCACCATGCAGACGGTTCAGCGGGCCGCATTTATACCTGAAGATGAAGTGATGGAAGAGCTCAAAAACTTCCTCTCCACCAGCCCGGATCTCGACTCGGTCACCTTCGCAGGATCGGGGGAGCCGACCCTCTCGCTCTCGCTTGGAAACGTGATTGCGATGGTAAAAGAGGAGTTTCCTGCATACACCAGCAGTGTCCTCACAAACGGGAGCCTCCTCACCCGGGCGGATGTGAGGGCGGAGCTGCTGGCAGCAGACCGGGTGATACCCACACTCACCTCGACAAAAGAGGAGACATTTGAAGCGATCCACCGCCCCCACCCATCCCTCTCGATCGATGCAATTATCAGGGGGATGGAAGAGTTCAGGCAAGCGTACCGGGGTGAGATCTGGCTTGAGGTCTTCATCATTCCGGGGATCAATACGACAGATGAAGAACTCACCCTGCTCCGTGACGCAATCGGAACGATCAATCCCGATCGTGTGCAGCTGAATACGCTCGATCGCCCCGCCCCGGAGCGCCGGGTACAGGCTGCATCTGAAACCGACCTCAACAGGATACGGGATCATCTCGGGAGAGAGATCGCTGAGATAATCAACCTCTCGCCGCCTGTTTCGGGATCAGCGGGCGTACTGGGGGAAGAGAAAGAGATGATCTGCGCCATGCTCTCCCGCCGACCCTCGACCATCGAGGATATTATTACACTCACCGGCATGTCCGGCGGCGAGGTGGCAAAGATCCTGCGGGATCTTGAGAAGGCAGAAGAGATCAGATCATACCGGGGCGCCCGTGGCACCTTTTACAGTAGCACCCTGCCGGATGAAGCCGAACCGAAGAGAGAAGAGAACCACTGAAGACACCCCTGCACGAAAAGAGGGGAGAAAGGGAGATCTTTTCTCAGAGCGATACAGGCCGGAATCCAAAGTCGTTAAACTGGCTGTTCAGTTCAGAAAAGACCGGTTCTCCGATGAAGAAGGTCATGATCTCTTCTGCCTTTTCAGCGGGATCGATGTCAGCAAACCGGTCCGGATAGAGCACTTTACCAATAGAGTAGGCATTCGCAAGGACGGTTTCATAGTTGGTGTTATAGAAGTTGTACGGAAGCACTCCATAGACCCGCCCCTCTTTCACGGCGCTGAGACCCTGAAGAGCCGGATCGTTCCTCAGCTGGCCGACTGCTCCTTCATTATCCATCCGGGTTGTACCTGCATCAATGAAGATATAGTCGGGATCCCAGTCCACGATCGCCTCTTTTGCAACATCGGCATGTGCTGTCCCGAGGCCGGACGCGACATTATCTGCATGCACCCAGAGGAATGGGGAATATGCCGGTTCTGTCGAGATAATACCCTGAGCCCCTGCATAGCTTACTCCCCCGACATAGACCCGCTTCCGTTCTTCAGGAGAGATATCACCGGTACGCGCCTCAAGATCAGCTATCGTCGCCTCAATGTATGCGATCACCTCTTCGGCACGGGCATCGTGTCCGATCGTTTTGCCCATCACCCGGAGGGCGGTGTACATCTCGGTTTTTTCGGCTTCGTTTCTCAGCGAACCATAGGCAAACCCGACCACCGGAACACCGGTTTTACTCTCGAGATCATCTATTTCAGCAATACTTGTGCCATATGCAGTCCCGCTTGATCCTCCTTTGAAGACGAGATCAGGGCCGATGGCGATGATCTTCTCGGGATCGTCCTTACCCCGGAACTCACCAAAGAGCGGGAGATCCTTCAGCCAGCTACGGTGCACCAGTGCATAGGGGCGGCCTTCCTCATCACGGTGCTGCTTCTCAATGCTGTCGACACCGGCAACCAGATTCTCACCCTGGAGGTACACAAGATACCGGAGTGTGCCGGAGCCGGAACAGAGGACGCTCTCTACAGATTGCGGGATTGTCACTGTGCGGCCATAGCCATCGGTCAGGGTCATCTCTTTTTGCTCAGCCGTTTGAGCAGCGGTGGGGCCGGCTTCACCGACGCACCCCGCAACTGCGAGGAGTGCAATAAGAAGCACTCCGGATATAATACTAAAAGCGTGATTTTTCATAACATCACATCATATGAAAGTTATAATAAGGATTATTTTAACATACCTATTTGTAATTTCATAGTTTTTTGTGTTACATTAATAGATTATTGTAAAACTATTCTGAAAAGAACTATAATCAACAAGCACCGTCTAAAAGAGATACAGTAAGGGCAGATACGGTGGAGAGACGAATGCCAGATACAGATCATCAGGAAGACGCGATCATCGCAACAGATCTCAGGAAGACCTTCTCCGAGATCGTCGCGGTCGATTCCATATCGTTCTCGGTTGCACGAGGAGAGATATTCGGATTCCTCGGCCCAAATGGTGCAGGGAAGACGACAAGTGTCAGGATGCTCACCGGGGTGATGCAGCCGGACGGCGGATCTGCTGTGATCTTCGGCCACGATATCGTATCCTCCCCGATCCGTGCAAAGCAGCGGTGCGGGGTGGTGCCTGAAACCGCAAATGCCTATACCGACATCTCCGCCTGGCAGAACCTGATGCTGATGGGAGAGCTCTATGGCGTCCCACGGCGGTATGCCGAAGAGCGGGCAGAAACACTCCTCCAAAGCCTCGGCCTCCTTGAAAGGCGCGAACAAAAGGTACAGGGGTTCTCAAAAGGGATGAAACAGCGGCTGATCCTCGCCATGGCACTCCTCCATGAGCCGGATCTCCTCTTCCTCGATGAGCCGACCTCCGGCCTCGATGTCCAGAGCACCCACCTGATCACACACATGCTCAGGGAGCTGAATGATGGCGGCACCACCATCTTCCTCACGACCCATAACATGGAAGAAGCAAACCGGCTCTGCAACCGCGTCGCGATCATGCGGAGGGGACACATTGCTGCCATCGACTCACCCGAACGACTGAAGATGGCGATCGAACGGCTGCATACCATCGAGGTCAGTTTCGATCCGGCCGGATCAACTGATGATCTCACCACACTCCCGGGGATTGAGTCTGCCCGGCGGGAAGGGGACAAATGGGTGATCATGACAGAGGATATTGATTCCACCATCCGGGAGATCACTGCATTCGGAGCAGAACAGGGTGCAAAGATTCAGATGCTCAGGACGCTGGCACCAACACTGGACGAAGCCTTCCTCAGGCTTACGGGAGCTGATTCCGCATGAACCCGGAGAGTATCACCGAACAGGCAAAACGGGCCTTTGCGATCACGAAGAAGGATATCCGGATCTACTATGCGAAAGGGCCGGTTGTCATCTTCGGACTCTTCATGCCGCTCTTCCTCTTCCTCGCATTCGCAGCCGGAAACCGGGGATTGTCGATGCCGTTTCTCATCTCGGGGCTTTTAGCGATGACGATCTTCTTCACGGCAACCGCTGTCTCGCCGGTGATCCAGCCCTGGGAGGCGCAGGCACGGACCTTAGAGCGGCTGATTGCAACCCCCGTCACGATGAAGACCCTGATCGCAGGGGATATGTTTGCTTCCGTCATCTTCGGGATTGGAATCGCCGTAGTCCCGATTGGAATCGGGGTGATCTTCGGGATCATCCCTCTCCACCCCTTCATCCTCGCAGCCGGGATCATCCTCGCCTCGATCTGCTTCTCAGCGCTCGGACTCCTCCTCTCGACACCGGCGACGAATGTGCCATCAAATATCATGATGCTCTCGTCACTCCTGAAGTTCCCGCTCATCTTCATCAGCGGCGTCTTCATCCCGGTGGAGCAGCTGCCATTCGCAGGGCAGGTGCTTGCGATCTGCTCCCCCCTCACCTATTTCACTGACATCGCCCGCTACTGCATCATGGGAACAGAGATTTTTCCGCTGTTCGTAAACTTCGCGGCACTGGCGGTGTTTTCCGTACTCTTCACCGCAGTTGCGATCAGGCTGCATGCACGGACGGTAAGCAGGCGGATCTGAGAGAGAAACCAGATTTCTGAGTGAATAAAAGAAGAGAGGGGATCAGATCTGTATCTGTGAGAACCCGAGGTTTCCATACTGGCTGTTGAGGAGATCAAAGACCGGCTCTCCCAGCAGGAAGGAATAGATCTCATCTGCTTTCTCTGCAGGATCCACATCCTCAAACCGGTCGGGATAGAGAACCTTCCCGACAAAATACGCGTTTGCAAGCACCGTTCCGTGATTCACATTATAAAAGTTGTACGGGAGGACGCCATAGACCCTGCCTTCCTTCACCGCAGTGAGCCCTTTCAGTGCGGGATCATGCTTCAGCTGCCCGATAGCACCTTCATCATCCGAGGTCATGGTATTCACATCGATGAAGAGATACCCGGGATCCCAGTCCACAAGGGCCTCTTTGGCAACATCGGCATGTCCAATCCCAAGGCCACCCGCGACATTATCTGCATGCACCCAGAGGAATGGCGGATATGCAGGCTCGGTTGAGATGATGCCCTGGTTTCCGGCACTGCTGACACCGCCGACATAGACCCGCTTCTGTTCTGCTACCGGGATATCACCGGTGCGTGATTCGAGATCCGCCATGGTATCTTCGATATAAGCGATCACCGCTTCAGCCCGATCCTCTCTGCCAAGAACCGTTCCCATCAGGCGGATGGCTGTTACCATCTCTTCCTTCTCCGCATCGTTTCTGAGAGAGCCGTAGGGGAACGCAACGACCGGCACCCCGGTCTTCTGCTGGAGCGTATCTGCTTCGGGGCCGCTTGTGGCATAGGAGGACCCCGTTGATCCGGTCTTGAAGACGAGATCTGGGTTGAGTGCAATGATCTTCTCGGGATCGTCCTTTCCACGCAGCTCCCCAAAGAGAGGGAGGGTCATCAGGTGATCCCGGTGGATCAAGGCATACGGCCTCCCCTCGATCTCCCGGTAATTTTTATCCTGGCTGTCTACGCCGACGATCCTGTCAGTGCTCTCCAGGTACACGGCATACCGGACACCGCCTGATCCCGAGCAGAGGATACTCTCAACCGGGTATGGTACAGGAACAGATCTCCCGAATCCATCGGTGACGGTGATCTCCGATTCGGAAGAGCCGGCAGCCGGGGCATCTGTCGTACATCCGGCAACTGCAAGGAGTGAGAGGAGCACTGCTCCGCAGAAGATAATAAGAATACGGCCATTCATAACACCACATCGTATGATGGTGAGAGATGTGCTTACTTAAACACACCTATTTAGTCTTGAATAGAATGACGAGTGATAAGTATTTTTGAATTTTAACAAAGTGTGTGGATGCACCCATCAGAACTATGGGACACAGCAGTGAGGCAATCAGGCGTAGCCATTAAGTTCACATAGTGCAAAAACAGTTCTATCAAAAATATGGAGTATCATGGTGAGCAATCAGTCGAAGAGCATGCCCTTTATCGCCCTCACCATAACAACAGCGATCTGTATCATCATCACCCTCTACTCCCTCTCAATCGGCTGGTTCATCATCCACCAGAACCTCTTCTATATCCCGATCATCATCGCGTGTGTCTACTATTATAAACGCGGATTCCTCTTCTCCATTTTGCTTTCAGGACTCTATTTCATCCTCTTTGCCGCAACAACCACCGATCCCGCCCTTCTGCAGGGGGCGGCCATCAGGGTAGTATTATTCATCCTGATCGCAGCCGTGATCACCTATCTCTCGATGCAGAGAGCCGAGCTTGCCACGCAGCTCAGCCGGTCAAATGACGAGCTGACGGCAACAAACGAAGAGCTGCTGGCATCTGAAGAGGAGATCAGATCCCATGTCGATGAGCTGTATTCAGCCCAGCAGATGATCACCGACACAAAAGACCGATACCTCGCACTCTTTGAGGCGGCAGGCGATGCAATATTCCTCCATGAGATCGATGCAGACGGCATGCCCGGCAGATTCAGCGAGGTGAATGAACGGGCATGCGAGAGCCTCGGCTATACACGGGATGAACTCCTCAGGCTCACCGTCATCGATATCGCCGGGGAGAAGGCGATCCGCGAGGCACCGGAGCGGATGAAAGAGCTCTTTGAACAGGGACATGCCGTCTTTGAATCCGATCAGAAGAGAAAAGATGGCTCAACGTTCCCGGTTGAGGTCAGCTCCCGCGTCATCAGTCATCCGGATGAAACCCTCATCCTCTCGGTCGTCCGTGACATCAGCGAGCGGAAAGCCGCAGAGGAAGCGCTCAGGCGGGCAGAAAAAGAGAAGACGACTCTTCTTGATTCCATGCCGATAATGCTCGCATACCTAAACCCCGACCTGACTATCCGGTACGTGAACCGTGCATCTGCAGACACAGTCGGCATGAGCCAGCAGGATCTGATCGGCCGCCACTGCTTTGAGATATGGCATGGGCGATCTGAGGCCTGCGAGAACTGCCCGGTGCTCAGAACACTGGTAAGCAACAGGATCGAGGAGGGGGAGGTGCTGATCCAGGACGGGCGGATCATTCACCAGACAGGATCTCCGATCCATGATGATGACGGGAACATTGAGGGGGTCATCGAGTTCGGAGTAGATATCACCAGGCAGAGGGATGCAGAAGATGCACTCAGGCTGACAAACGAAAAGCTCCAGATCCTCTCGAGCATCACCCGCCATGACATCCTCAATCATATCACCACCGTCCTCGGTTTCCTTGATTTAGCAGCAGGGATGAGTGTCGATGAAACACAGGCTCACTATCTCGATCGTATCAAGACCGCATCCAAAAACATCCAGCATACAATCGAGTTCACCCGTGAGTACGAGAACCTCGGCATAGATGAGCCCGGGTGGCTTCAGCTCTCCAGCCTGATCAACACAGTATCACAGCAACAACTCCCAATCCAGAATGACTGTCACGACGTCCGGGTCTTTGCAGATCCGATGATTGAGAAGGTCTTTGTAAACCTCTATGACAACACCCTCCGGCATGCAGAAGGAGCAACCGGGATTTTGGTCCACTGCGAGACAGATGACGGGGATCTTCTGATCATCTGGGAGGATGACGGTGTGGGTGTTCCGGAGGAGATGAAAGAGAAGATATTTGAACGTGGATTTGGGAAGAACACCGGATTTGGCCTATTCCTCAGCCGCGAGATCCTCGGGATCACCGGAACCACCATCACCGAGAACGGAATACCCGGGGAGGGGGCACGATTTGAGATCAGGGTCCGGAAAGGATATTTTGAGAGAGCAGCATGATCGTGATTCCATCATCCAGAACCAGTACAGTGAACAATGCTATTCACCATTCATTGGAAAAACCAGGCAGAGATCGCGATCGCCACAGCTTTTATATAAAAAAAGGGTTTTCATAAAGTATATTATATTTGTTTCACGGTTTACCCTTGGGAGACGAGCCAGATGAACACTGCCAGGATATTGATTGTTGAAGATGAGGCCGTCACCGCGATGGCAATCAGAAAACATCTGACGAATCTTGGATATTCTGTCTGTGGGATCACCCAGACTGCAGAGCTCGCCATCCGGAAGGCGATGGAGGAGATGGTTGATCTGATCCTGATGGATATCAAGCTCGCGGGCAGGAGAACCGGCATTCCCGGCGAGGGGGCGGGGTTCGAAATCAGGGTTCCTGAAGGGCGGTTCGTGATACCGGAGTGAACACTCTATTCTGGATAGAGTGTACCTCTCCCAGATACGCTACCTTCAGTGTTGATTGAGTCAGACATAGCACCAACAAAGCCCGGAGTTTCATCAGATGGGGACCATTATTGAAGATGCAAGAGAAGGAAAGATAGCCCCGGCCGTCAAAGCCGCAGCAGAGAGGGAGGGGCTCGATCCAGATCCTCTCCTACAGTATATCGCCCATGGCAGTGCCACTGTTATGGTTGGTACGAAGAGGGCTGTTGGGATCGGCAAGGGATTCTCTGCAAAAGTGAATGTCAATATCGGCACCTCAACAGCTCGATCGGATCTCGCAGCCGAGCTCGCGAAGGCAGCAGTTGCCGAACGGTATGGAGCTGACACGTTAACCGATCTCTCGATGGGCGGGAATATCAGGGAGATACGGGCCGCGATCCTGAGGGAGACGGCACTCCCCCTGACAACTGTTCCGATCTACCAGGCTGTCGTGGATGCCGGGGGGATCGACTGCCTGGATGGGGATTTCATTCTTGATACCTTCAGAAGCCAAGCAGCAGAAGGGGTGAGTGCGTGTGTCCTCCACATGACTGACAAAAAGACCCTCGAAGCACTCGGAAGGAGCCAGCGGGTCCTCGGTGTCGTCTCAAAAGGCGGGTCCATGACCGCCGCATACATGCTCAACTCAGGGCGTGAAAATCCGTTCCTCGAATATTTCGATGAGGTGATGGAGATTGCCCGGAGCCATGAGATTGTCATCTCACTCGGCAATACGATGCGGGGCGGGAGTATCGTGGATGGGGGGGATGCCGCCGCCGCGGTTGAGCGGAAGCAGAATATCGGGATCGCAGACCGGTGCCATCAGCATGGCGTCCAGGTGATCATTGAGGGCTGCGGCGGCCATGTCAGGATCGACCGCATCCCCGTCTGTGTCCGGCTCTACAAGGATGCATCCCCCTATCCCCTCTTTGTTGCAGGGCCCCTTGCCACCGACCGGGCAGTCGGCCACGATGAGATCGCAGGATCAATCGGGGCATCTGTTGCAGTCTCTGCGGGTGCGGATTACCTCTGTACGATCACCCCGGCCGAACATATCGGCCTCCCGACCGGGGAGGAGGTGAAGGAGGGATTGATCGCCTTTAAGATCGCAGCCCATGTCGGCGATACCGTCAGGCTGGGATCAGATGATGCCGATGCCGCACTCTCGGCATGCCGGGCAGAGCTCGACTGGAAGGGGCAGATCGAAGAGGCGATCGATCCCGACGGGCTCAGTGCACGCGTTCCCGATTCCGGCCCCTGCTCGATGTGCGGTGAGTACTGCGCTATAAAGATCATGCGGGAGTATCTCTCCCGCGGATATTAGATCCGGATCAGTTCGTACTCTGGGGTACCAAGCCCGATCTGCTCTCCATGCCGGATCTGTGTCCTGATCGGGATCTCGGGCCAGACTGCTGCAAACTTATCCTCACCGGGAGCATGATGCGTGGCCAGCCGGGTCCCTTCAAGTCCATGTTGTGCATCGATCAGATCGAGGCTGGCGGCATCGATTGCGACCGGATCAGTTGATGCGAGTATCCCGATATCCGGCACAATCGGCCGGTCACTGAAGGGGGCACAGTCGCAGTCGGGGGTGATCCTGAGGAGGAAGTTCAGGTACAGCACCTTCTCCGGGAAGAGCGAGCTGGCCCCGAGGGCGTATTCTGCAAGCCGTTCCGAGAGGTGTGCTGCATCACGCTCGTAATCAAAATAGATCGCCGATTCAGGGCAGGTCTCTACGCATATCCCGCACCCGATGCAGCTGTCGGGATCAACATGGGCAGCACCCTCAAAGGTGATCGCCTTCTCCGGGCAGGCAGAGACGCAGCCGCCGCATCCTTCGCAGTCATCCTCCCTGACAATTGCGGTCATCGCACGGTGCTGTTCCCGTTTCCCGGCAGCGGATGCACATCCCATCGCGAGGTTCTTGATCGCTCCCCCAAACCCGGCAACCGGATGGCCTTTCACATGCGAGACGACGACCAGGGAGTCGGCCTCAGCAATCCCCGCAGCAATCCGGGTCTCCTTCAGGTGCACACCCGGAATATCCACCACGACATCGTTCTTTGACCGCAGGCCATCTGCGATGAAGACGGGGGCGCCGATCACTTCCGATCCAAATCCGTGCCGGATCGCAAGCGCAAGATGGGAGATCCCATCATGCCTCATACCCCGGTAGAGGGTGTTTGTATCGGTCACAAACGGCACCCCGCCCGCCTCCTTCACCTTCGTAACAACCTGCCGGATATAGAGGGGCGAGACGAAGCTGTCGCACCCCTCCTCACCAAAATGGGTCTTCACGGCAACAAGCCCGCCATCAGCGGCAACCCGCCCGGAAAGCCCCGCCTCATCAAGGAGCCGCAGTATCTTTGCCTGGAGGCTCTCGCCACAACATCCCGCCTCAGAAGAGACGAACCACACCTTAACAGCCATGGAGAATGGTGTGGCGTTCATGGGAGAAGATACTTGGGGAGGGGGTGAAGGTGATCTTTTGGGGGAGAAGGGTGGTAAAGTGAGATCCAAAATAACTTCACAATCATCATATATTTCCCCAATTACACCAGAGTAGTTATTTGAAAATACAGTTTATTCGGATTAATTTTTGAATACTAGCTCAAAATGTGTTTTAAATTTCCCCAATTAATCCCCAACTGATCCCCAATACTACCATTGAAAAGAAGATATTGAGAAGTGTATTATCCATAATCATCGTCGATACTCTGATGCGAGAATCCAACGTGAACCACGAGTTTTTCCAATCGTCTCGATAATACCCCTTTTGCGCATATCCTTAAGGAGATCTTTGATATACTGACGTTTCTGTTCTTCCGTTAATGCATCCGATACTTTATCCAGCAATAGTTTTTCAATAGCTCTCCTATCCGCTTCTCCATACTTTTTCAGATATTCAATAACCATATCCTTGAAATATTGTTTATCAAAGGAGCGTTTCCTGATGTAATCCTCTTTTGTATCAGTTTCAACAGCAACTTTTTCTGAGACATAAAGATTCGGGCGTCGCCCTTCGATCAATTTTTTAGATTTAAGAGACTTAAATTCCGCATCCGAGAGCCGGTAACCCTTCTGAACCTTATCAAGAGCAATGACATCCAGCATATCCAGATCTTTATGCCTGATCAGCATCCGGGTATATCTTGGATCGATCACCTTACCGGTGATGCGTACACTGACTCTTGTGGGATCGGTCAGATCGTAGTCGGGAAGGGGGAAGTTACGCTCTCTCTGTTCACGGAACATCCGTTTGATGCCACTTCCAACCGTGTCAATCATGTTCAGTTTCACCATCGCTTCTGCAAGGAGACGATTGCGGTAATAATCAGGTGGTCTGTCTCCAGTGATGAGAGATTCGATAGACCCGGGGATGAATGTACCGCGATTGGTAAAAAGCAGGTAATCTTCCCCTTCAACAACTGAAACCCGTGCCGCCTGAAGATAATCCTGGTGTGCAATACAATTATGGAGCGTTTCCCTCATCACCCATGGATCATATTGGGACAATTCGATGGGAAAAAGGGTCTCATCAGTCATATACCGATAAGTGAGGTTTCGGATCTTAGCAAACACCAGACCAACTGCGAGGATAAACGGGGGTCCAAAATGGGCATAATCTTTCTCGATACCGGCTGCATCCTTTAATATCCATGTTATCTTAGCGACCAAAGGAGAGAGAAGATGCGTTGACTCACTCCTGCCAAGGAGAATGATCGCTGCATTCGTGATCCCTCCATTAAAAAGAAGCCCGATTCGATTCAGGAACTCCCTATCAGACCATCGATCTATCTCATTAGATAATTGGGAATGCTTGTTCCTGTATTCATCACGGGCAAATGCAATCGCCTCCTGATCAAGATCTTCGAATGTGGCATTCTCAATAACCTCAGCAGACCAGTCAATGGGTTTGTGATTCCGAATCCTATCGATCTCAGCAATCGAAAGAGGGTCAATGGATTCATGAGTACGACCAAATGTTCGACCCTTCCACATGGTGGGAATACCCCGGGGGGCCGGTGGAATCTCAAACATGATGACCCGGCCATCCGGGTGATTCAGTTCATGAATTGCGGTAAAGGTTAACAGATGGTTTGTTCCCTTTTGAATCTCTGTTTTCAGCCTCTCAAGACCAGGTGGCGTACTACGATAGTTCGTTCCAACAACTCTTCGTGGCAGGGAGTCGGTTATCCCAAAGACAAGCCAGCCTGACTCTTTATTATTGAGATTCGCCTCATTGCTCAATGCAGAGAAATACCGACCTAACTTATCGGAGTCGTAATCTGTTTTTGCTTCCTTGAACTCAACCCATTCGGTTTCCGAGGGAAGATTCATGAGATGATTCAAAATATCAAGTAATCGTCCACTCATATCCAATCCCCACTCACAATAATCAATTCCGATGGAATAACTCTTAGAATCAATAATCCCAATCTTTCTGATTGAGAGATTGAGGAAGAAAAGCCAAATAGTTATCTATTCAATAACCGAATCAGCCAGATTCATCACCGCTCAGGATAATCATACACATGCAAGGGGGATGTCATGAGAAGAGTCTTTTCAACGGTTTACCAGTTTAAAATCGAACTGCTGGAGATCAAGCCATCCATCTGGCGGAGGGTACAGATTGCCTCTACCAGCAGTTTCCGTGATCTCCATTATGCCATCGTGGATTCATTTGGATGGGAGGATTATCACCTCCATGATTTCCTTATCAGGGATCCATATAGCGGAGAAGAAAAACTGATCACCGATATGACAAACGAATTGCCCGAAGGCCAGGTGGTCTGTTTTGATGAACGGAAGGAGAAGATCAGGTGGTACTTCCGGAAGCCCGGCAGGACAGCCCTGCATGACTATGATTTCGGAGATGACTGGCATCACAGGATCATCTTTGAGGAGGAGCTGCCACGAGAGGGAGATGGGATGTATCCCCGGTGCATCGACGGGAGGCGCCATTGCCCGCCTGAGGATATAGGAGGTGTACGGGGATATGCAGAGTTTCTCCGTGCCATGGCAAATCCCCGGCATAAAGAGCACAAATCCTATAAGGAATGGTGGGGAGGATCATTCGATCCCGAGGAGTTCGATCCGGCGAAGGTCAGGTTCCGGGATCCGGTCTACCCGCAGAGGTTCATCGAGGATTACTGGTGAGGATGGGTTTGGTTGAAACCGAACACACCTTTTCCGCAAATGATTATCAATGAAAATTCTTGGCTCATGGTTCATTGAACCAACAAGCTCCAAACAGGTACACCACATCAACAGGAGATTGCCGGTAGTATCATTATATTCGCAGGCGAGAATAGTTAAGATAGAGCGATAAAAAGGAAGTGTCAATTAATGCCAGTTGCGCTCATCAATCCAAGGATTCTGCAATGGGCTCATAAGCGTGCACGGATCGAGCCGGGCAGGCTTGCAAAGAGCGCCAGTGTCACTCCTGAGAAGATTCTTCACTGGGAAGAAGGTCTTGAGAAGCCAACCTTCAAACAGGCTCAAAAAATAGCAGATGCGCTGCATATTCCTTTTGGTTACCTTTTCCTCTCTCACCCCCCCGAGGAGAGACTTCCCATTCCGGATCTTCGCAGAATCGGCGACCATCAGATCGATGACGTCAGTGCAGATCTTTTTGATCTGCTATCTGAAACCATATTTAAACATAATTGGTACAGGGAGTATCTTCTCGAACAGGGTAAAGATAGGCTTCCATTCATCGGACGTTTTGATACTAATACTGGTACCAGAGAAATCGCCGAAGATATCAGGATAACACTCTCTCTTAGACTTCAAGATCGCAAGGATGTACGAAGCTGGGAACAGTTCTATGATCTCCTTGTTAAGAGAGCAGAGGCGGTTGGCATCTTAGTGATGCGAAGTGGGATTGTAGGCAATAACACACATCGTAGCCTAGATACTCAAGAGTTCCGTGGTTTTGCCATCTCCGATGAAATTTCTCCACTCATTTTTATTAATTCAAATGATGCAAAAACAGCACAAATTTTTACACTTGTTCATGAAATTGCCCATCTCTGGATCGGAAAGAGTGGAGTCTCCAATATTCCACTTGACAGATCGATGAATGTTCCTAAGAAAGATATTGAAATGATCTGTAATGATGTTGCTGCGGAGGTGCTGATCCCTAAGGACTCTTTTCTGAAGATGTGGCAGAAGAAGAGGTCTCTTGAAGAGAATGCAAAAAACCTTGCAGAATTCTTCCGTGTCAGTACAGTTGTGATCGGTCGCCGTGCACTCGATCTTGGTTATATCAACTGGCAATCCTACATTGAGCACTATAGAGGAGAGGAAGAGAAGTGGCAGCGAAGAAAGGAAGAACAGAGTAGCGGAGGTCATTTCTACCGGACACTTACTACAAGAAACGGCAGGCAGTTTGTTGAGGCGGTTGTCCGGAGCACTCTGGATCAGAGTCTACTGATGAATGATGCGGGCAGATTGCTCAATATCAACCCATCGAAAATCCAGCCTCTAGCAGATCACCTTGGTGTCATATGATGCATATGTACCTCCTCGATGCATGTGTGTTTATTCAGGCAAAAAAGTTTTATTATAGTTTTGAGACCTTTCCTGTCTTCTGGAAATGGCTGGATAGAGAACAGGATCAGGGTCATATAGCCTCTATTCAGATGATCTGTGATGAGTTACTCAGAGGCAATGACAATCTTGCTGAATGGGCTCGGGAGCGGAAGAACAGTGGATGGTTCCTGTCAAATACTGAGCCAGAATTGCAGGAGTTATATTCTCATATTGTCGATTGGGTTATGAATCAGCCCTTCAATAAATCAGCAAAGGACGATTTTCTCAATGTGGCTGATCCATGGCTCATTGCCAAAGCAAAAATGATAGGAGCTACTGTTGTCACAGAAGAAATTTATGACCCTAATACCAAATGGAAGGTGAAGATTCCAAATGTCTGCTTAGCATTTGATGTCCCGTTTATCACAACTTTTAAGCTGCTCCATCAAAGAAATGCGGTTTTCAGCCATTTGTAAGAGTACATGGTGTCTCTTTGGACAGTAGTACTGCTCACGTTTTATCCTGCAATAAACAGCTTGAGTGAAAGGAGTGGGTATTCACCTGGTTGCTTGAGCACGCAAGAAGGTAACTATATAGGTACTGAGGATGGGATCTTTAGTAATTAAACCCATCATACGATTTCGTTATTATGGTATTCTAACTGGGAGACATGTAGGTGAGGAATGAGTAAGAACAATAACGGTGCGAATCTCGGCTTTGAGAGCCAGATGTGGGCGGCAGCGGACAAGCTCCGGGGGCATATGGATGCATCAGAGTACAAGAATGTGGTGCTCGGCCTCATCTTTCTGAAGTATATCTCGGATGCTTTTCAGGCGAAATACAAGCAGCTTGAGGCGACGAAGGATACCGAATATACTGACCCGGAAGACCGGGACGAATATCTGGCAGAGAATATCTTCTGGGTACCAAAAGATGCCCGATGGGATATCCTGAAGGAGAGTGCCAGGCAGCCGACCATCGGGAAACTCGTTGATGAAGCGATGGTTGCCATTGAAAAGGAGAATCCGACACTGAAAGGGGTGCTCCCTAAGGACTATTCCCGGCCGTCGCTTGACAAATACCGCCTTGGTGAATTGATCGATATCATCAGCAGGATCGGCCTTGGGGATGAAGAGTCCAGATCGAAAGATATCCTTGGCCGGGTGTATGAGTATTTCCTCGGCCGTTTCGCCGCAGCAGAAGGCAAAGGAGGTGGTGAATTCTACACACCACAGTGTGTTGTCAAGCTGCTCGTCAAAATGATCGAGCCGTATAAAGGCCGTGTGTTTGATCCATGCTGTGGCTCCGGCGGCATGTTCGTCCAGAGCGAACGCTTTGTCGAAGAGCATGGCGGACGAAAGGGCGATATCGCCATCTATGGCCAGGAGTCCAACTCCACCACATGGCGGCTTGCTATGATGAACCTTGCAATCCGGGGTCTTGATGCCAATCTTGGGGGCAAGAATGCAGACAGCTTCCACAATGACCTCCATAAAGATCTGCGGGCAGATTATGTCCTCGCCAATCCGCCCTTCAATATGAGCGACTGGGGCGGCGAACGGCTCCGTGACGATGCCCGGTGGAGATATGGCATTCCCCCGGCAAACAATGCCAACTATGCCTGGATTCAGCATTTCATCCATCACCTCTCGCCAACAGGCGTTGCCGGATTCGTCATGGCAAACGGCTCCATGTCCACCAACACCTCAAATGAGGGGGAGATCAGAAAGAACATGATCGAAGCGGATATGGTGGACTGCATGATCGCCCTGCCCGGACAACTCTTCTACACAACCCAGATCCCGGTCTGCCTCTGGTTTGTCGCCCGGAATAAAACAAATGGCAGATTCCGGAACAGGAGTGGCCACACCCTCTTCATTGACGCCCGCAAGCTCGGCGCCCTTGTTGACCGCACCCATAAAGATCTCTCGGACGTTGAGATCGACAGAATAGCCGCCACCTACCATGCATGGCGGGGGGAGGAGGGAGCCGGTGACTACGAGGATATACCCGGCTTCTGCAAGAGTGCCACACTCGAAGAGATCAAGGGACACGGCTATGTCCTGACACCAGGGCGGTATGTGGGCGCTGCTGCGGTCGAGGATGACGGCATCCCGTTTGAAGAGAAGATGGAGCGTTTGTGTGCGGAGTTGCAGGAGCAGTTTGTCAGGTCGGAGCGACTGGAGGAGGAGATCAGGCAAAATTTGCGGAGGATCGGGTTTGCCCTCGAATGATATCCTCCCGGTTGGCTACCCGGCTTTTCTCTCCAGACTAAAATATATGCGCTTATTTGCGAAGGCATGGCCCGATCCCGGATTTATGCAGCAGGCTGCTGCACAATTTCCATGCTTCCATAAACTGCGTGATCCTGAACTGGCCTTCTCGGCGGGAGGCTCGAGGAATCTGGAAAGCATAGGGAGCTGTGTGTATGAGCAACGGTGATGAGAAACATGTGCAGCAATCCACAGGGGGCCGGAGCGACCGGGGGATGGAGAGTGAATGGATCGAGTGCACCCTCGCAGATGTATGTAGTTCAATCGATTATGGATTCACTGCTTCCGCGACAATTCACAATACCGGCCTGAAATTCCTACGGATCACAGACATAGTTACGGGACATATCGACTGGAGTAATGTGCCTTATGTCGATGCAGATAGCAAAGCAACCGCAAAGTACCGACTTAATAATGGTGATATCGTCATCGCAAGAACCGGTGCATCAACTGGTTCTAGCACCTACGTAATGGACCCTCCAACTGCGCTTTTTGCTTCATATTTAGTTCGCCTGAAGATTAGGTCTGAATTTGATCCCCGATATGTTGCATACTATCTTCGATCTGACCAATTCTGGACATTCATTCAAGGAGTTCTTGGTGATAAGTCAGCACAGCCAAATGCAAGTGCCTCAACTATGACCAGTGCCCCATTCCGTGCACCGAGAACTATAGACGAACAACGTGCCATCGCCCATATCCTTGGCACACTGGACGACAAGATCGAGTTGAACCGCCGGATGAACGAGACGCTGGAGGCCATGGCCCGTGCCATCTTCAAGTCCTGGTTTGTGGATTTCGACCCGGTGCGGGCGAAGGCAGAAGGCCGCCCGACAGGTCTGCCGGATGAGATCGCCGCTCTTTTTCCCGATAGTTTTGAGGAGTCGGAGCTGGGGGAGATTCCGAGGGGGTGGGGAGTTGGAACAATAGGGGACATTGGTAGTCAATCAAGGATAGGAGTTAAACCTGAGGAGATAGAACCAACGGAACATTATATCGCTTTGGAACATATGCCAAAACGATCGATATCCTTTTGGAATTGGGAAAATTCTAACAATATCACAAGTGGAAAATTTCGCTTTAAAAAGAACGATATCCTATTCGGTAAGTTAAGACCTTATTTCCATAAGGTGGGAGTGGCTGCGATTGATGGCATTTGCTCAACTGATATTGTAGTGGTGATTCCAAGAAAAGAGCAGTGTTATGGGATTCTACTTGGACATTTATCCAGTGATGCATTTGTTGCTTACACAAATGCCTCATCAACTGGAACTAAGATGCCAAGAACAAGTTGGAAGGATATGTCTCGTTATCCTATAACAATTCCAGACCATCTAATTTCTCTTTATTTTAACGAAATAATCACAAATATCGTTCAAAAGTTACATTCTAATATATATGAATCAAAATCCCTCACCGCCCTCCGCGACACCCTCCTCCCAAAACTCATCTCCGGCGAGCTGCCGATCCCGGATGCGGAGAAGTTTATTGAGGAGGCCGGGGATGAGTAATAGTAAACAACTTAGTAATCCTTTCTCCACTGGAAGCGGCGGCGGTAAATTTGAAGCCCACGTTCAGGCATCGTTTGTCGCGTTGATGCTCAGCGGCGGACATGCCCCTTGTCTCCCCTGCTGGCCCATTGTGGAGATTAAACTTCAAGGCAGGAACGATTGCTACGAAATAGATGATCTTATAGTGTTTGTTGAAAGCCCGGATAAAAAGGAGCGGCGAAAACTACTTGGGCAGGTGAAGCGTTCCATTGCAATCACTCATGGTAGCAAAATATTCAAGGAAGTAATACAAGCTGCCTGGAATGACTTCAATAATCCTGAGATTTTTACTAAGGGCAAAGATGCCATTGCGTTGATAACAGGACCGCTCAGTGCCACTGATGAACACAACATGCAATGGTTACTCACACAAGCAAGATACACAAAAAACGTTGATGAGTTTCTCCGGAATGTCAATCAGGCGAATTTCAGCCCTTCCAAGAGCTCCGAAAAGCTTCAGGTGATTCGATATCACCTTAAAAATGCAAACAGCGATAATGAGGTTTCAGATGATGAGTTGTATGAGTTCCTCAAACACTTTCATTTTCTCGACTACGATCTCGGTAATGAGTCCGGTGTTGTTTTGTCTTTGTTGCATTCACATATTTCTCAATTCCAACACCAATATCCAAAATGGATATGGTCAAGGATCGTCGAAATCGTTCAGACATTCAATCAGAGCGCAGGAACCATAACCCGTGATAAGCTACCGGAAGACCTTCTAGAAGCTTTTAAGCATAAGGCTGTCATCGAAATACCCGAAGAGTTCAAGACACCTCAGGAGATGGCTATAACCGATTGGGCACATCATCCCGATGCCACCAATTTGGCTTTGGCGATTCTGATTGGTTCATGGAACGAAAAGAGTAATTACGACCTTGAAGTAATTACCCAGCTTCTTAATATCGACTATGATGACTGGTTACAGAGGGCGCGAGAAATATTACATTACCCTGAAAGCCCCTTGTCACTTCAAAATGGGGTTTGGAAGGTTCAAAATCGAGCGGAGCTTTGGAACCTCCTTGGATCGCGCATCCTTGACCAAAACCTTGACACTTTCAAGTCGCTTGCTGTCACTATTCTGAAAAAAATAGACCCTGCTTTTGAACTGTCTGGCGAAAAGCGATATGCAGCCCCTATCTACGGGAAGGTCTTTGACCATTCCCAGGAATTACGCAAAGGGATTGCTGAAGGATTGGCAATTCTCGGAAGCCAGCCCACAGTGTGCAGTAACTGTTCACGCGGAAAAGCTGAAACGACCTGTGTACTGGCAATGCGTGAAATTCTTACTGACGCTGACGGGGTCATCTGGGGCAGTATCAATAATTTGTTGCCCACTCTTGCTGAAGCTGCTCCCGGTGAATTCCTTGCTGCTATCGAGAAAACGTTGCAACTGAAACCTTCTCCTTTTGATCAGCTTTTTGCCGAGGAAGATAATGGCATCACAGGAAGGAACTATTTAACAGGTCTGCTCTGGGCTCTTGAAGGGCTGGCCTGGGACGAGCAATATCTTGTTAGAGTCTGTATTGTGCTTGGTGAACTTGCCAGCCATGATCCGGGCGGCCAGTGGGCCAACCGTCCCGCCAATTCACTAGCAACTATTTTGCTCCCATGGTTACCCCAAACTCTGGCATCTTTCGATAAACGCAAGGTGGCGGTGGAGACACTCCTCAAAGAATGGCCGGATACCGCATGGAAGGTGATCATTCAACTATTACCAGATCAAACCCAAACCTCCTCACCCACACACAAACCAGAGTGGCGGAAAATAATCCCCGATGATTGGAAAGAAAACGTAACAAAGAAGGATTATTGGATAGAAGTATCATTTTATGCGGATCTTGCAGTCCATGCCGCTGCTTATGATACCGTACGCCTTTCTAAATTAATAGACCTTTTTAATAATCTGCCGAAGCCTGCCTTCGATCAACTTATCGAAGTTATTGCTTCGCAAACCATTTCCGAACTTCCCGAAGAGCAAAGGCTTCTGCTTTGGGATCATCTCACGAAATTCACAAAAAAACACCGGCGATATTCCGAAGCGAAGTGGGCACTATCTGAAGATCTGATTGCCCGCATTGAGGGCGTTTCTGAGACACTAGCTCCAAAAAAACCATTCTACCTGTATCAACATTTTTTTGATGATCGTGAATATGATCTCTACGATGAGATCGGCGATTGGGAAGAGCAGCGGAAAAAACTTGATAAAAGCAGGGAGGAG
>WOYI011204311.1_pt3 | contig 29498 bp, 26 predicted proteins | sample 6423411 | NCBI WGS metagenome assembly WOYI01 (sample SAMN13441803, study PRJNA592873) | oil field metagenome | biome: oil field; feature: oil-well bore; material: oil-contaminated soil; isolation source: oil-contaminated soil from oil-well borehole | place: Germany: Wietze | collected 2016-10-18 ...
CTTTATCCTTTTCCCCTTTATCCTTTATCCTTTTCCCCTTTATCCTTTATCCTTTATCCTTTATCCTTTCGACTAATACTGCTCCTTGTCGTTCGGGAAATCTCCTGATCTGACATCGGCAATATATCTCTGCACGGCACCCATGATCTCATCGTGCAGGTTATGGTATCTTCTCAGGAAGCGCGGCGAAAATTCGGTATTGATGCCCAGCATGTCATGCAGCACCAATACCTGGCCGTCAACCATGGGCCCGGCACCGATGCCTATCACTGGCACCTTGACAGATTCGGCAACATCCCCTGCAAGTGCAGCCGGTATCTTTTCAAGTACTATGGCAAAACAACCGGCCTTCTCAATTATCCGTGCATCTTCCCTGAGCTTCCTCGCCTCTTCCGACTCGCGTGCCCTCACGACATAGGTACCGAATTTGTGAATCGACTGCGGTGTCAGGCCGAGATGACCCATCACCGGTATGCCGGCTGAGAGAATACGCTCTATCGACTCGATTATCTCCCGTCCGCCCTCCAGCTTCACCGCACTGGCGCCGGTCTCCTTCATGATCCTGATGGCCGAAGCCAGAGCCTCACGCGAGTTGCCCTGGTAGGTCCCGAACGGCAGATCCACAACAACCAGTGCCCTCTTTACCCCCCTGACCACAGAGGCAGCATGATAAATCATGTTTTCAAGCGTAATGGGCAGTGTAGTCTCGAAGCCTGCCATGACATTCGATGCGGAATCACCGACGAGGATCACATCCACGCCTGCTTCATCGAGGATCTTCGCCATAGAATAATCATAGGCTGTGAGCATCGAAATTTTTTCCCCCTTCAGCTTCATCTCATAAAGCACATGAGTGGTAACCAGCTTGACCGTCTTTTGTGTTGTCATGTTTTTCTCTGCAATGATCAGATGCAAAGCTACAAAATAAGACGATGAATAGGATTGCCGGGTACTCTTTTCACTCTTTCTGCCTTTTTGTCATAACCTTGAAAAACATAAGCTGCGGCTGCTTCAGATAATCATGACATAATTTCATTATAAGCCATGACGGGAGCGTGTGGCACAAACATTGTCACTAAAATGGATATTGTAAAAGAATTTAAAAGTTAAACAAAATAAAGATGGGAAAAATTATTGGTATTGACTTGGGAACCACCAACTCCTGTGTTTCAGTGATGGAAGGCAATGAACCTGTGGTCATCCCCAACAGTGAAGGTAAAAGAACCACCCCCTCGGTGGTGGCATTTCTTGAGAATGGCGAACGGAAAGTCGGTGACCCTGCCAAGAGACAGGCTATCACCAACCCGCGCAAAACCGTTTCATCAATAAAGCGCTTCATGGGCAGAAGCTTTGATGAGGTCACCAACGAGATGAAGAAGATGACATATGAGGTAGTGCGTGGTGACAACAATACCCCCAGGGTAAAGATCGACAACCGCAACTACTCCCCTCAGGAGATTTCCGCCATTGTTCTGCAGAAGATGAAGAAAACCGCTGAGGATTATCTCGGTACAGAGGTCACTGAGGCCGTCATTACCGTTCCTGCATATTTCAATGACTCACAGCGCCAGGCAACCAAAGAGGCCGGCGAGATAGCAGGACTGAAGGTCAAGCGTATCATCAACGAGCCTACGGCAGCTTCGCTGGCATACGGACTCGACAAGAAGGCACAAGACCTTAAGATAGCAGTCTTCGACCTCGGAGGAGGAACATTTGATATTTCCATACTGGAACTGGGTGACGGAGTCTTTGAGGTCAAATCGACCAACGGCGACACGCATCTCGGCGGTGACGACTTTGACAATTTGGTTATCGACTGGCTGGCCGATGAGTTCCAGAAGGAGGAGGGAATAGATCTGCGCAAGGACCCGATGGCACTGCAGAGACTTAAGGAAGCAGCTGAAAAGGCAAAGATTGAGCTCTCGAGCACCACCAGTACGGAGATCAACCTTCCCTATATCATGCCGGTCAACGGTATCCCGAAACACCTTGTAAAAACACTCACCAGGGCACATTTCGAGAAGCTGACTGACAAGCTGATCAACTCAGTGATCGGACCCTGCCAGAAGGCACTTGATGATGCAGGAATGAAGACCTCAGACATAAACGAAGTACTGCTCGTGGGTGGATCAACACGCATACCGGCCATACAACAGATCGTTGAGAAGTTCTTCGGCCGTGTTCCCTCCAAGGGCGTCAACCCTGACGAGGTGGTCGCCATCGGTGCTGCCATCCAGGGTGGCGTGCTCACGGGTGAGGTGAAGGATGTGCTGCTGCTTGATGTCACACCGCTGTCGCTGGGTATCGAAACCATGGGAGGTGTCATGACCAGGCTCATCGAGTCGAACACTACCATCCCCACACGCAAGACGGAGACATTCACCACGGCCAGCGACAGCCAGCCATCGGTGGAGATACACGTTCTGCAGGGCGAAAGGCCCATGGCCCAGGGTAATAAGACCATCGGCCGCTTCCATCTTGACGGCATCCCGCCAGCCCCGAGAGGAGTGCCACAGATAGAGGTAACCTTCGACATTGACGCCAACGGCATACTTAACGTCTCGGCCAAAGACAAGGGCACGGGCAAGGAACAGAGGATACGGATAGAGGCGTCATCAGGTCTCAGTGAAGAAGAGATACGCAAGATGCGTGATGAAGCCAGGGCTAACGAAGCGGCTGACAAGGCTGCCAGAGAGGTTGCTGACAAGGTCAATGCTGCTGACAGCATGATCTTCCAGACCGAGAAACAGCTGAAGGAGTTCGGCGATAAGATACCGGCAGATAAGAAGGGACGCATAGAGAATGCCCTCGGCCAGCTCCGTGAAGCTCATAAAAACAAGGATGTCACGGAGATTGACCGTGCCCTTGCCGAGATCAACGCTGCCTGGCAGGCTGCCTCAGAAGATATGTACAAACAGGCACAGGGACCTGAACAGCATGCCGGACCTGATGCCGGACCCACCAACGGTGGTGAAGGCGGAAAGGGAGGCGACGAGCAGGTTACCGACGTCGACTTCGAGGAGGTCAAATAGAGCTGACCCACAATGGAACCACAGCCGCACCGGTGAAAACCTGTGCGGCTTTTTATTTATCTTTGCATTAAACTGCAGGAGATGACCACCAGATATTTTGTACTCACGCTGCTTGCAATGCTGCCATTGCTGTTGCCGGCACAGAACCTGACCGACGCCAAAGGCAGAAAACAGGGTCCGTGGGTGAAGAAATACCCCAACGGGAAGATTATGTATGAAGGCACATTCAGGGATGATACACCTGTCGGACTCTTCAAAAGGTACAACGAAGAGGGTGTACTCCTCTCAGAACTGATATACGGCGACAGTAACAATGAAACTGTTGCGGTATTCTTCCACACTGACGGAACAATAGCAGCTAAAGGCCTCTATATGGCAAGGATGAAAGAGGGTCTATGGAGGTTCTGGTCTGACACAAAACCCTCATATCTTATCCTCGAGGAGTATTACCACCAGGATCTCAGACACGGGTTGTCAAAAAAGTACTACCCGGACAGCACCCTGGCGGAAACAGTAACATGGGACAGCGGGATGCGCACCGGCGAGTGGCTGCAGTATTACCCCGACGGTGCCATATGCCTCCGTGCTGAATATATCGCAGGCAAGCTCGAAGGACCATTCTCTTACTACCACCGGAACGGCAACCTCTATTACGAGGGACAGTACAGTGAGGATCTCAAAACAGGTGACTGGATGGTCTTCTATGAGAACGGGAAGCTGAAACAGATAATAGAATACAGGGAAGGAAGGCCGGCAGATCCGAAGGTGGCCGACCAGGAGACAAAGTTCCTCGATGACCTTGAGAAGAACAGGGACAAGATAGTGGTGACCGATATTACACAATCAGTTATCAGATGAGAACCGTGTCGTTCAGAAAAGCGACCCTGCTTCTCACACTCTCCGCCTGTCTCCTGCAACTGCCGGTCCGGGGACAGTCCGATGAAGACCGTCTCTACTTTTACCGAATCTACTTCACTGACAAGAACGCCAACCCGTCGGACTTTCTGCCGGAACAACTGCACTCCCCTGCTGCCGTCGCACGACGGCAAGCACAGGGAATACCCGTACCGGAGCTGAGTGATCTTCCTGTCAGTCCGGAGTATATCAATACCGTCACAGAACAGGGGCTCACATACAGATGCGCATCCCGATGGATGAATACGGCGCTCTTCACATCCCCGGAACCCCGCGATGTCACAGTGCTTGAAATGATCCCCTTTATTGACAGGGTAAAGCTGGTAAAGCGCCCCGCTGACCCCGCAAAGGGAACCTACGGCAAATACGGTAACGTGGCACTGAAGCGAGACACTGAGGAGTTCGACCCCAGGGCACCTCTGAACGGCATTGCTCTTCACCAGTCGGGATTTACCGGCAGGGGAGTGATCATCGCGGTGCTTGACGCCGGATTTGCCAATGCTGACCGGATAGAGTCGCTGACACCTCTAATGGAACGGAGAGGAGTCAGGGCCACACGGGATTTTGTAAGAGGATCCGATTACGTCTATGACTATCATAATCACGGCACATCCGTTCTCTCGATCCTCGCAGGATACCTGCCGGGTCTCATCAGTGGCACGGCTCCCGGTGCAGACTACATTCTGCTGCGCACTGAAGATGATGCATCCGAATACCCTGTGGAGGAAGACTACTGGGCGGCAGGTGCTGAATTTGCCGACAGTGCCGGGGCTGACGTCATCACCTCATCACTTGGGTACTTCACCTTCGACGACCCCTCAATGAACTATTCCTTCAGCGATATGGACGGCAACAGCACCTTCGTGGCACAGGCAGCAGATATGGCCGCTTCAAAGGGTATCGTCGTCATAGCAAGTGCAGGAAATGAACGCAACAAGGAGTGGCTCCGCATCCTGACTCCTTCGGATGGCGACGACGTCCTAAGTGTCGGAGCAGTGACACAGGAGCTGACCATCTCCGACTTCTCTTCAGCCGGATATTCCTATGACGGGCGTGTCAAACCCGACGTTGTGGCCCCGGGAGTAAACCTGAATATTCAGTTTGAACCTCACATGGTGCACCGCGGCAGTGGCACATCATTCTCATGCCCGGTGATCAGCGGGCTGACAGCATCGCTCATGCAGGCTGTTCCCAAAGCCTCTCCTCCTGAGATAATCACGGCCATTCATCAAAGCAGCGACAGGTTTCTCAATCCTGACAGCCTCTACGGCTATGGTCTGCCTGACTTTCTGAAGACGCTGAGGCTTCTTGAGGATATTCACTCCTACAAGCCCGATGAAGGTATGACCGCCGGACCAAATCCCTTCTTTGACGAGATCAACATCTGGTTTCCTGCGCCACCCGGACATCTTTCAGTTACCGTCACAACCGCTGACGGCACCCTGGTGATGAAGAGACACTACCCTCTCTATGCAGCCCGCTCATACAGGCTTGGCGGGTTCGGAAAGACGGGACAGGGACTTTACCTTGTCAAAGTGGAGACGGAAGAAGAATGCAGGATCTTTAAGATGATAAGGCTAAGCAGATGAACCGGGAAGGGAAGATAACACTGACCGAGTTGCAGGGACTAATCCGCGATAAGATATATGAGTCGTTGCCCGGATCATTCTGGGTGATCGCCGAGATCGCCTCCATGAAGACCCGGGGCCCCGGTCACTGCTATCTGGAGCTTACAGGCAGCGACACCCCCGGAGGTCGCATCACCGCCAGGGCGAGGGCAACGATCTGGGCTTCAAAATACCACTCCCTCAACACCTTCTTCAATGCCAGCACCGGCATACCTATCAGGGCCGGTATTACCATCCTCTGCCGGGCCACCGTGGAATACCATGCACTCTACGGCCTCAGCCTCAATATCACTGATATCGACCCCTCTTATACCGCCGGCGATATGGCACTGCGGCGCGAGGCAATCATCAGGAGACTGACCGCCGAGGGAGTCATCTTAATGAACAGGGAACTCTCCCTTCCTCCCTACCCCAGAAACATCGCAGTGATATCCTCCTCCAAAGCCGCAGGCTACGAAGATTTCATCAACCACCTCTCCCATAACCCATATGGGTATGTGTTTGCACCTGTACTGTTCGAGGCTGTCATGCAGGGCGAAACCACCGAGGCCTCAGTGACGGAGGCACTGAATATGATCTCGGAACAGGTGGAGCAGTTTGATGCTGTGGTCATAATACGGGGAGGAGGATCGACAACCGACCTCAGCTGGTTTGACAGCTATGAGATAGCCTATCACGTCACCCAGTTCCCTTTGCCTGTGCTTACGGGGATAGGACATGAGAAGGATGTCTCTGTGACTGATATGGTGGCATGGAGATCGCTCAAGACCCCAACTGCCGTGGCTGACTTCCTGGTGGAACAGACAGCCGGATGCGAGAACAGGATCATTGAAATGGCAGGCGCACTGACAGAGGCAGCCACAGACGCCATTGCTGCTGCAGAAGAGCATCTGGCCTCACTGCAAAACCACACCGCTGCCACAGCCCGGCTTATAATAAGGGTTCGGAGCGACAACCTGAACTACCATACCGAGACCCTGCGCCGCTCAGGAAATAATGTCATCAGGGCGGCGGCAGAGAAGACGAATAAACTGGAAACGGCACTCCGTCACCTCGATCCTGCCGGTGTCATGCACCGGGGCTTTACCCTTACATCCCGGGACGGACTGATAGTACGCTCGGCAACGGAGCTGCAACCGGGAGACGTCATTACCACTCACTTCGAAAAGGGAAAGGCAATAAGTACCGTTAAGAATATTAACAGTAAGAAATAGATTATGGCAAAGAAAGAGATCGGATTCAACCAGGCAGTAAAACAGATAGAGGAGATCCTGAAAAATATTGAAGAGGGAGAACCGGATATCGACAGGCTGTCGGATAATATCCGGAAGGCAGCTGAACTAATAAGAATATGCCGCCAGCGACTCCGGGAGACAGAAGAAAAGATCAACGGAATCATCAGTGACCTCAAATCATAAAACCTTGAGATCATGAATCGAGGAAGGCTGTTTCCTTTGAAACAGCCTTCAACTCGAAACCCTAACCTAAATTCCAGAAAACTAACTCTTCTGTTAGAAAACTACCTTCAACAAATAAAACGTAAAAGTCGGACTTTTGTTTCATAAAATTGAAGAAAAAACAGAATTTTTATTAACAATTCAGTTTTTTTCGATACCGAATATATCCTTGAACGCTTTTTCAAAGGCTTCTTTAGGAAGTGCTCCCATTGCCATCTGAGGTTGTCCCTCCAGGGGAACGAACAACAGGGAAGGAATACTTCTTATCCCGAATACTGATGCAAGCTCCTGTTCTGCCTCAGTATCAATCTTATAGACATAAAGTTTGTCTTCATACTCCTTTGAAAGCTCCTCGATGACAGGGGCAACCATCTTGCAGGGGCCGCACCAGTCAGCATAAAAGTCGATGATACAGGGCTTGTCTCCTGAATACTTCCACTCTTTGTTCTGTTCGTAGTTGAATACCTTCTCAAGAAATGTCTCTTTTGTCAAATGCTCTGCCATATTTTGTTTTTTAATTGTTTAACAGATTTTTAAGAATTTTGTTCACAGATGCAATTGCTATGCCGCCAGTTCCAACGATGCAATTTTTCTCCAAGTTAGGCTATAAATTGTAATTTTGTCACGGTTTACGGTTAAATTGTCATGCAGAATCCATGAAGATATTCCCTGATGACAGGATTTTTGAGGTTGTCGCAAAGGTAGCCGACAGGGAGCAGGTCGAGGCATACGTTATCGGCGGCTACGTGCGTGATCATATCATGGGCAGGGAGAACCCGGACAGGGATATTGATATAGTCGTTATAGGTGACGGACCGGCAATGGCGCGTGCGGTGGCACGTGAGATAGGCCGCGACATACGGGTAACTGTCTTCAGGACCTTCGGTACCGCCATGTTCCGTTATAGAGATTATGATGTTGAATTTGTTGGTGCCAGGAAGGAATCCTACTCCGAAGACTCGCGCAAGCCTTCAGTCATTCCGGGAACCCTGGAAGATGATCAGAACAGGCGCGACTTTACCATCAACGCCCTGGCGATAAGCCTTAACAAGGAGAATCCCGGCGAGGTCCTCGATCCTTTCGGAGGCATAGAAGATATCCGCAACGGCATAATACGCACTCCTCTTGACCCTGACGCCACCTTCAGCGATGACCCCCTAAGGATGATGAGGGCAGTCAGGTTTGCTACCGGGCTTGGCTTCCGGATTGAAGAGGGTACGCTGGCATCAATCGCACGCAATGCGAAGAGGATCAGTATCGTGTCATCAGAGAGGATTACCGTTGAGCTAAACAAGATCATGGCGGCCGCAACACCCTCAACCGGATTTCTGTTACTGGAACAGACAGGACTCCTTCCTCTCATCCTTCCCGAGATCTCAAAGCTCAGTGGGGTGGAGGATAAGGATGGCAAAGGCCATAAGGACAACTTTCATCATACGCTGAAGGTGCTTGACAACGCCGCGGAGAAAAGTGATGACCTCTGGCTCCGCTGGGCAGCACTGCTCCATGACGTGGCAAAGCCTCTCACCAAAAAGTTTGTCCCCGGAACAGGCTGGACATTTCACGGGCACGAGTTCCTCGGTGCGAAGATGGTGCCAGAAATATTCAAACGGCTGAAGCTGCCGCTCAACGACAGGATGAAGTATGTCAGAAAGCTGGTGGGGCTTCATCTGAGGCCAATAGCTCTCGTTCAGGATGAGGTCACCGACTCCGCCATCAGAAGGCTGCTGTTTGAAGCCGGCGATGATATTGACGATCTAATGCTGCTCTGCGAGGCAGACATCACCTCCGGGAACATGATGAAGGTCAGGAAGCACCGGGAAAACTTCGCCCTGGTGCGCAGAAAGCTCCGTGAGATAGAGGAAAAGGATGCGGTCAGGACCTTCCAGCCCCCTGTGCACGGTGATGAGATCATCGAGGCTTTCGGAATACCGCCCGGACCAATGGTCGGGGTTATTAAAAGCGCCATAAAGGAGGCTATCCTTGACGGTGTAATACCCAATGATCACCAGGCTGCCAGGGATTTCATGATTAAGAAGGGAAGGGAACTCGGGCTGGAACCACGGTAATAATTCCCGATAACTCAGAAATTACTTCCGGAACAGCAAATTGCGATATTCAGGAAATCAATCCGGATTAGCTGATGCACCCATCCGGCGTCTCACTGTTATCATCACCGGCAGGTGATCCGAGTATCCGCCTGCCCATCTGAAACCGTTGTATGTGGCAAAAGGCTTCATCCCGGGATAGTCAGGGTCGGCCTTGAGCATGAAAGGTGCAGAGACACACCTGAATGACCTTGGATCTGCCGTGAATGAGCCACTGCCATCTGTCATGGCCGTTGTTACCAGGATCTGGTCTATCAGCTCCCAGGTCCCCTGGTAACGGTATGACCCTTTTCCCGAAACAGGGAGACCTTCGGCCGCATTTACAAGCATCCCGTCACCGGCCATCTCTGTCATAATATGATCATCAGGCCTGGCGTTGAAATCGCCCATCACTATCACCGAAGCACCAGGTGATGCGCTCACTACTGAGTCTGTCTTTATCCTGACCAGTGCCGCCATCTCCTCCCGCAGCCTCTCCGCTGCCAGCACTCCTCCCCTTCTGGAGGGCAAATGGCACAGGATGACATGAAGAGTGTCTTCCTCCATGGTCATCTTCACGTACAACAGGTTTCGTGATTCCCAGGGAGGGTCTTCACTCCTCTCCGGCACCCATGATCTGACTGCCTCGATCCTGAAAAACTCACGGCGGTAGAGCAGCGCCGGATCAATACCCCGGGGATCGGGCGACTCCCGGTGGACTATACCGTAATTGCCTGCCGAGAGCAAAGTGCCGTATGCCAGATCTTTCAACACCTTCTCGTTCTCCACCTCGCACACTCCTATCACTGCCGGCAGCTCCCACTCCCCTGCTGCGGCTATGACCCGCGACACTCCGGCTATCTTTTCCCGGTACCGGGTGCCGGTCCAGCGCCGGCTCCCGTGAGGCAGAAACTCATCGTCATTCTTTGTTGTGTCATCCGTAGTGTCAAAGAGGTTTTCTACGTTGTAGAACATCACGCTGAGCTCCTGACCCCGGACATGAGGCAAAGCAGCCACTATCAGGAAGATTATTATCGCAGCCCTCATATCTCAGGATTAGAATCTCACTTTTCCTTTTTCTTCTCTCCCGGTTGTCGCTCGAAGGCCCCGATATCTGGTCCGTCACCTGTGGGGCGGGGCTTCTGACGGATGTCATAAGGCCATGTAACAGATTCCTCACGGCCCGCGTTGTCCAGCAGAGGCGACAGGCTATCGGGTCTGTAATCCCATGCAGACTCATCAATAAAATGGAGTGTGCCGGCGGTAAAAACATCCCTGAAGAGGGGTGTAGTATACCAGTCAGCCGCCAGGGTGTCCACCCTTATCATGGAGCTGTCAGCCCTGAAGCTGCCGGCTGCCTCAGCTGCACTGGCATCAATGGTTATCTCATTGTTCAGGGTGCCTGAAATGACTGAATTGAGAACCGTTACCCCGGGCAGTGTACCGTTGCTGCTGCCGATGAACATTGCCGGCTCCCTCCTGAAGCTGTACTCCCATCTGTTAACCACGGTACAGTGTATGAAGCTGTAATTGCCGCTCCCGGCAAGAGATACCGTACTGAAGCCGGTATGGGCAAAGAGGGAGTTGACGGCTGACACATCGGCATGGCGGGCTGACAGCGAAGCCACGGAGTTATGGAGGAGCCTGACGCCGTCGAGCAATACATCCGGCACCGATCCTTCCCGGCCCTCTATCCTTACAGCCTCGGCCGCGTTCCTAACCTCCGTGAAATGAAGCCTGTTACCCCGGCTGCAGTCGAGAAAGAGTATCCCTTTCCACCGACCCGGCACGTCAGTGTATTCCTCCTCGATCCGGTCCGTGGCCAGCAATACCGGCTTTTCTGCCGTCCCCTGGGCCCGTAGAGTGCCGGCAACGGTCATGCCTGCATCATAATGAAAATATACCCTGGTGCCGGCCTCCATGGTCAGCACCGCCGCAGTGTCGATGAAGAGAGTACCCCTGACAACATATGGCCTGCCTTCACTCCAGGCGACACTGACATCAACACTATCCTCAACAAGTCTTATATCCTGACCCCAGGCTTCAAGGATGACACGACTGACAAAGCTTCCTGACAAAAAGACCACAGAATCAATGACTGCCACAGGACTATCCTCTCCCGTGGGGTCAACGGTGACCTCCACGAATACGAAAAGGCTGTCACCCTGTGCCAGTAACAGATGATCAGCCTCTGTTGAGGCTACTCCATTGATATTCAGCCTGAAGGGCGATGCCTCTCCACCCGCCAGCCATATTCGGTCAATAAGCACGGGCTCCTTGCCACGGTTAACAGCCCTGAACTCCCGTGTAGCCGAGCCCACGCCTGAAAAAACGGTATCAAAAGAGAGAGTATCAGAAGAAAAATCAATTCTCCCGGAAACAGGATTGGCAAGAGGGTCGCAGGCCAGGCAGCCGGCGACGATAAGAATACACAGGATGATCTGCCGTATCAGTACCTGTTGATCCACCTGTACCTCCTCGGATTGTCGCCAAAGCGAGCCAGAACCGTCAGTTCGTGGGTACCGTAGGTATAGCTGCGTATCTCCGAAAGTGTGAAGTCGAATGCATAGCCAAGATAGAACCTGTCAACCTTCAGTCCGGCCATCAGAACAACAGCATCCCCTGTCCGGTATGAGAGGCCAAGCCAGTAGTCCTCCCGGTAATATACCCTTGCAGTGATATCCATCTGTGCCGACTTAAGAACCATGTCGGACGATTTCAGCATTACCGACGGCTCGATGATCCAATCGGATCCGGCATAGAATCTCATCCCTCCTGTGAGGAAATAATGTCCCAACTGAGAGCGGCCGTTTTCGCTTCCGTTGCCGATCATCAAAGCTCCTCTGAAGAGATTTGTCATTGAGAAGCCTGCATAGTATCTCCTGGTCATATAGCTTATCCCGAAGTTGGCATCCGGAATGTAAACCACCTGGTCATAGTTGTTCAGCAGCTCGTCATTCACCCCCGGCGGCATCACGGCTCCGCTGATGTCAACGAAATACTGGTAAGCACTGAGCGACAGTCCAAAGGAGAGCTGTTGCTCATTTGCCAGGGGCAGGTGATAGGCATATGCCAGCTGTAACCCCGTTCTGTGCATTATCCCGTTATGATCCGAGAAGAGGTACCCTCCCAGTCCTACCCTGCCGCCCCTGGTGGGCCTGTTGATCTTCTTCCTGACTGCGGTAGATTTGGTTATGTAGCTGTCATTCAGAATCCTCGTCTGAAAGGATGCAGCATATGTGCTCGGTGCCTCGGGAAAACTTATCCACTGCTCACGGACGGTAAGGCCGAAGGTGGTGTAATAGTCGCTGCCGGTGTAAGAGGGATTGAGGAGAAAGCCGTTCATTACATACTGGCTGTACATTGGAAACTGCTGTCCTGACAGAACCGGCATCAATGCCAGAAGGCCAATCACTGTTATAATCTTCAGTCGTGTCATCTCTCCTTCCGGTTTATTGTTATTTGCTGATTATGGTGATTACTCCTGTCCGCGGCTCAGAACCGTCATTCAGGTGAATGACATAATGATACGAGTCATTGGGAAGCAGTTTGCCGTTGTACCTGCCGTCCCACTCATCTGCCAGGTTTCTGCTGTTATAGACCAGCTTGCCCCACCGGGTATATACAAACACCTCGGCATTCGGGTAGATGCCGGCATTACGTATCTTCCACGTATCATTGCTGCCGTCACCGTTGGGTGTTATTATCTCGTATACCGTCAGGCAGTCAATGCCTGTTACCCCGACCGTCACAGTCTGTTGCTGCACGCAACCGTTGGCATCGGTCACCGTTACGGTGTAATCGCCTGACGGTAACCCGGTGCGGTCAGCGGAGTTGATGCCGTCATTCCACTGGAAGATAAGCTCGCCTGCCCCTCCTGTAACCGAGAGATCAATGGTGCCGTCACGCGTATCGGGACAGGAAGCCGGAACAGTCTCAGCAGTAATAATCATTGCTGCCGGTGCTGTAAGGGTGTAGTCGGCGGTCAATGTACAGCCGTTACCGTCAGTGACTGTAAGGATGTAGGTGCCTGCCGAAAGGAAGGAAATGGCATCTGCAACAGAGGCAAATCCTCCGGGTCCGCTCCAGGATAACAACAGCGGAGGAGTCCCGCCTGCTGCCGTTACAGCGACAGAGCCATCAGACGATTCGGGACAGGAGACGCCAAACCCGCCGAAATCAGAGAGATTGACATCCGTTATTGCGATGGCGTCAGGTTCGGTTACTTCCCGGGTGAAGTTAAAGGTAGCACACCCGTTGAGATCTGTAACCGTCAATTCGTAGATTCCCCCTGCCAAACTTTCTATGTCAGCTGTTGTTGCAGCGAAGCCGTCAGGACCTGTCCAGCTGATGCTGTACGGCTCCGTGCCTCCGGCAAGTGTGGAATAAACTGCACCATCACCGGCACCGTGACATGAGACGTTGCTTGAACTGTCAAGCACAGCGGTGAAGGGCAGCGGCTCAGTTACTGCCAGGCTGGTATCAGCAATGCACCCGTTGGCATCCATGACCTCAAGGTAGTAGGTTGCGACTGAAAGCCCGGTGAATGAGCCCGACGCCTGGAACGGAGCACCGTCGATACTGTAGGTGTAGGGATCAGCACCGCCGGTTGCACTCAATACTATCTCACCGTCAGTCAGTCCGGTGCAGCTGATGTCATCATGCTGCATAACCTGTATCACAGGCAAAGGATATATTGTGATGACAGCCTCGTCAGTGACCGTGCCGCATGAGCCGGCTCCGGTAACCTCCATGGTCAGGGTGACGGTACCGGCTGTATAATCCGCGGGCCCGAAGGTATAGTAGGGGTTGTCTGCCAAAATGTCGTCAAAGGTACCGTCCCCGCTGCCGGACCAGCTGACGGAACCACCGGTGTGGAAGGCTCCGTTGACCTGGTATCCGGTCTCAGAGCTGCAGAGGGCAGCATCAGGACCGGCATCAAAAGGTGCTGGCGACGGATCGTTGACAGTCACCATGGCATCACAGGTGGCTGTGTTGCCGCTGGCATCAGTGACGGTGACTGTCACCGTAATACTGCCCAGGTCAGCACATGTGAATGATGACTGGCTCAGCGTCACTGATGCTACGGCGCAGTTGTCTGTCGGAGCACCGGCAAGGAGATCGGCAGCAACAATTGAAGCATTGCCCGTAGCGTCCAGAGTGACGGATGCATCGGCACAGACCACGACAGGAGGCTCGGTGTCATTGACGGTGACATCAAATGAACATACAGAAACCAGTCCGTCGTCGTCAGTGGATGTGTAAGTCACCATAGTTACCCCCACCGGGAAGGTTGAGCCGGGAAGATGAGTTGACACCATAACTGCGGTGGATAGAGGAGCTGTCCAGCTGACAACGGCCGAACAGTCACCCGGATCATTACTTACCGTTATATCTGCCGGGCATCCGGTGATGACCGGGGGATCATCGTCCTCAATATTGACAGTGACATTCTGTGCAGCCAGACCGTCAAAACTGTTATCGGAAAGAGCCTGGTTCACAGTGACGGCAATAATGTCAGTGCGATCTGCATCAAGAGCATCCTCAACAGCAGTGACAGTGACCACAACGGGGACGTTCCAGTCTGCCGGGGCAAAGGTCACCTGAGTCAGATGCGTGGTATGCACCGGCGCTGCATTGACGAGGTCAAACACCACATCGGTTAGGGGCTGGGCCGTGAGCACTATGGTGAACTGCCCTGCCGGCCCCCCTTCATTGATAGTCAGTGTGAGGGGATTTACAACAAAGCCTGCAAGGTCATCATTGGTGACATTCACATTGACGGTTGCTGTAACCCCATCATAACTGTCATCTGACAGCGCATCATTGACGGCAAGAGAGATGGTGGTCGAGACATCAGGTACGGTGTTGTTGTCGATCCCGGTGACCGTAATGGTCTGCGGAACATTGTAGTTGGCCGTCGTAAACGTCAGCTGCGGAATATTTATCGTGGCAACGGCAGTATTATTGCTAACCAGGTCAACCACAACACTCCCGGAAACCGGAGCTGCAGACAGAACGACTGTGAATGTGGCCGTGCCGTTCTCGGCAACTGTTACAGTGACAGGATTGACCACTATTGTTGCTGCATCATTGTTAACGATGGTGACAGGGATATCTATATCCGGGAGAGGATCAAACGGGTCATGCGAGAGTGCATCATTCACGGAAAGTATCAGATGATCCGTCTGGTCTCCGAGTGATGTATTCTCAACGGCCTGAAGCGTAATCACCTGATGAGTGGCATAGTTCGTTGAATTGAAGGTCAATGTCACAGGAGTAACATTCAGCAGTCCCGCCATGAGGGTGGTAACGTCAATGGTAACCGGTGCGGCTGGGGCCTGCTCCAGCCAGACCTCAACCGTTGCGGTGGACCCCTCGGCCATGTTTACCGCGGAGGGTGAAAAGAGTATCACCGGAAGATCGTCGTCTATAATGGTAATTACTGCCGATGTTGAGTTGAACGCTACGGCAGGAGTGCCTGAGACACCGGTGATTGTAATGATCACCGTCTCATCGCCCTCAACAATAAGATCAGTGACAGATGTCAGGGTGAGATTGTAAGTCAGTGCTCCTGCAGGTATCACGACCGATCCCGGAAGTGCAACGAAATCGGTTCCCGAAGTGGCTGTTCCTGAAACGGTGTAGGAAACTGTCCTCGCTGTCGATACAGGGTTACTGAGTGTAAAGGCAAATGTGCCAGTACCTGCCGCTCCCGGTCCGCCCTCATCTACGTCCGGAGTTGCAGCAGCTACACTCACTGTTGAATTGTCATCATTAAGTATCGTGTATACGGAGTTGACAACCGGGCCTGCAGTCACCGTAACGAAAGTATTCATGCTCAGATTTACCGTCTCATCCGGCTCCACCGCGAGGTCTCCCAGGATCGTCAGCACAGAAACAGGGATCGATATGGATACCGGCGCGGTGTAGTCACCTGCCGGGATGGAGACCAGGTTGCCGCTCTGTGACCAGTCTGCCGATGAGGCTGTGCCGTTGAGGACCATCACTATAAGGCTACCTGGCTGGCTGATAATGCCTCCGCTGACGACTATCTGAAGTGAAGTGACAGGCGCAGCGACATTGCCTTCCGCTCCCGAGGCCGTGGCTGAGGAGAACGAGGCATAGACGTAGTCATCATTGAGAATAGTATAGGTATGACTGCCCCGGGCGCCAACAGACAATCCTGCTGAGGGATTTGAAAGGGTGGTAATAATAGTCTCGGAAGGCTCAACAAGGGCGTCGTTGATTACGTTAATGGTGAACGAACCGGTCACCGATCCTGATACAAAGGTAAGGGTCCCGGGCGCCAGGTTGTAATCGACTCCCGGCGTAGCCGTTCCGCCGGCAGGTGTGTAGTCTACCGTGAGGTCTGCAGTATGGGGATAGTTAAGATAGGCCTGAACGGTAACGCTGGTGATATCTTCTGTACCGGAACCCGATGAAACCGTGAAGTTCACTTCCGGACGGAAGACAATGATGGTCATATACTGACCGTCAGTAATGTTCAGGTCAAGTGTATATGTGCCGGCAGCGAGTGTGGGACGGTGCATGACAGCCCCTGAGGTGAAGTCGCCATCGTCGTCTGTCAATATCCCTACCATCGGATAACCAGATGGCAGAGCCGGCAGTGAGGAGGCAGGGATGCTGATCGTCACTGTTCCAACATCGGAGGTCTCATCAAAACGCCACTCTCTTGTGAGGCGGAAAGTACCGGAAGCAGGCACCTCGTCGGTAGTCCATGTTTTTGTACCCCCTTTGTCATGCCCGAAGAAAAGATATTCACCTTCGGTGAGATCGGTCGGAGAACTAACTGACAACATACCCGTCGACCAGGCATTGGTGAAGGTTGTGCCGTTGCAGGCTGCCAGGCCTGAGACATCGTGGGAGTGGGTTACCTCCCAGGCATAATGGTCGTCGGCAATGGGCAGCAGGTACTTCGCTCCGAGATTATTGTGCAGCACAACACGCTCGGCATCGTTAAGCTGGCCCGAGAAGAGAACCACCTCCATCATCTCCCCGTTGAAATAGCCGGCGGGATTGTATGTCGCATTCATCTGCGTTGCACCGAGAAGTGCAAAGTTGGAGACAAGGGAGGGGACGAAGCCCGACGATGAGCTTCCAGTCAGTGGTGTGCCGTTGAGGTATGCCCCGTAACCTGATACGGAAGCACCGGAAGGGTTGGTATAGTAAATAATCTTCAGATCGCCTGCCGTGTGCCCGTCACTGAAAACCTGGTCATGGCCGTTGAATCTGACGGCATCGGCATATTCAAGGTTGTAGCTCCTGACGGCATTGGCACCGCCGAGATTTTTCTGCCCCAGATACAGGCCGCCGTTCTGTTCGTCGGCGGCCGTGGTATTTCGTGCTACAATCACCACGGTGGCAGCATCGGATCCCGTTATGCCCAGTGATCCGTTGTACCCGAGAAAATCTCCTCCCACACCTCCCTGATCGGTGAAGGTGACTGCCGGGTAACCGTTAACGTCATCCAGGGTAAGCGACGGAACTGTCTGTCCCATGACCACCGCCCCGAAGTCGCGCATGTGACCGGAGAGGTCATACCAGCTGGTAACAAAAAAGAGCGGCTGGATGGCAATCAGGCTGTCTGACCTGAGCCACAGTTGTGTATTGGTTAGACTGCCGACACCCCCGGGACCAACCTGCGCTTCAGCCGTCAGCGGAGGCAGTGTCAGGATAATGGCAAGCAGAAGTGGTAACAGGAAGGTGCGTTTCATATTAGTCGGGATCAGAATAGGGAGAACATATCATGCTATCTATCAAACAGTTGAAGCTTAAGTTTGCAGCCCTTTGCCTGCAAATGGTAACTCACTCAAAGCCAAAAAGAACCAAAAGCTAATATAAATAAATTTCGATTAGTGATATTATTGATCATGAATGCGTAATCAACAGAGTTAATAACAGGACAAATGGAATTGAAATAAGGTTGTAAAGACATTTATTTTACCCTGTTTTATTGGTCATGCAATTTTCGGACGCCCCATTGTGTAATTAAAAATGTAAGTTATATTTGCACTCGCTTTTCGGGCGATTAGCTCAGTTGGTTCAGAGCATCACGACACACGTGTCGGGAGGGTCGTAGGACTACAGAGGTTGAGATAAGGGCGATTAGCTCAGTTGGTTCAGAGCGCCTGCCTTACAAGCAGGAGGTCGTAGGTTCGATCCCTACATCGCCCACTGAAAAAAGGGTTATGCAGATGCGGAACTCTTTTTTTGTCTCCGGGTCCTGGTGTCTGAGGTACGAAAACATTTATTTATCGGGATTGTCTCATCGCCACCGGTGGATTCTCCCGGGAAAGCCTTGAATGCGGAGCAAAAGAAAAGGCAGCTTTCCCCCCCCCCACGTACATTTTAAAATAAGGTATAGATGAAAAAATTGTCCGACTAGCGTACGTGATTGAAACTGCCTTTGCCCAAAAATAGAAACAAATTATATACAGGGTGTAAGATGTATTACAAATTTATAACATTAGTATGTTAATAAATATTAAAGCAAGAACCTTCGGAACTGCCGGAATATTTTTCTGTCACCTCCATTCATCCGTTTACCATCCGATAGCATATATTAATCAAATCCAGCCTGTTGCTCCATTGCCAACTGAGTAATAATGTGTTACTTTAAAATTCCGAAGGTCCTTTTTAATTTTGAGAGGCAGCCCTCACAGGTACAGAAAAGTGGGGGCTGTCTCCGTTTTATCTCCCCTGACCCGAATGTGCAGAAAAAAGAGGTTAGCCGTTATAGCTGACCTCCCCCGTCTAAAAATTGTCTCGCCATTCCGTCCTGAACCCTGCCGAGATTCAATCCATCCGCCAATCGAATTACTTCATGCCACTATGCTATCAACCCGATCCGGGCTGAACTCTTCTTTGCATGGAAATATGTCAGTCCGTTTATCTCTGTCATGCCGATAAGCTGCAGGCTGCACTCCTCAAGAAGGTTTGAGACAGTCGTCCTGGTAAGATACCTGTTGGTCTTGAGATCAATGAAGCTGTACATCCTGTTGATGAACGGGATCCTCGACTCAATGCTATTCTCATAGGCCTCGGCCTTCTCTGAAAGATTCCCGGGGAGATTGCGGTATTTGTCTGAAAAGCCGTTCTGAGTCCTGTTGTCAATAAAACAACCCACAAAATGGCTTTCATGGGGAAGCATCTTCGAAATACTATGCAGGAAATCCCTTATCTCCCTTACATAGTTCAGTTGTTTGAGGTTGACAACAGTCTTTACTCCCTTCATATCCTCAGCATCATAGAAATAGTGCCGTGATGAAGGAATTACCAGTATACTTGTCTCATTGACCTGTCCCATTTCCCCGAGATACCTGATAAGGTCCTGCCGGACCTCAGCGTTGAGCTCCGCAAAAAGATGATTCAGCTTCATCATCCGTGAGCTGCTCATCCGGGAATTCAGTCCCGGCTGGATATTGCTGAACTCGTTTGTGTTGTTACCCATGGGCTCAGTATTCATATCTTTGCTGCTCTGCTTTTTCTATTAAACCATATAGTACCTGTAGTCGAAATCTATCCCGTTCTCCCTGAGCCACCAGCGCAATGCCTTTGCAATCTTCCTGCGCCTGATCAGAACCTTGCCGGTTTCCGATGACGTTATCTGAAAAATCATCTTCATTGTTCGGTCGTTTGTCCAAATCAAATATAAGGTGCAGACCGACCTAAAACAAGCTGCAAAAGCCAACTGATTGGGCTTTTGCGCTACCTTTACAAATCATTAATCAAAATATACGGGATGTTCACTGACACTGACCAACCGCTAACACGGCTGACAGGGTCATTCGTCAAAAGAGACCTCTTTTTTACTAAATTCCGGGGTATAGAATCCCACTGGAAATCTACCAGGCTATTATAAATCTGTTATTCGGGTACTTGCAATTGGAATACAGTGAATTCCTGACAGATTATTGCATTTTGACAAACAGGAGATTTCAGACGATAAAATTTTGTGAAAGGCGCCTGCTCTTTCTCCATTTCTATGAAAAATAAGCAAGCCGGCATTGAAAAACAGCAGAAATGGCCTCAATCGGATATTCGGGCGACAGTTACGGTCTTCTGGTTTTCCTGAGAGCCAGGTACCTGGCCTTTGCCTCTTCGGCATCGGCATCAGAAGGAATATAAATTTTTGTTCTGTGGTCTATCACAACCTCCTTCATGAGGGAGAGATCGGGTGATTTAAAGACAACAGTCTTCTTTTCAATCATATTTAATCAACTTTTTTAAAAAAGTCCCGCCGTCACCGGCGGGACCAGGATTTTCACAGTGATGTATCGAGATTACACACGTTTTACATTTACGGCATTCAATCCTTTTTTCCCCTGCTCTAGGTCAAAGCTAACAACATCATTTTCCTTGATATTGTCCTTTAAACCAGACGAATGTACAAAATACTCCTTTGGTGAATTTTCATCTTTAATGAATCCAAATCCTTTGAACTCATTGTAGAATTTTACTGTTCCTTTATTCATTACCTGATTTTATTAATATGTCGCAAGATACGGTTTTAATCCGGATATTCTATTTATTTTCAATAAATTATGCCGGAGAGTTTTATTTATGTTGTAAATTGTTGACATAGTGTACCGGGTGAAAGAAAAAGTATAATGACCTATTACAATGAAAAAGAAACTTATAGGGGTTGCCATATGCATCGCACTGTTGGTATTGAACTCCTGCAACAGGAAGGAGATGCCTTTTTATAACTCCACGGCATTTGCAATATATCCCAACCGTGTTGAGCAGGGAGAATACATGGCAACTGCCATGAGTCCGAACCGTATTATATCCGATTACAAAAGCCCCGCCGCCGGTATCGATCCGATCATCCAGTTCAAGTTCAGTATCAACGGCCGCGACAATGAACTGCCGTTCGGAGTAAACCATCAGGCAAATATTTACCCTGTGGGTGATGATCCTGTTGTGATTGAGGTGATTTTCGGAGAGACCTGTCCATAGACGGCAACATGCTCACCTGGAGTAGCGTAAGCAATGCCACCGAATACCGACTGTACAGAAACGGTAAGCAGGAGCTTGTCCCGGCGGTGAGCCCGGTGGAGATACCCCTTTCTGAAGAACCGGCGGAATACCAGGTCATGGCAGTGGACAGCAACGGGGCTGAGTCTTTTCTGAGCAACCCGGTAACGGTGCTGCCGGAAAATAGGTCTCTCATCATTGAAGCAGAGAACTTTAATATTCAGGCAGAAAATGGTGCAGCGGGATTCTCAGGCAGCGGGTATGTAAGGTTCTCACTGGAAAACAAGAGGGATCTGATTGTCAATATTAATGCTATGGCAGGCAGATATGCGCTTCGCATGCGCTACGCCAACGGCACCGGCCCGGTAAACACTGACAATAACTGCGGGATACGGTCGCTTTATGTAAACGGTGCGTTTGCAGGCCCACTGGTTTTTCCTCAGCGAGGCCTCGATGAGTGGTCAGACTGGGGATTAACCAATGTTGAATGGATTACCCTGAAGAGCGGGGAGAATCTTCTGACCGTCAGGTATGATGATTTCAACCGTAATATGGATGGGGAGATAAACGAGTTCCTCCTGGATTACATTTCACTGGAAAAGTACCCCGCAGAATAACAGGCAACACGGGTAAGATCACCGTTTCTTACAGCCCAGGCCGGGGAGATCGGGTGGAAGTGTCCAGAATGGCGCGTTGTAGACGGGTCCGCCGGTGAAGGGCTCCAGGTCAGGTTCAATGTGCGGATCGAGATCAATGTGGCTAAAGCAACCCATTCCTGCCGCAAAGTGAACGGAACAGCCCAGTGCCAGTTTCGACTCCAGCATGCAACCAATCATCAGTTTAATATTTGCGCTGCGGGCAATGGCTGCTATATCCATTGCCTCAATGATGCCTGACTTCATGAGCTTGATGTTAATATAATCGGCACATCCGGTACGCACCACATTTATGGCGTCGGCACTGGTAAACACGGACTCGTCAGCACCTATCGGAATTGATGTATGATCCTTGACAAACCTCATACCCTGCAGATCATATCTTGAGACAGGCTGCTCAAACAGTATGGGGCGGATGTTATTCTTCCCCATCTCCTCGATGAAGTGGACCGCCTCGCAGGGCGAATAGCCCTGGTTGGCGTCAATTGTGAGGCCGCATGTCGGAGCTCCCTCCCTGATAGCCAGCAGGCGGTCGATATCGTCTGTAAGTCTCTTTCCAACCTTGGTTTTGAGAATCGTGTATCCCGCCTTTGCCAGCTTCGCAGCATTGGCTTTTGCCGTCTCCGGCGGTACAATGTCAATGGTATAGTCTGTCTCGGCCTTGTTGCCGGCACCGCCGAAAAACTGGTACAGAGGAATGTCAATCATCTTAGTATAGGCATCAAGGAGTGCCATCTCAATGGCACAGCGCGCAGTGACCTGTGCCTGGAAAACGCCCCTCAGGGTGGCAGAGATGGCTCTGTAGTCAGTGATCTCCTTTCCTTCCAGAAAACCAACACAACTCTTCAACGTAGCCAGGACTGTCTCCTGGTTCTCGCCGTTAATAGGTTCCAGCGGCGCGGCCTCGCCGTAACCTTCAATACCATTATCCAGCACTACAGTCACAAGGGCATTCTCAATGCTGTACTTGGTTCCTATGGCAATAGTAAACGGCTCATCCAGAGGTACGTTGAGCGGTTCAATAAATACTTTCCTGATTTTGGCTGTTTTCATTTTTCGTCTTCCATTTTTTTAACAATTCCAGTAACTGGCTGACCTGTTCTTCAGTGTGGCTGACAGATACAGCTATTCTGACCTGGTGCATCTCTTTTCTTACGGGATAATTCATATAGGGTACAATCACTCCGTTCTCCTCCAGGAAATGTGACAGATCCCTTGCCTTTTCAGGTGTATCAAAGATCACAGGTATGATCGGAGTCCGGCAGTCAGTGGTCCGGTATCCCATCTCTGCTATCTCCTGCCTTAAGAACCATGACTTCTCAAGGAGCTGATGCCTGAGATCCGGGTTGTCACCCAGGATCCTCAGCGAGGCTATCCCCGCTGCAACTATTGGCGGCGGAAGAGCCGTCGACGCCTGGTAGGTGGCTGATCTCTCCCTTATAAGCGCGGTGAGGGTCCTGCTGCCCGATATGAACCCACCGTACCCGCCCAGTGCCTTGCTCATCGTCTCGGTCTGATATATTCTTTCCTCCCCGCAAAGACCGAAATGCTCGGTTGTACCCTTGCCAGTATCACCAAGGATGCCGGTGGCATGAGCATCGTCAACCACCAGAATACCGTGATGCTTCCTTACCACAGGGTAAATCCTGTCAAGCGGGGCAATCTCCCCGGTAAGCGGAAAAATGCCGTCGGTGATGACCAGCGGGTCGGAACTCCCGCTGTTCTCAAGAAGTTCATCAAGATGGTCAGCGTCGCAATGATCATAAAAGATCACGCCAGCAACATTGGATGGGATGGCAGCAAGAATGCTGGCATGTGCTGACTGGTCGATACAGACAGTCGAATAACTGCCCTTCAGCACCTCAAGGAGTATGCTGTTTCCCTGGAAGCCCGAGGCAAAGACAACGGCATCTTCCTTGCCCTTGAAGGAGGCCAGAGCGTTCTCGAGCTCCAGATGTATATCAGCCGTCCCTGTAGTGTGCCTGGATGCGGAGAAGTTCACCCCGTATTTTTCGACAGCCTTGATGACTGCCGCCTTGATGCGGGCATCGCCGGCAAGACCCAAATAATTATTGCCGGCAAAGTAGGAGTATCTCCTTCCGTTGCTTATGATAAAATTACCGACTTCGCTGTTTAAAAGGACCATAAAATTTGTCTGACGGATCTGACCTGAAGAGTCAATCAAAAATACATCTTTATAACCTAAGTTCTCATCACTTTGAACAAAAAGAGGTCCTTCCCCCGGCTCTTCATCTGCAGACCGGTCAACGGACAGAGCATCACCGGATTTGGATAAAATATTAGCTTTTATTAAATTGCGGCCCTTAATCTGATCAATACATATTCTACAACATAAATTTTATATTATGGAAGAAACATTAAAAAACTGGTCGGATCAGATAATCCCGTGGCTCACCAATCATGGTATAAGAATAGTCATAATCGCAATCCTTGCACTGGTAATTAACAGACTACTTAAAAGATTAATTATCAGGGCTGTCAGGACTGCGGTCAAATCAGATAAGAATACACCCCCCGATGCTGAGAAGAAACGTGAGGATACACTGATCAGAATATTTACCGGTGCACTGAATATTATTATCATAATTGTGGCCGTGATGATGATCGTGGGTGAACTGGGAATCGAGATCGGGCCGCTGATTGCCGGTGCCGGAATTGTAGGACTGGCGGTTGGTTTTGGCGGACAGTACCTTATCAGGGACATCATAACAGGACTCTTCCTGATGCTTGAGAACCAGTACCGTATCGGGGATGTTGTTGATATTGAGGGATTAAGCGGTTCAGTGGAGGATATAAGCCTGAGGAAAACAACCCTGCGCAACCTTGACGGTACCGTCCATCATATACCACACGGCTCGATTACAAAAGTATCCAACCTGTCAAAGGACTTTGCCCGGGTCAACATGGATATAGGTGTAGCATACAGTACGGATATTGAGCATCTGATCAGGGTTATCAACGAAACCGGGAGGGAGCTGGCTGCTGATCCGGCCTTCAGTGATTCCATCATTTCGCCGCCTCAGTTCCTGAGGGTGAATGAATTTGCAGACTCTGCCATTATGGTGAAGATCCTCGGAGACACCAAACCCCTGAAGCAGTGGGAGATTGCAGGTGAATTCCGCAAGAGGCTGAAGTTTGCCTTCGACAGGGAGGGTATTGAGATCCCGTTCCCGCAGAGGGTGATACATCATGTAAAGGAGTAAATCAGAAGGCATATTTATTACGATATTCCCCTGCCTGACAAGGCATTAATCCCCGGCCTTGCTTCTCCTGCACCGGCCGTGAGAGTCTCTTCAGCGTTCAGGAAGACTATAAATAAGAGAGGCTGCCCCTTCTTGCCCAGACAGCCTCGTCTATGTGGAAATTTATTGATGAGACAGTTACAGTTTATCGACTTTCAGCTTGACATCGAGGTGGAATTTAACGGGTACCGTATACTTCACATCCACCGCCTTGCCACTCTGGGTTCCTGGTTTCCAGTCGGGCATCTTACTGATTACCCTGACTGCTTCGGCATCCAGGAGAGGATGAACTGATCTCACTACCTTCACATTACCCACCTTGCCGGTTTTACTGACGACAAAGGTGACAACCACAACTCCTCTGATACCCTCATGCTTTGCCTGTTCGGGATACCTGATATTCTGAGCAATCCATGAAATCATGGCCTCCTCCCCTCCCGGGAACTGCGGCATCTCCTCGACAACGACAAATACCTCATCGCTCTCTTTTATCTGCTGTCCAGGCACTATTACCTCCTCCCTGATCTGAGCAGCATCAGCAGTACTGCTTTTGGTAGTGATCTCTATCACGCCATCGCGGGCCTTCTCTCCATACTTCAGTACTGCCATCTCTCCCTTCAGCACATTTATCGAAGCAATCTCATAAGGGGAGATATCAGACAGCGGCTTTTTCGTTATCTCTCCGTCCAGCACAATGAGGGCGGTGGCCGGAACGGATGCTGACGGTGGGGGCGGCGGCGGGGGCACCTGTGAAGGTGGCGGCGGAGGGGGTGGCAATTGTTGAGCTGGTGGCGGTGGCGGCGGCACCGGGCCTACGCTGACCGTATCGGCGACAATCGTGCTCCTGCGCATTGATACATTTATTTCACTGCCGGCAGCTTTCACTGAAACGGCTTTTGTTTCAAAGCCGACAAATGAGACCACCAGTACAGCGTCATCCGGGACATCCTTCAGGGCAAAGTGTCCTTCCGCATCACTGGTTGTACCGACCGTCGTTCCCTTTATCACTATCACGGCCCCTTCGAGTGGATTACCTCTCTCATCCCTGACCACACCGGTGACACTCTTCGCAATGTCAGAGGTAACGACGGCTGGAGTTGGACTGTCTGCCAATCCCTCCACGACCCTGTATTCAGGTTTCGCAAAGGCATAGAGGAGCAGTGCGGCTACCGGCAGGATCAGGAACAGCCGCAGCTTCCTGTAGGGTGAACTGATTTTATTTTTCATCATGACAAATCGTTTTTTGTTAAATGAGTAACTGAAAAAGCTCCCAAGGTCGATGACCGGTGATCCGGCGATCTGGTTGAGAAGTACAGCCCTGTAGACCGCCGGGTCGGAGGTACGCTGCAGCGCCTCCTCATCGGCCAGGTACTCATGGTTCTGCCTGATAAACCCGGAGTAGATCCAGGCAACAGGATTAAACCACTGGACTGCACATAACAGGGATGAAAGCAGCAGGTCAAACCAGTGCATCTGTCTGATATGCACCAGCTCATGGTTCATTATCTCCCTGGTCTCGGTCTCTGAAACTGAAGGATTGACAACGACAAGGGAGAATAATGAAAATGAGCCGGGGAATTTAGATGACCGGATCACCTTTGCAGGATAGCCCGGTGTCCGCTCCGCCTTACCGGCTGCCCGCAGCACAGGAATAACCTGTGCCACGTAACGTGAGATGATTACTGCAACCCCGGTCAGCCAGACGACACTCAAAACCACCGTCATAATTTGCTGCCAGGCGCCTTCATCATGCAACGATACTGTTACCGGACCGGCAGTAGCTCCGGCCTGCATGACAGGAACCTCTACAACATACCGGACAGTAACCAATGGAAGGATGAAAGATGCAAGGATACCAGTGACAAGGTAGATCCTGTTCAGAAGAAAAAACCTCTCATTCCTGAGAAAGAGAAAATAGACCAGCGCAAAACCGGTTATCCAGACTGCTGACCTGAGCAGGTATAAACCCGTCGTTTCCATTACTTCTGTTCTTTATTGGCCGATAACTCCTTTCGCGTCTCATTGATCAGCTCCTCCATCTCCGCAACGGAAAGATCCTTTTCACGTGCAAAGAATGATGCCATGGCGGGGAACGAGTTGTCAAAATAACTTTCAAGCAGCCCAAAGAGCTGGTGGCGTGAATACTCCTCCCGGGAAACAGTTGGATAATAAAGATGGACGTTCCCAAAGGACTTGTGGTCAACATATCCCTTCTTCTCAAGGATCCTGACCACTGTTGATACTGTATTTCTGGCAGGCCTGGGGTCGTCAAAACGCTCACGAATATCCTTAACCAATCCCTCCCCCAGATCCCAGAGAATCTGCATCACCTGCTCCTCTGCCCTTGTCAGTTGCATTGTTTTCATCATAGTAAAATTACTCCGTAAGATACGATGAAACACCCGCATTACAGATGCTAAGCTTTTTTTGAGTATGGTAAACCGGGTGTTTCATTTTAGTTCTGTCAATCCTTCACTGCAAATATATGACTATTCTTTTAGTCATGCAACTATTTTTGCAACTTTTTTGACTATTTATTTAGTTCGAGATCTATTATGCTTATATTATGGCTGTTACAGGTTCTGGTCGGGAGCCGTAAAGAGCCGTTGCCAGTTGATGATGCCATAGGATGTAGTCAACCTGGGGGCAGCTTTCCACCAGTCGGGGAACTGGCTGCAGCAAAACGGGCAGCACTCCACCTGCCGGGGAGGTGGCAGCAACAGAGGTGCAACACACAGGCAAACGTGAAAGCAGACACATCGGAAGTGCAATATACCGGCAGGCAGGGAAGTAAGAGCCTAAGTGGGCGCGGCAGCCAGCTGAGTGGCAACGCACCTTCAACCGCAGAAGTAACTATAGCCCGGAGGTACAGGAACGTTTTACTTAAGCCTTTTCCGGATGGTTGACCATGTGTCAGTGATGAGAAAGCTCTCCTCCATGTAACCGATCATCTTTTCAAACCGTTTCATAGGGATAGCGAAGGTGAGCTCATTATCAGGCACGCATTTGCGCGCGGAGGGGTCGAACATGCCGATCACCGCCCTTGGTTTGTCGGATAGACTCTCAAGATATGGATGGTGTATGATGGAGGTACATCCTGAGCCGAAGGGTGTATACGTGCCATTGGGTTCCGACTGGTCGAAATTGGCGAGCGTGAAGAGCCCTGACAGCACATGGGGCTTTGCAAAAAAGATCACCACATCAGGATCATCGCCCTCTTCAAGTTTATCCCATCTTTTAAAAACCAGGTTCATGCCCGAAACCGGCAGTATCTTCTGCGATTTCATGAACTCCTTCACCAATCCCGGGTTTTGAAGATATCTTTCGCCTTCCATCCTTTTATTGCCGCAGGATAAAAAATATTCAAATCCGGGTCTCATTTTGTCAGTAAAGCCGAGGTATCTCCTGCCTCCGCCGCAGGTGACCCTCTCAGCGTTGTAGACAAGGTTCCTGCCCTCCCTGACCCTGGCCAGCTCGCAGACAATGCAGCTCCATCCCTTTGGCTTGTCAGCCCAGTTTGCCCCGCCGTCGGCATATGAGTAGTAAAATGTAATCGGCAGGTCAGCGTTGCCGAAATATTTCTCCCATAATGATATAAAGGTATCGCGAAGTGTGAGGTCCATGATGCATATTTATATTGGTTGCAAATATAACACCTCTCCATAATAATCGTTCAGGGATGCCGAAACTTGCAGCAGACTCCGGGGGAGGTGGAAGCAGCCTTTCCATTTGTCCCCTTTGAGAGGAAGGAGTAGCTCTCCCCTGCGGTTAAGATAACCGTACCATTCACCATATTCAGGATCAGGAAAATGGCTCCACGTATAAGTGTCAACCTTCTCAAACCAGTCGAGACATCTCTGGTCACCAGTCAGCATGTATCTCTTTGCGAGCGAAATAAGGGTCCCGATATTCACCCACCTCTCCGCCATTATGGGCAAATCGCTGATTCCGCGAATCCTCGACAACAAAACCCTGATGGATGTCTTTGAGATGCGGCTCGCACTGGAGGTGGGGATGGCCGACTTTATCTTTGCAAGGAAGACCAACAGGGATATCAGAGAGTTGGAAGAGATCGTGGAGATCGAGCCCGACCACTCTGATGATATCCTCTTTGACGTCGATCACGAGATCAGGTTCCATGGCAAGCTTTACCGGATGACCGGCAACGATTTCCAGGAAGATTTTCAGAACCTGCTGCTGCCTGCCTTTCAGCATGTGTACAATATCGGGCTGCTGGAGATAAAGGGCAAAAGAAAGAAATATACATCGCACAAGGAACTTGTTGCACTCCTCAGGAAAGGTACCCCGGATAAGTTCCGCGAAGGAATGCGCCGGCATCTCGAGAACCACTTTGTCAGGATCCTCGCCAAACATCAGAACCACTCCGAAAGCAGGTAGAAGAGATCTGTCACTGCAAAGAAGCCCATCTGTACCGCAAACAGCGGCATGGCCCTGAT